>Ga0307513_10007434_pt1 | contig 14204 bp, 11 predicted proteins | sample 15_EM_MG_FD_202174 | JGI IMG/M metagenome (GOLD analysis project Ga0307513, IMG submission 202174) | Populus trichocarpa ectomycorrhiza microbial communities from riparian zone in the Pacific Northwest, United States - 15_EM | ecosystem: Host-associated > Plants > Roots > Unclassified | place... | reverse complement strand
GTAACCACTATGCCCAATTCGCTGTCCTTATACCCGATTTGCTGCCTTGGCCCCTGCTAGCGTAACACCCCCTGCTAGTAAAATATTCAAAACTTAGGTGCTGTACCTTCGTAGAAGTACCATGGCCAGGGGTAGTTTTATGCCACCTGCCTCAGGTCGAGTTCATCACCAAGGGTAAGGTAGATGTTTGGCTGTCGCTCGTGTTTGTGTTTCATTGTAGGTGGACCGGTGTTTGATGCTGTCGCTACAGGTACGCAGGGCCGGGGTGGCTGGTGGTAAGAAGCTAACAGTGGTGGAACACTCCCGAAGCCACCATCTGTTTAAGCTTATCGTGGTTGTGTTTCCCATCCAGTGGGAACGGAAAATATATGGTGAGCAGCCTAAAATGGTTAATCTCCAACACTCAGCACAGCAGAATATGGGGGAACGACTGACTAGTTCGCTACTCTCTCCGCTAGCTAAGGACAAGCCAGGGGATAATGATATATCCCCATCTAACTAACAATACTGAAAAACTCCCGGAACTTAGCAAACTCAAAAGATACGCACTAAGCTAACAGATCCTAAACCCTAGCGACCACAACCAATCTAGAACCATCCTGACATCTCATGATCCTCAAAGATCCCTAAAGCCTAAGCCCTGCCAGGGCGCCAACTCCTGTATGCCTAAGGACAAAGGACATGAAAGAAATATCATGAAACCAAATTCCGGATACCTAATGCCCAATGGCAATGAGTATCAACAAACCAGGACCCTATGCCTAGCGGCATAGGATGTGAAAACAACAACCTATCATACTGCTAAGTGTTGGATTTTTGACTGCTCATCACGTGCATATATTCCCATGCGGGCAGACTCTGAAACGCAACTACTATTATCCGTTACGCACCATTACTCTAACATCGTTCCACCAGTGTTAGCTCATACAACCTCCGACCACGATTCTGCATAAGTTAATGCAACAACATCAAACAACAATCATACCGCACTGAAACAGGAACACTCACGATACCCGAACGATACCCTCGGCTTCACACCCAACTTGCGGCTGGCCGCACTACCATTACCTCGGAAATTCTGCTGGAACCTCGGATTAGATTCACGAAAGCGCATGCCGAAACTACTAAGTGGGAGGAAGCGAGAAGCAGGATTGTGCATGCACAGGAAGCATGACACGGAGGATGGTTAGGATATAAGGAAGCTTGTTTTTCCCATTATTTGTTCACTATCAGTTCACTGCACTTCGTTCCTGTCTGTCTCTGTTTATCTTATTCTTCACTTCCGTTCGATTGCATTCCGCCTGTTCTTTCTTTTGATAAGTTCTTTAAGTTCTTTGTCACAGTCTTTTATATCTGCTATATACAAATCAACTTGCGTCAAATCCGTATCTGAACTCTAAATCCGCTGTGCGAGAACCTTGTTGCTAAAACTAAGTGCCTAAATGCTGAGCTCTATGATACAAATCTACTGTACATGCCCTATAGCTAGATATCACTCAGCCGTATTATATATCTGCCTATCCGCATACCCCCATATCTGTGCAACTGCATATCGGCACAGCCACCAAACCACACATAGCCTCCTAACTGTATGCCATATGGGCAATCCAAGAGATCTGACCTTGGTTTGCGGAATCTCTTTCTTTCTATAAAAGACTTGGGGACCGGCTAGAAACTTTCCACTTGGAGAACACCCTTTCCCTTAGTGTTGATATATTTATTGGCGGGATTGGGCTTTTTTTTTCCTTTTCATATTGTGAAGATATCGCGAGTGAGGATCTATGATTGCGCCCCCGAGCAACATCATAATAATAATATGATATTATTATAGAAGTCTAACCAGAGCACAATACCACATTCGCCTATAGGCACATCACCATCCACCTACTATTCTTGGGCATGGATTCATGTTGGCGCATTGATCTGAGAGAGAAGAGTCTGGGGAGCATCACTGCGTACTCATCACCAAGGTTATCCACGCTAGGGTCCCGTCCCAGACATCACAAGAGTTCACCATACCTCTAGTCTCTATATTTCAATAGCATGCTTCCCGACCCTGGAAATGCTCTATGAGCTGTGTCTTTCACCACGTCTGATCAGCAGCTCATTAAACTGGGAAAAACTGCTCTGATTGCGGTCTGTTCACGCTATCGTACTAGTGTGAACAAAGGGATTTCTACCTACAGTATCTCATGTATGGTAGCAAAAATTGGAAAATTATTTCTGCGGATCCAACAAATCTCTGGGGGCAAAGATTATCTTTTCCGAGTTGCGGAGATGCACGCGAGTACAATTAGCGACGGTTAAAAACCACCTCCCATTAAACACCGATGGGGACTACGGGATGATGCCGGGGATAACGCAATCTCGGGATCAAAACGTCTAGGGTCGGTTCTCATATTTATCGTGGTTCTAGGAACGTCTACGGTAGGCCCTCAGGTATCAGAGGGAGAAGTCTATGCGCAGTTGATCTGTATGTCCATCTATCCATCTATCACTAGCTAGGGAAAACAAAGAGGGAATGAATACATGGTGAAGAATTAGAAAAAGAGGAGATTGTGTAACGGGGAATGAATTCAGCCGGGGAATTTTAGTGAAGATAAATGATGCAAATTAACAAATAAAATAACCTCCCTGGATGCTGTACGCTAACTACAAGGAATAGAAACTCGTGCGCCTTCATGAGCAAACGCTAACAAGTATCAGTTAGTTTTAGGGGGCGGCGGGGAACTTTCTAGGTCATGTTGTAGGACTGGTGCAAAAGAAGTGGGGAGGAGAGGATGGAGATGTGGTGACTGTAACAGCGTATGCTAGGCTCCCCCGAGGGTGAGGAAGGCTGGTTTCAGAAGAGGAGGAATCCTGTGCCGTTTGAAAGAAATGAATTGACTGCCCTAGAGCTCTACCTCAGCCTAGGGCGTTTATAGCAAGTGGCCCGCTGCGCATCTGCGCTTCCGGCAGACCCCCGGACTTGCAGTAACTTCACTACTCCTTCATGTCCCCTCTCGGCGGCATAAGAGAGTGGCGTACCGCCGTGTTGATCCAACCTGTTGGGGTCGACACCTTCCTGTTCTAGCAATAGCTTCACGACTGGCGCATGTCCCTCGACAGCAGCGCACCCAAGGGGTGTTCGGTCATCTATATCCGGGCGGTTGGGGTCAATATCTTCCCGTCCTAGCAATAATTTGATCACTCCTTCGTGCCCCTTGATAGCAGCACACCCGAGTGGCGTTCGACCATTCCCATCCCGACGATTGGGGTCGACATCTTCACGTCCAAGTAATAGCTTGACCACTCCTTCATGTCCATTGATGGTAGCACACATGAGTGGTGTTTGACCGTTCTTATCTAGGCCATTGGGGTCCACATCTCCCCGTCCCAGAAATATCTTAACCACTGCCTCATGTCCACCGACAGCAGCACCTCTGAGCGGTGTTTGATCATACTTATCTGGGAGATCGGGGTTAACACCCTCCTGTTCTAGAAGTAGGTAGACAATTCCTTCATGTCCTTTGGTGGCAGCCCACCAGAGTGGCGTTCGACCATTCTCGTCTCGGCGATTGGGGTCGACATCTCCCCGTCCCAACAATAGCTTGACCACCCCTTCGTGTTTTTGGAAAGCAGCCCACCCGAGTGGTGTTTGACTATACTGATCAGCGCGATTGGGGTCGACATCTTCCCGTCCCAGCAATAGCTTGACCACTCCTTCATGTCCGCTGCCAGCAGCACACCCGAGAGGTGTTCGATTATTCTCATCCGGGCGATTGGGGTCGATATCTTCCCGTCCCAGCAGTAGGCTCACAACTCCTTCATGTCCTTTGATAGCAGCACACCCGAGTGGCGTTCGGTTGTTTGCATCTGGGTGATTGGGGTCGACATCTTCCCGTTCTAGCAACAGCTTGACCATTGATTCATGTCCACCGACGACAGCACTCCTGAGTGGTGTTTGGCCATCCTTATCAACGCAATTGGGGTTGGTATCTCTCCTTTCCAGGAGTAGCCTGATCACCCCTTCATGCCCCGCCTCAGCTGCACACCCGAGTGATGTTCGGTTATGCCAATCTAGTCGATTGGGCTCGACATCTTCCCGTCTTAGAAGTAGCTTGACCACTTCTTCATGTCCCTCGGCAGCAGCACACCTGAGTGGTGTTTGGTCATACATATCTGGGCGATTGGGGTCGACATCTCCCCGTTCCAGAAGAATCCTAACTACTGCTTCATGCCCTTTGAGAGCGGCCCATCTGAGGGGTGTTCGATCGTGCTTATCAGCGCGATTGGGGTCGGTATCTCCCCTTTCTAGTAGTAGCTTGACCATCCCTCCATATCCCTGAGCAGCAGCACACCCGAGCGGCGGTGTTGAATCATTCTCGTCTGGGCGATTGGGATCGACATCTTTCCGCTCCAGCAATAGCTTAGCCACTCCCTCATATCCTCCGAGAGCAGCACGCCAGAGTGGTGTTTGACCATACATATCGGTGCGATCAGGGCCGATATCGACCCGTTCCAGAAGTAGTTTAACCACTCCTTCATGTCCGAAAAGAGCAGCCCATCCGAGCGGAGTTCGATCGTGCTTATCAGCGCAATTGGGGTCGATATCTTCCCGCCCCAGGAGTAGTTTCGCCGCTCCCACGTGCCCGGTCCTGGCCACCCACGAAAGTGGTGTGCTGCCTGTACAATCCTGTTGGTTGATGTCGCAGCCTTCGGCATTTATAATTGCGGTAATAAGTTCAGCAATCCCGAAGAACGATGCCCCATGTAGTCTAGAAAAGGGCGAATAAGTATCGATATCTCCCGCATAGTTGGGATGCACAACCTGATCTAGAAGTGATACGGCGGCCGCGTGGCCTTCATACTTGCCCAAGAGCTCCAGTGCAAGGGTCTTCACATGGTCTGAGAGCTCCCTCCCCGCATGTGTTCCCCAGTATCTCGAGGAGTATTTGAGGAATGGCACGCTTTGATGGTCTAGAAGAGAGTGAGATGCGAGATTCTTAACCTGTTGTGAATTCAGATAAGTCAAGCATGTTTCCGCAAGTATCGAGTGAGGTTTGCTGAAGAGACTTGGATGACTGCAAAGATACTCTTGGACAGTATAGTGGATTAATCGTACAATTGAAGCTTCCTTATCGACTGTGATTAAGCCTTGGCAGCAATGTAACAAAGTGCCTATCGAAGGAATATTTTCAGGATCGAAATCCGTTGTGCCTATCTCCACTGCTAGAGCATGGCACAGCTCATCCACTTCTAGCGGCCGTTCCGAATGGCAGACCCACATGAGAGTGGCCATTGCAAGTTTTGCCTTTTCCTCGCCCTGAGCGTTTATACGATCCAGTGTCGCACCATATGCATCCGCCAATCCTGCGCCATCTTTTATTGACTCGAGTGCTTTTTTCCTCCGAGCAATGGTGGTCCCTCGTAGGATGGTCTTGATATGGAGAGAAGCGAGTAGGAATCTAGATTTGAATATGTCAGCCACTAACTCAGGGTAGCTTTTCACTTGAACTTGATTCTACATACGTCTCTGAGCTCATTTCGGGAATGGTCTTCATAATCTCGGCCTCTAGTTTGCTACTCATTATCTCTGGGGCAGTGTCATTGCTGAGTTTATCGCGTAGATACCTAATGACACCGTCTTCGGTTGGGTGTATCGATATAAATGTTACCGCCCCATTTAACCTCTTCTCCACCTCACTCCGTACCTGTGGTCTTCCGGTCATAAATATGCGAGCATTTGGTGACCCCCGCAGAATCAGTCGCAATGATTCGAGAACTACCACTCGATGCTCCGGCGCACATTCGTCAAGTGCATCCACACATATAAACATGCGCTTTGCAGCTGTGATGCTCTGGAACATCTTCAAAATCCCTGAAACTTGTAGGCCTCTGCCCCCAATACCCTTTCTCCGCCTTCGGAAACTCTGGACTACCGATTCCGGAATTCCTTCCATTCCGCTCACACGCTGTTTCAGCAGTGAGCCGAGCATATTCACAGGTGACTGCTCATTCCGGGCAGCAAAGTCGAAGTAAAAACACATGACGGCAGTATCTTCCTCCTCCTCGGCCTCATTGCATAGCTTGTCGATCACTAGCGAACTATTATCGCAACCGATCAGTAATACCATTCTTTGATTTCCGGCAATGATAAATTCTCTCTTACATGATGTAGCTCTTTCCCACTCCTGGATTGCCGTCGCAGAATAAAACCGCATGATTGGGTTCACCATCCCCAGTGGGATTATGCCATCGTCTGAATTCCTTGGTTTCCAGAAGCCAGGCTCCTATACCGCCTACCCGCTCGGCTTCGATGTCTCGATGTCGTATCCATGGCTCTAATGGGGATAGCCACGCTAGTATTTTAGATTCGTCATCGGGGGCAGAGTAGTAGTTGTTGAAGCTATTTGTGATGTTCCCACAGTTGTTATTGTTATTGTTGCTGAGAATTTGTGACATTTTTTGGGTTCTAAGGCTTTGGATGATGAGAGGAGGGTGTTTGTTGACTTGGGGTCTGTCAATCTGGAGTTGGGGGAAAGGGGTTTAATGGCGAAGCCCAGGGACGAAGGCATTTGTCAATTGTCTAATAACTATATCCAAGATTTGTTACACAAACGTTTGAGGAATCATTGTCTCAGGAACACTGGGGGGATTGGCTGGTAGCAATTTTGAACATACAAGTACAGGTCGGGTAGTACTTGTACTGTCCCCATGCATTTTGTTTGACACATTCCAAAGCAGTACAAATTAGAGGAATTAATACTAGTATAGTAGTACTGCTCAAACCCCTTTTCGATACCTGCTTGCAAGGCTATGGGCTATTATTCGAAAAATATGCGCTACTCCAACATTACCTATCTCGGAGTTACTGATGAGATGAGAAGTGTAAGACTTGGCCACACCATTTAGTTAGATATCAGTGATGCGGGGCCGCAGAGTGCTTGGGGAACTATTTGCAGTACCAGTAGTCGAAATAAGGCACTGAATAGCAGCTGGGATGGACAGCGCGTAACTTCTTCTTGCTAAACTAATGGTAAAGGCGGAAGTATATCTCAAAAACATAACCAAGTTCTGATACTTCCATTGATCTCTACACGTCTCCGCTTTCTTCCTTGCATATTCCACGTCCCGAAGAGAAACAAAAGAAACAAAAGTTCTATCCAACCCCTTAACAAAAGAAACGCATCGCAAAGATTCCCACTCTCCTATGCCCCCAGTTTGTTTATCGGCTCTTGTCCCGTCTTCATATCCATAGCCTTAATGCGTATCTTTAACAGTGAATGCTCCATCCTATCCAGCAACGGAGACATCTTCCCATACTCCCGCACCTTCATTAAACAAAAGAAACTATACCCTGAGGATGCCGAGCAGTATCAACTGATTTCCAACAGGAACTGCAAGCACATGCAGCGTATCCTTTTGGGCATTGGATATTAGGGACAGAGGCGTTGGAGGGAACACATTAGCAGGGAGGTGGTAAGGTTGGAATCAATCCTAATGTGCCAAGGGTGTGACCCCGTGAGTCTCGTGGGGGAACCAGCCGGAGCCTTTCACAGCGCCAGCAACAGCCTGGTGATAGCGACCGCCATCCAGCTACCACGTTAACAGCAACAGCCGCTCTACTTCCCTCCTCCCTCTGCCGCGTGGAGTTCGGGAGACTCCACAATTGCGACCGCTCATCGGTAGCATATGTCCTCCTGGACCCGGAAAGGGCGAAGATACCCATGTATGGAAGTACCCGATATGGGGCTCCATCGTCGGGGCGAAGTTCGCGCGCACGCACGATAAGGCCCTCCGCCTGTCGGTGGCGATAAAATTTAATGTTGGAGGGATTTCTACTCGTAATTTTCTGACGTCCGTAAACACAACTGCTATTGCACAGGGGCAAAGAATCGACCAGAGCCTCAGGGTTTTGGTGGTATGCAATATTCAATCTAATATATTGCATATTGGATTGAATATTACAATATCAGTTGTGTTCACAAGCGTCAGGACATTACCAGTACAGTACACACCCTGCCTCGCACCAAGTTACTACGCTCAATCGCGGTGAGGGGGCGGAGGAATTGAGAAAGGTGCCGAAATAGAAGTACACCCCTGAAAGGATCTCGCCTAAGGAGGGTGGAGAGGAGGGCTGGATGGATGGATCTGGAACTGAGGCTTTTTGGGCTCTGGAGATTTATGCGTGCTGGCAACCCCCCTCGGGCAGATGCGGCGGATCGAGAGTGTTGCTGGAGCAGCAGTAGGCGATAGCCGGACGCGGCGCAGGGCCGTGGCGCTAAGGAATGCATTTCGGAAATTGGGTGGCGTTGGGGAGTGGAAGCCCAGGAGTTGGTTGATGAGACGAACTGGGAGGGGGAGACTACCGGTATGATACCGGTATGTATTTGATTGGGGAATTGGGAAGGCGTAGAGTAGGAGTAGTGTACTAGTATTGCTAATTTACCAGTGGAGAAAGGGAGGGGGTGGGTGGGAGGAATCTGGTAGGGTAGTGATACAGTATACCGTATTCGAACTTTTGCTCTTGGATCGTGAGACGGGCCCAGAGCGCCTAGTGCTGTTGAAAGAGCTTTATGCAAGGGGATCTTTTTTCTTCGAATTTGGGAGAACTTTGGTGTGGAGTTCCTTTCTTGCTATATAAGCCTTGAGGACCGGCTTGCCACTTAGAGAGCATTCTTTCGACCCCTTGGTGTTCATACATTTATTGGGGGGATTCTGCTTTGTTTTTTTTGTTTTGTATGTTGGCAATGGCAGTTTAATGGCCGCACTCTGAGGCCGCTGGGGTATACTTGTACTCAGTGCAAGTACGCACGCACTAGTCAAAGGATGCGCAAGCTATGAAAATGTTTTCACTCCCGTTGGCTTTCTTTCCTTCTCACCTTTGCTCGCTTCACATCTTCCTCCCTGTACACAACCTTCCTCAAGTCTTTCCTTTCCATTAAGTTATCACAATCAATCATGACCTTCATCTCCACTTAAACAGTTTCAGTCCACTGCGTAAAATCCTCACCGTAAATCATTACCTCACAGCTCAGATTTTCAACATCGTATGGTGGGGATATCACGGGTGAGGATCTGTGATTGCGCTCATATAAATTTTTTTAACCAGAGTACAATACCCCCTTCGCCTGTGGGGGCCCTACCGTCCACCTACTATGCCCGGGCACGGGATTCACGTTGGCTCGTTGATCAGAGAGAGAAGAGTATAGAAAGTATCGTTACGTACTCATCACCGAGGTTATCCGAACTAGGGTCTCGTCCCAGCCATCACACAAGCCCATACCTCTATTGTCTCTATTGTAATAGCAGGTCTCCCGGACTTGGGAATGCTCTTGTAGCTGAGGTACGCTAGGGAAAGGAGGGGGGTGTACTATAGTCAGCAGGGTTCTTAAGTATTCGGGTTTAAGTGCTTGTGGGATAGGAGGCTTTTTACCCCTAACTACCGTAAGTATCATACCCTAAGAAAGAACTTAGGTCATAAATGATAAGCTATGATATGCCTTTTACCACACCCAATCCGCAACTCATTAAACTAGGAGAAACTGCTCTAATTCCGATCTATTCACCCTATCATTCTAGTACGAATAAAGTGATTGCTACATGTAGCATCCCGGGCGAATTAGCAAGAAAATTGGAAAATTATTTCTGCTGATCCAACAAATCTCAGAGGGCAAAGTTTATCTTTTTCGAGTTTTGGAGGTATTATACAGTACACGCGAGTACAATCAACCCCGATTAAAAAACCACCTCTCATTAAATGCCGATGGGGGCTGCGGTGTCATGCCTGGGATAACACAATCTCGGGATCAAAATGCTTAGGGTCGGTTCTCATGTGTATGGTGGTTCTAGGAACGTCTACGGTAGGTCCTCAGATCTCAGAGGGAAAAGTCTATGTGCAGTTGATCTATATGTCCATCTATCCATCTATCACTAGCTAGGGGAAACAAGAGGGAATAAATACATAGTGAAGAATTAGAAAAAGAAGAGGTGTGTAGCGAGAAATATATTCGGAATCGTAGTGAAGATAAATGATGCAAATTAACAAATAAAATAGCCCCCCTGGATGCTGTACGCTAAATACAAGGAACAAAAAATCGTGCACCTTCATAAGAAAACGCCAACAAGTACCAGTCAGTTTCAGAGGGGAATGCCGACATACACGCGGGATTCGCCTCGGATGAGGGCGGCGGGGAACTTTCTAGGCCATGTTGCAGGGCTAGTACAAAGTAAGTCGGGGGGGGAGGGTGGAGATGTAGTGACTGTAACAGCGTATGGTATGCTCCCCCGAGGGTGAGGAAGGCTGGTGTCGGAAGAGGAGGAATCCTGTGCGATTTGAAAGTAATGGATTGACTGCCTAGAGCTCTACCTCAGCCTAGGAGGTTTATAGCAAGTGGTCTGCTGCGCATCTGCGCTTCCCGTAGATCTCCGGACTTGCAGTAGCTTCACTACCCCTTCATGTCCCCTCTCGGTGGCATAAGAGAGTGGCGTACCACCGTGTTGATCCAACCTGTTGGGGTCGACGCCTTCCTGCTCTAACAATAGCTTCACGACTGGTTCATGTCCCTCGACAGCAGAGCACCCGAGGGGTGTTTGGTCATCTACATCCGGGAGGTTGGGGTCAATATCTTCCCGCCCTAGCAATAGCTTGATCACTCCATCGTGTCCCTTAATAGCAGCCCACCCGAGTGGCGTTCGAGCATTTTCATCTCGACGATTGGGGTCGACATCTTCCCGTCCCAGCAACAGCTTGACCACTCCTTCATGTCCCTTGATAGCAGCCCACCCGAGTGGTGTTCGATCATACTCATCAGGGCGATTGGGGTCCACATCTTCCCGTCCCAGCAATAGTTTGACTACTCCTTCATGTTCGTCGACAGCAGCACACCGGAGTGGTGTTTGGCCATACTTATCTGGGAGATTGGGGTCGACATCTTCCCGGTCCAGCAATAACTTGACCACTCCTTCATGCCCTGCGATCGCAGCACACCCGAATGGCGTTCGACCATCCTCATCTGGACGATTGGGGTCCACGTCTTCCCGCCCTAGCAATAGCTTGACCACTCCTTGATATCCCTTGACAGCAGCACAGCTGAGCGGTGTTCGATTATACTTATCCTGGTAATTGGGGTCGACATCTTCCCGTCCCAGCAATAGCTTGACCACTCCTTCATGTCCTTGGATAGCAGTCCACCCAAGCGGTGTTCGATTATGCTTATCAGGGCGATTGGGGTCGACATCTTCCCGCCCCAGCAATAGCTTGACCACCCCTTCATATCCTTGAAAAGCAGCCCATCCGAGTGGTGTTTGACCACAAAAATCAGTGCGATTAGGGTCGATATCTTCCCGCCTTAGAAGTAGCTTGACCACTCCTTCATGCCCCTGGGAAGCAGCACACCTGAGTGGTGTTTGGTCATACTTATCTGGGCGATTGGGGTCAACATCCCCCCGTTCTAGAAGTATTTTAACCACTCCTTCATGGCCTTTAAGAGCAGCCAATTTGAGTGGTGTTTGATCGTGCTTATCAGGGCGATTGGGGTCGGTATCTCCCCTTTCAAGTAGCAGCTTGACCAACCCCCCATATCCCTGAGTAGCAGCACACGCGAGTGGTGGTGTTGAATCATTCCCAACTGGGTGATTGGGGTCAACATCTTGCCGTCCCAGAAGTAGCTTGACCACTCCTTCATGTCCGTAGAAGGCAGCATGCCAGAGGGGTGTTTGACCATACATATCTAGGGTATCGGGGCTGATATCGGCCCGTTCTAGAAGTAGTTTGACCACTCCTTCATGTCCGCCAAGAGCGGCCCACCCGAGCGGCGTTCGATCGTGCTTATCAGCGCGATTGGGGTCGATATCTTCCCGCCCCAGCAGTAGTTTCGCCGCTCCCACGTGCCCGTTCCTCGCTACCCACGAAAGTGGTGTACTACCTGCACAATCTTGTTGGTTGATGTCGTAGTCTTCATCATTTATAATTGCGGTAATAAGTTCAGCAGTCCCGAAGAACGATGCGCCATGCAGTCCAGAAAAGGGCGAATAAGTATCGATATCTCCGGCATAGCTGGGATGCACAACCTGCTCTAAAAGGGATACAGCAGCCACGTGGCCTTCATATTGGCCCAAGAGCTCCAGCGCAAGGGTCCTCGCATGGTCTGAGAGCTCCCTCCCCGCATGGGTTCCCCAGTATCTCGAGGAGTATTTGAGGAATGGCATGCTTTGATGGTCTGGAAGGGAATGAGATGCGAGGTTCTTGACTTGTTGTGAATTTAGATAGGTCAAGCATGTTTCTGCGAGTATCGAGTGAGGTTTATTGAAGAGATCTGGATGACCGCAAAGATACTCTTGGACGGTATAGTGGATTAAGCGCACAGTTGAAGCTTCCTTATCGACTGTAATTAGGCCTTGACAGCAGTGTAGCAGTGTACCTATCGAAGGAATATTTTCGGGATCGAAATCTGCTGTCCCTATCTCCACCGCAAGCGCATCACACAGCTCATCCACCTCTAGTGGCCGTTCCGAATGGCAGACCCATGTGAGAGTGACCATTGCGAGCTTTGTCTTTTCCTCGTCTTGAGCTGTTATACGCTCCAGCGTCGCACCATATGCATCCGCTAATCCTGCACCATCCTTTATTGACTCAAGTGCTTTTTTCCGCCGAGCAATGGTGGTCCCTCGCAGGATCGCATTGATATGGAGAGAAGCGAGTAGGAATCTGGATTTAAATATCTCAGCCACTAACTCAGGGTAGCTTTTCACTTGAATTCGTTTCTACATACGTTTCTGAGCTCATTTCGGGAATGGTCTTCATGATCTCAGCCACCAATGTGCTGCTCATTGCCTCCGGGGTAGTGTCGTTGCTGAGTTTATCGCGTAGATATCTAACAACACCATTTTCCGTCGGCTGTACCGATATGAAAGCTGCTGCTCCATCTAACCTCTTCTCCACTTCACTCCGTACCTGCGGTCTTCCGGTCATAAATATGCGGACATTTGGTGACTCCTGCATAATCTGTCGCAGTGACCCCAGAACTACCATTCGGTGCTCCGGTGCACATTCGTCGAGTGCGTCCACACATATAAACATGCGCCTTGTAACTGTGATGCTCTGGAACATCCCCAAAATGCCTGAAACTTGTAGCCCTCTACCCCCAATACCCTTTCTCTGCTTTCGGAAACCCTGGACTACCGATTCGGGGATTTTCTCCAGTCCGTTGACAAGCTGTCTCAGCAGTGAGCCGAGCATATTTACTGGCAGCTGCTCATTCCGGGCAGCAAAGTCGAAGTAAAAACACAGGACTGCAGTATCTCCCTCCCCGATCTCATCGCATAAATTGTCTATAACTTGCGAACTATTATCGCAATCTATCAGCAATACTATTCTTTCATTTCTGGCAATGATACATTTTCTCTTACATGATGTAGCTCTTTCCCACCCCTGGATTGCCGTCGCAGAATAAAACCGCATGACTGGATTCATCCTCCTTGGGGATGTTATGCCATCGTCTAAATTCCTTGGTTTCCAGAAGCCAATCTCCTATACCACCTACCCGCTTGGCTCCGATGTCTCGATGCCGTACCCATGGCTCTAATGGGGACAGCCACGCTAGTATTTTAGACTCGTCATCGGGGGCAGAGTAGTAGTTGTTGAAGCTATTTGTGATGTTCCCACAGTTGTTATTGTTATTGTTGCTGAGAATTTGTGACATTTTTTGGGTTCTAAGGCTTTGGATGATGAGAGGAGGGTGTTGGTAGACTTGAGGTCTGTTAATCTGGAGCCGAGGGGAAAGGGTTTTATTGTGGTTTCCTAAAGGTTGGAAAATGCACACGGTAGGAAAAAGGTTGCGAATCCCTTCTTTTTTTCAGAGCTCTCTGTTTAATTAGCACTTGGCAAGCCACTGAGCTCGAGAATTCACAGCACGGTAGTACCGATATATCTGATTACCGTATCTACTTGTCCCAGGCAAGAAGTATCCGGAAACAGGGGTGATCCTGGAGTCGGAGTTTTGTATGGTACAAAATCCGTGCTTATCTAAGTCACATACAAAATTCTGACTCCTGGATCACCCCTGTTTCCGGATACTTCTTGCCTGGGACAAGTACTTGTACCGTAGGCACTCTGTATATAGGGACCGTTGCCAAGGGGGAGGATCTAAAATTGGAGTTGGGCTATGCTATATGGGGAAGAAATAGGAGAAAAACATCAAAGCGAACGGGAAATCAAGCCT
>Ga0307513_10007433_pt1 | contig 14204 bp, 9 predicted proteins | sample 15_EM_MG_FD_202174 | JGI IMG/M metagenome (GOLD analysis project Ga0307513, IMG submission 202174) | Populus trichocarpa ectomycorrhiza microbial communities from riparian zone in the Pacific Northwest, United States - 15_EM | ecosystem: Host-associated > Plants > Roots > Unclassified | place... | reverse complement strand
CCCGGCACCACCCGGCCGGGGCCGGCCGTCGGTCCCACCACCACCGTCCGGGGACGTCCGTGATTGCCTTCATCGCCCGACGGCTCATAGCAGCCGTCATCCTGCTCGTGGTCGTCAGCGCCGTGACGTTCGCGATCTTCTTCGTACTGCCCCAGATCGCCACGGGCGGCGGGCCCGACTCGCTGGCCGGCCGCTACGTCGGTCGCACCGCGACCCCGGAGATCGTCCACGACGTCGCCGTCAAGCTGGGCTTCTGGGATCCCCTGCCCGTCCAGTACTGGCACTGGCTCCAGGCCGTCTTCGTGGGCAGCACGTACAACTACGGGCCCGCGACCGCGGTGTGCCCGGCGCCCTGCCTGGGCTACTCCTACATCACCCAGCAGCCCGTCTGGCCGGACCTGCTCGACCGCGCGCCGGTCACGTTGTCGCTGGCCATCGGCGCGGCGGTGCTGTGGGTGCTGATGGGCGTCACCACCGGCGTGATCTCGGCCCTGCGCCGCGGCACGCTGTTCGACCGCGCCGCGATGGGCATCTCGCTGGCCGGTGTCTCGCTGCCGATCTTCTTCACCGGTCTGGTCTGCCTGGCGTTCCTCAGCTACCAGCTGCGGATCACCGCCCCCGGCGGCAGCTACGTCTCGTTCTTCACCAACCCCGGCAGATGGGCGTACTTCCTGATCCTGCCGTGGGTGACCCTCGCCTTCCAGTTCTCGGCGAACTACGCCCGCCTCACCCGCGCCGGCATGCTCGAGACGATGAGCGAGGACTACATCCGCACGGCACGGGCGAAGGGCCTCCCCGAACGCACGGTGGTGGTCAAGCACGGTCTGCGCGGAGCGCTCACCCCGCTGCTGACGATCTTCGGTCTCGACCTGGGCGTGCTGCTGGGCGGTGCGGTGCTCACGGAGAGCACCTTCTCGCTGAAGGGCCTGGGCAAGTACTCCATCGACGCCATCAACGCCGGTGATCTGCCGAAGGTGCTGGGTGTGGTGGTGTTCTCCGCCGTGTTCGTGGTGCTGGCGAACCTGATCGTGGACATCCTCTACGCCGTCGTCGACCCGAGGGTGCGGACATGAGCGAGCCGACGAGTCCTACGGAGGACGTCCTGACCGAGCCGAGCAAGACCGCCGTGCCGACGCCGCACCGCCCCCGCACCTCGGGCGAGGCGCCGCTGCTGGAGGTTGCCGACCTGCGGGTGCAGTTCCACACCGATGACGGCGTCGTGAAGTCCGTCGACGGGCTCAGCTTCACCCTGGAACGCGGTCGGCGGCTGGGCATCGTGGGCGAGTCCGGCTCGGGCAAGAGCGTGACGAGCCTCGCGATCATGGGCCTGCACCAGCACGCCACCATCACCGGCTCGATCAAGCTGAACGGTGAGGAACTCGTCGGCGCCGACCCGGAACGCATCCGCGCGCTGCGCGGCGAGGACATGGCGATGATCTTCCAGGATCCGCTGTCCGCAATGCATCCGTACTACACGGTGGGCTCGCAGATCATGGAGGCCTACCGGATCCACCACAAGGCCACCAAGCAGCAGGCCCGCCGGCGTGCGATCGAGCTGCTCGACCGGGTCGGCATCCCGCAGCCCGACCGGCGGGTGGACGACTACCCGCACCAGTTCTCCGGCGGCATGCGGCAGCGGGCCATGATCGCGATGTCGCTGTCGTGCAACCCGGCGCTGCTGATCGCCGACGAGCCGACCACAGCCCTCGACGTCACCGTGCAGGCGCAGATCCTCGACCTGATCCGGGACCTGCAGAAGGAGTTCGACTCCGCCGTCATGATGATCACGCACGATCTCGGCGTGGTGGCCGAGCTGGCCGACGACATCCTCGTGATGTACGCAGGCCGCGCGATCGAGCAGGGCAGCGCGCAGGACGTCTTCTACCGGCCGCAGCATCCCTACACGTGGGGTCTGCTGCAGTCGCTCCCCCGCTGGGACCGGCAACGCACCGACCGGCTGCTCCCGATCCCGGGCAACCCACCGAGCCTCATCAACGTCCCCTCCGGCTGCCCGTTCCATCCACGGTGTGCCTACGCGGACCGCAACCACGGCCGCAGCGAGACCGAGCGGCCGCAGTACCAGAGGGCAGGCGGTGAGCACGTGGTCGCCTGTCACCTGGCGCCCGAGGAGCGCCAGTCCATCTGGGAGAACGACATCAAGCCGACGCTCTGAGAGGGCGACCACCACCATGACCGAGCCGACCACCACCACCTCGGTGAGCCCCGGAAACGGCCCTGGAAAGCCCCGTGGCGACGTGCTGATGTCCGCCCGTGGGCTGCAGATGCACTTCCCGATCAAGGCCGGGTTCCTGCGCCGCACCGTCGGCGCGGTCCAGGCCGTCGACGGCCTCGACTTCGACGTGTACCGGGGCGAGACGCTCTCCCTGGTGGGCGAGTCCGGGTGCGGCAAGTCCACCACCGGCCGCCTGCTGACCCGGCTGCTGGAGCCCACCGCGGGCACGGTCGAGCTGGAGGGGCGCGACATCACGCACCTCTCGCAGGGCGAGCTACGGCCGATGCGCCGCGACATGCAGATGGTGTTCCAGGACCCGTTCGGTTCCCTCAACCCGCGGCACACGGTCGGCACGATCGTGGGTGCGCCGTGGAGGATCCAGGGCGTGGATCCCGATGGTGGGATCAAGAAGGCCGTCCAGGACCTACTCGGGCTGGTGGGCCTCAACCCGGAGCACTACAACCGCTACCCGCACGAGTTCTCCGGCGGCCAGCGCCAGCGCATCGGGATCGCCCGCACCCTCGCTCTGCGGCCCAAGCTGATCGTCGCCGACGAGCCGGTCTCGGCCCTGGACGTGTCGATCCAGGCGCAGGTGGTGAACCTGCTGGAGGACCTGCAGGAAGAGCTCGACCTCACCTACGTGATGATCGCCCACGATCTCTCGGTGGTGCGCCACGTCTCCGACCGGGTCGCGGTCATGTACCTGGGCAGGATCGTCGAGATCGGTGATCGCGACGCCGTCTACGAGCGGCCGATGCATCCGTACACGGTGGCGTTGATGTCAGCCGTGCCGATCCCCGACCCGGCCCGCCGGGACAAGCGCGAGCGGATCCTGCTGACCGGGGACGTGCCCAGCCCGATCAACCCGCCGTCGGGATGCCGGTTCCACACCCGGTGCTGGAAGGCACAGGAGATCTGCAAGACGGTGGAGCCGCCGCTGGCCGAGCAGGCCGGTGGGCACCAGGCGTCCTGTCACTTCCCGGAGAACATGCCGGCCGCGTGACCTCGGTACGGTGGTTCGAGCACCGGCCACTGACGAAGGAACCGCATGATCCCCCTTGCCGAGAACGAGCACCTCTTCACGTCGGAGTCGGTGACGGAGGGCCATCCCGACAAGATGGCCGACCAGATCTCCGATGCGATCCTCGACGCGGCGCTGGCGGCCGACCCGGCATCACGGGTGGCCTGCGAAACCCTGATCACCACGGGCCTGGTGGTCATCGCCGGTGAGATCACCACCACCGCGACGCTCGACTTCACCACCATCGTCCGCGACACGGTGAACCGCATCGGCTACGACCGCGGCGACTTCGGGTTCGACGGCCATCACTGCGCCGTGATGGTCACGCTCGACAAGCAGTCCCCCGACATCGCCCAGGGCGTCGACTCCGCCTACGAGAACCGCCGCGCCGACGGGCTGCCGTCGGAGGACGAGCTGGACTCCGACGGTGCCGGCGACCAGGGGATGATGTTCGGCTTCGCGTGCCGGGAGACGCCCGAGCTGATGCCGCTGCCCATCGCGCTCGCGCATCGGCTGTCCCGGCGGCTGGCCGCCGTGCGCAAGGACGGCACGCTCGGCTACCTGCGTCCGGACGGCAAGACCCAGGTCACCGTCCGCTACCGCGACGACCTGCCGGTGGCTGCGGAGAAGGTGCTCATCTCCACGCAGCACGCCGAGGAGGTCGAGACCGAGCAGATTCGCGCGGACCTGTGGCAGCACGTCGTCGTGCCGGAGATCCCCGCCGAGCTGTACTCCCCGGACGAGCTGCAGGAGAACTTCTACGTCAACCCGACCGGCCGGTTCGTCATCGGTGGCCCGGTCGGCGACGCGGGCCTGACGGGTCGCAAGATCATCGTCGACACCTACGGCGGGTTCGCCCGCCACGGCGGCGGCGCGTTCTCCGGCAAGGACTCCTCGAAGGTCGACCGCTCCGCCGCCTACGCCGCCCGCTGGGTGGCCAAGAACCTCGTCGCGGCCGGCCTGGCCGACAAGGTCGAGGTGCAGGTGGCGTACGCGATCGGCGTCGCCCGGCCGCTGTCGCTGCTGGTCGAGACGTTCGGCACCGAGCAGGTGCCGCTGTCCACGATCCGCAAGCTCGTCGACGAGCACTTCGACCTGCGGCCCGCCGCCTTCCGCCGGCATCTGCAGCTCAACCGGCCGATCTTCAGCAAGACTGCGGCGTACGGCCACTTCGGGCGCGACGATCCCGACTTCACCTGGGAGAACACCGACAAGGCCGCTGAGCTGCGCGCCGCTGCAGGTCTCGACTAGTCACGACACCCCCGCTCGCGCACACCGTGATGCGCTCACGCATACGTTCGACCGTATGCGAGAGCGCGTCACGGTGTGCGTGAGCTGGTTGCCACCAGGCAGACCACGTGCCCGTCCGGATCGGTGAGCACGCTCTGCCGCTCCCCCCACGGCTGGTCGGCGGGCTCGTCGAGCACGGTGCAGCCGACCTCGGCAGCAGCCTTCGTCACCGCGTCGACGTCCGTGACGGCGAAGCTGGGCGCCACCCCGGCCAGGCCGGGGGTGGGCGGGCGCTCGTGCAGCATCAGCTCGATGCCGCCGAGCACGGTCAGCACGGCGAACCCCGGGAAGGCCTGCACGGTGGGCAGCTCCAGCACGTCGCGGTAGAAGCGCAGGGCACGGTCGAGATCGGCGACGGAGACGATGATCCGACGCAGTCCGGTGGTGATCACCCGTCCATTCTGGGCCCGTGTCGACCCATCCATGGTCCGGGTCTCGTCGATCACTCCCGCGTGCGTGACGAAGATGGAGGGCGATGACCGCCTCGACCGCCACCCGCTGGATCGCGCTGATCGCGCTCACGGCGGCGGTGACGGCCGGCATGGCCGCGGTCGCGGTGCCCTCCCCCGCGCTGTTCGCCGGCCTGCTGGTGGCGACCTCGCTGGCGCTCGCGGGCCGGGGTCCGGCCACGGTGCCGCAGCCGGCCACCACGGCTGCGCAGGCCGTGATCGGCGTGGTGATCGGGCTGTTGGCCCGACCGGAGACGCTGACCGGGCTGGCGAAGGACTGGCTGCCGGTCGTGCTGATCAGCCTCGCCACGCTGGCGGTGAGCATGGCCGCCGGGCTACTGCTCGGCCTGCGCCGGGGCGTCACCCCGTTGACCGGCATGCTCGCGCTCACCGCGGGCGGCGCGTCGGGCCTGGTCGCGGTCACCCGGGACCTCGGCGGGGACGAGCGGCTGGTCGCGGTGGTGCAGTACCTGCGGGTCGGCATCGTCACGGCGACGATGCCGCTGGTGGCCGCACTGGCGTACGGCGCGGCGGCGGGTGGCGGGTCAGCGCCGGCCGACCCGGGCGGGCCGCCGTGGTGGTACGGGCTCGTGCTGCTCGTCGTGTGCGCGGGCGCCGGGGTGCCGCTGGCACGGCTGACCCGCATGCCGGCCGGGGGCCTGCTCGGGCCGATGCTCGTCGCGATCGCGCTGAACCTGGCCGGGGTGGCCGACGGTGCGTCCGTGCCGGTGGTCGTGGTCGAGCTCGCCTACGCGGTGATCGGCTGGCAGGCGGGGGTGCGCTTCACGCGGGCGAGCCTCCGCACGGTGCTCGGGGCGCTCCCGGCAGCGCTCGGGCTGATCATCACGATCATCGCGGCCTGCGCCGGCCTCGGCGTGCTGCTGTCGGCGCTGACCGGCGCGTCGCTGCTGGACACGTATCTGGCCACCACCCCCGGCGGGGTGTACGCCGTGCTGGCGACCGCGATCTCGTCCGGCTCGGACGTGACGTTCGTGGTGGCCGTGCAGGTGCTGCGGGTGATCGTGATGCTGCTGGTGGCACCTGCGCTGGCCCGCCTCGCCCGGCGGATCACCCGTCGCTCAGACGGCGGTGACGAGGCCGACGAGCACCCCGCTGATCAGCACGCCGTAGCTGGCAGCAGTGACCCCGGTGGTGGCGAGCACGGTGGGCAGCACGGGTTGGCGCACCAGCTGGTAGGCGATCAACCCGGGCACGACGAAGCCGAGGGTCTGGTGGGCGAACAGCAGCGGGAGCTGGTTCTGGACGAGCAGGAACCCACCCGTCGTCACCAGCACGCCGAGCAGCACGACGGCGGCGAAGAGCCGCTTGCCGTAGAGGATCAGATGCCGTCGAAGGACCACTGACCCGGCCCAGGTGAGCAGGGTCGCGGCGAGGACGACGCCGAGCTGGCGCACGTCCTCGACGAGCATCAGCGCCAGCCACCCGGGTGTGATCATCCCGCCGGGCGAGACGTCGACGACCAGGTAGCAGATCAGCGAGAGGACGAGCCCGACGGCGAGGCCGAGGGTCGCGGTCTCGGGTGGGAGGTTCACGGTTTCCGTTCCGGGGTCGGGGACGTTCTGCGAGCCAGCTCGTGGAGCAGGGCCTCGCCCTGTCCGTGGATGTTGCCGACGAGCACGAGGGATGCCGCGCCGGTGATTCCCGCGGCCAGCCCGTCCACCACGTCGGAGGCGTCGCGCCGGCCGCCGAGGTCGTCGACGGAGCCGGTCCAGTCGTCCGGGATCGCGTTGCGGGCACTACGGGTCGGTTCGCCGACGAGCACCACCCGGTCCGGGCGGATCGCCCCGACGAGCTCGCCCATCTGCCGGTTGCGCTCGATGCGGTCGGGCCGGCAGTTCACGACGAGGTGGACGGGGTCGGGCACCGCTCCCTGTTCGCGCAGGGTCGTGACGTTGAGCAGGGTGGACTCCGGGTCGTTTGCGGCGAACAGGTTCGCGACCTGTACCTGGGCGGTGCCCAGCTGCCCGGTCGCCACCGTGACGACGCCGGGATCCGGGGCGGCCTCCTGCATCCCGGTCAGCGCCCGCCTGCGGTCGACGCCCAGCAGCTCGGCGACGGCCAGCGCGATGGCGACGTTCTCGCGGAACGTGGTGGACGTGAAGCCGGCCAGGTCGGCCGCCGACACGGTGTCGGGATCGACGGCGACGAGCCGGCAGTCGCGGTGGCGCGCTTCCTTGCGCAGCACGTCCAGCCGCTCCCGCTCGGCGGTGACGCAGACCCCGCCCCGCGGCATGGCGCGGGACAGCGAGCGGGCGACGTCGTCCAGGGTCGGGCCCATCTCCTCCAGGTGATCGGCGCGGACGTTCGACAGCACGCCGATCGTCGAGCGGATGAGCGTGGTCTGGTTGAACTCCTGCAGCTCGGGCGCCACGGCCATGCACTCGACGACGAGCACGTCCGGGGAGTACGCGGCAGCACGGCGCACGACGGGGACCTGCTCGATCACGTTGGCGACCCCGAAGCGGCGGTAGAGCGGCTGCTCGCTGCCGTCGGGATGGATGAACCGGGCTGCCGTTCCGGTGGTCTTGGCCACCGTCGTCAGGTCCCCGGCCCGCAGTGCCCCGGCGACGAGCCGGGTGATCGAGCTCTTGCCGCGGATGCCGTTCACCATGACGCGGACGGGGATCGAGCCGAGCGCGGCGTCGTGCCGGCGGCGCTCGACGATCCCGACGACGAGCAGGGCGAGGCAGCAGCCGAGCAGGACGACGTACAGGAAGATCACGGCAGGTCCTCCCAGCGCCGCTCGGGTCGACGACGGCCGAGTGCCGTGCGACCGTCGCGCGCGGCGCGGCGGCAGATGTCGAGGCAGGACAGGATCGTGGCGCTCGGCCCGAGGTACTGGCCGTAGATCACGGAGTCGACGTCGGGGGCACCGTCCGCGCCCCGCATCGCCCGCGCGATGCGTGCCGCCCTGGCCAGCGGGAACACGTGCCAGATCAGGTAGAACACCCAGGTGGTGACCGCGATCGCCGAGGCGAGCAGACCCAGCAGGGTCGCGCCGCGCTGCACCGAGTTCTCCCGCAGCGCCAGCGTGTCGATCGGCTGGCGGTCGGCCGCGGTCCACACCAGCGCGCCGGCCCGCACGGGCGCGGCAGCGACCACCGCATCGTCGGTGACGACGGCGGTCGGGCCGTCCACGGCCGTCCGTGCGACGCCCGCCTCGGCGGCGGGCGGGTGCTCGAACGCGGCGAACCCGTCGGTGGCGGCGATGGTGCGCAGCCCGCCGTCGAGCAGCCGGGTGTGGTGGTCCGGGGTGGCCAGCACGCCGGCCAGCCGGGCCACGTCGAACTCCGCCACCACGACCGTTCCGTCAGGACGACCGGCCTGCGCGACCGGCACCGGCACCCGCGACTCCCCCGTCGCGACGGAGACGCCGTCGCCGGCGGCCGGCCCGGTCAGCAGCGGGCGGCCGACGCTGAGCACGTCGGCGCCGCTCGCGTCGACCACGCGGATCCCGCGGAACCGGCCGTCGGCCGCCAGCAGGTCGGTCAGGGCCGGCGCGAGGCGGTCGGCGGGCAGGGCCGCGACCTCGGCCACGTCCTGCCGGCCCTCGACCAGGCTCGCGGACGTCCGCGATGCGACGAGCCCCGCCGACGCCTGCGCCTGGGCGGCGAGCTGTGCCGGCACCTCGGGCCGGGCCGGGACCAGCGTCGCGGTCAGCACCGACCACGCGACGACGCCCGACATCGCCGCTGTCACCCCGAACCACGCCGGGACGCGCAGCCGGGTCGAGCGCGTGGGCGGCGCCGGACCGCCCGTGATGCGGGACCGGCACCACGCGAACGCCGACGCCAGCTCGTCCAGTTCGCGGACGCGGGTCGCCGGCATGGCCGCGTGTACCCGCCCGGAGGCGATCCGCAGCGCCGCCGCGCGCAACCGTTGCTGCGGCCGGACCAGCGACCGATAGCAGATCAGGCCGGTGCCGACGGCCAGCAGCGCGAGCGTGGCCATGGGCAGGATCGCCCGGCCGCCCGGACGGGGTGGGGCCGGGACGGCTCGCTGCGCCGACACCAGCCGAACATCCGGACCTGCGGACAGGCGCTTGCCGGCAAGCGGTGCGACGGTGGCCACCGGCACCGTGCCGTCCGGCTGCCGCTCCCCCACCGTGACGGGCGGAGCGCCCGCCTCGATCGCGGCGTGCGCCGCCGTGCCGAGTTCACGATCGACCCTGGTCCCGGGGGCGGCCGGCAGCAGCACCGCGCCGTCGGCGATCCAGAGCGGCCCCGCGACCGTCCCGTCCGTGCGCGTCGTCGCGGTGAGGGTGCCGCCGCCGGCGCCGAACTGGACGGTGACGAACAGGCGCGCCGCCCCGTCGGGACCGGCGGAGAAGCGCACGGGCGGGCCGTTCGCCGGCGCGGCGGGCACCGGTTCGCCGGCCAGCGCGGGCCGGGACGACCGGCCGTCGACCCGGGCACCTGTCCAGCCGGCGCCCGCGGCCGCGGAGTCCGCGATCTGCTGCGCGGACTCGCCGGGCCCGACCCGCTCGGCGATCCGCCGCAGATCGGTCACGCCGTCGGCCGCCGACCCGGCCAGCGCGGTGGCCGTCGCGATCGAGGTGCGCTGCTGCGCCTCGACCACCGACGGCGGTACGCCCCCGGGATCGGGGCGGTCCAGCAGGAACGGGCAGGCTGCGGCAAGCGCCAGGAGCAGCACGGTGGCGAGCGCGGCTGGCAGCCGCAGCCGGGCACCGAGGCCCGCTTCCGGCAGTTCCGCGGCGAGCTCGGATCCGTCCGAGCTCAGCTCACGGTGCGCCGCAATTGCGGTCACGGTCACGCATCGACCCCCAAGTCATCACCCGGTCGGGGCGCCGGGTGCCCGCAAGGGGTTGACGGCATGACCGATTCCGAAACGCCATGTGGTCGACGCCACCGCCGATCGGCGCACGCCGCACGACACCACGTACGGTCGGGCGGATGTCGACTCCACGCCCGTCCCGCCGGCGATTCCTCGCCGGCATCGCCGGGGCCGCCATGCTCACCACGGCCTGCGGGCCGGAGGCGGCCTGGACCGCCGCCGCGTCCGGGTCCGGGCCCCGCCTCGACGAGCTCATCGCGCGGCTGAGCGCGGACGCCGACCGCGACCAGCTCTATCGCCCGCCGGCACCGGCCGAACGCGACGGCGTGCTGGCGGCTCTTCAGCCTATGCGCGACGGGCGGCCCGCCGCGCCGGAGCTGAGCGGGTTCGGGCTCGACCCGGTCGCCGGCACCGACGCGACGACCGGCAAGCAGTGGACCGGCGCCATCAGCCGGTCGGGCGACGAGCGCAGCTGGGGAGCGGTGTTCGCCGAGTCGGGCCGGCCGGCATCCGCGCTGGTGGAGGTCCCGCATGTGCGCGCAGACCTGCACACCGAGGACCTCGGACTGGCGGTGTTCCGCGCGCTACCGGGCGCCGTGCTGCTGGTCGCGGGCGCGCACCGGGACGCCGCCGACGGCCGCGCCGACGTCGCACACCAGGCGGACTCCCTCTTCCACGCCATCGCGGCGGCCTGGGGCGGCACGGGACTGCCGCAGCTGCAGCTGCACGGATTCAACGACGAGAGCCTGCCCGGACATGACGCCGTGGTGTCGCCTGGCGCCGCCGCGCCGACCGCTCTCGTGGACCGGGTGGCCGCTGCACTCCGCGACGCGGTGGGGCTCGGTGTCTGCCTGGCCGACGAGCAGGAATGCGGCTCCCTGGAGGCGCGCACCAACGAGCAGGGCAAGGCGGCCGCGGCGTCCGGCACCCCGTTCGTCCACGTCGAGCTCAACCGCAGCACGCGCGACGACGCCGACATCCGACAGCGGGTGGCCGTCGCGCTGGCCGGGGCCGTATAGCTGATCAGGAATGCTCGCGCAGCTCGCTCAGGCAGTCACGTGCTCGCTGGACGGCCGGCGGATCGGCGGCCAGGAGCTGCAACGCCTCGTCCACCCCGCCCCGCAGCCGCGCGCACTCCTCGGCCTGGTCGACGACCTGCCGGTGCATGTTCCACAGGTCGACGAACACCGCCACCTTCGACCGCAGCACCCATGGATCGAACGGCTTGGTGATGTAGTCGACCGCGCCGGCCTGGTAGCCGCGGAAGGCCAGATGCGGGTCGTAGTCGACGGCGGTGAGGAACAGGATCGGGATGTGCCGCGTCCGTTCCCGCTGCTTGACGTGCCCCGCGGTCTCGAACCCGTCCATGCCCGGCATGTGCGCGTCGAGGAGGATCACCGCGTAGTCCTCGACGAGCAGCCGCTTCAGCGCGTCCTCGCCGCTGGTGACCGCGACGATCTCGACCGGCAGTCCCTCCAGGATCGCAGTGAGGGCCAGCAGGTTCTCCCGCCGGTCGTCGACGGCCAGTACCCGCGCCGTGCGTGAACTCATGCGGTGACGTCCTCGATGGGTTGCAGCGTGGGTTGCCGGATGGACGTGTCGATCATGCCCGATGTCGGCATGCCCTGTGCGATCACGCCCGGTGCGGTCACGCGCTGCGCCCCTCTCGACGGCCACCGGTACGGGCCTCGGCCCGGGCCGCGCGGGCCGGCCCGACCCAGGTGGCCATCAACGACAGGAGCTCGTCGAGATCGACGGGTTTGGTGACGTACTCGGTGGCCCCGGCGGCGAGGCTGGACTCCCGGTCGCCCGGCATCGCCTTCGCCGTCAGGAACACCACCGGCAGCTCGCGGCCCTGCGGCAGCGCGCGGATGCGGCGGGTGGTCTCGTTGCCGTCCAGGTCGGGCATCATCGCGTCCATCAGGACGACGTCGACCTCCCCGTTCTGGGTGAGCAGCTTGATCCCCTCGGCACCGTTGTCGGCGTAGAGCACGGTGAGCCCGTGCAGCTCGAGCGCACTGGTCAGCGCGAACACGTTGCGCACGTCGTCGTCGACGATGAGCACCGTGGCTCCGGACAGCTCGGGCACCGCGCGCGCCCCCGACGCGGTCGGGTTGCCGCGCAGGATCGCGTTGCCGGCACTGCGCTGCGGCGCGGCCGGCGTGGTCGAGGGGATCATCTCGGGATTGCGCCGCTGCCCGCCGCGGGGCGCCGCGGCGGCCGCCGGCAGGTACTCCGGGAGCAGCAGCGTGAACACCGAGCCGGCCCCGACCTCGGACGCCACCTCGATCTTGCCGCCGAGCATGCTCGCGAGCTCCTTGGAGATCGACAGGCCCAGCCCGGTGCCGCCGTACTTGCGGCTGGTGGTGCCGTCGGCCTGCTGGAACTGCTCGAAGATCATCTCCAGCTTGCCGTCGGGGATGCCGATGCCTGTGTCGCGCACCGCGAACGCCACGACCACCGGCGACGCGTCCAGCGCCGGCACGCCGTACACGGTGTCGGGCGGCACCGGCGCCACCTCCAGGGTGACGGTGCCGGAGTCGGTGAACTTCACGGCGTTGGCCAGGAGGTTGCGCAGCACCTGGCGCAGCCGCTGCGCATCGGTGGTGATCTCCCGCGGCAGGTCGGGCGAGAGCTCCACGCGCAGTTCGAGGCCCTTGTCGTCGGCCTGCGGCGCGATGGCCTGCTCCAGCTCGCCGCACACCTCGACCAGGTCGACGGGTGCGGTGTCGACGTCGACGCGACCCGCCTCGATCTTGGACAGGTCGAGGATGTCGTCGATGAGGCGCAGCAGGTCGGAGCCCGCGCCGTGGATGGTGCGGGCGAAGTCGATCTGCTTCGGGGAGAGGTTGTCGTCGGGGTTGTCGGCGAGCAGGCGCGACAGGAGCAGCAGCGAGTTCAACGGGGTGCGCAGCTCGTGGCTCATGTTGGCCAGGAACTCCGACTTGTACTGGCTGGCCTGCGCGAGCTGCTGGGCCTTCTCCTCGACGCCGCGCCGGGCGGCGTCGATCTCCATGTTCTTGATCTCGACGTTGCGGTTCTGCTCGGAGAGCTGCTCGGCCTTCTCCTCCAGCTCGGCGTTGGCGCGCTGCAGCTCGGCGGACTGGTCCTGCAGCTCCATCGCCAGCCGCTGGGACTGGGCGAGCAGTTCCTCGGTGCGCCGGTTGGCCTGGATCGTGGTGATCGCGACACCGATGGTGGCGATCACGCGTTCCAGGAACATCAGGTGCAGCGCCGAGAACGGGACGACCGAGCCCAGCTCGATCACCCCGAGGCACTCCCCCTCGTACTGGACGGGGAGCACCACCACTGCCCGCGGGGCCGATTGGCCGATGCCGGAACGGATCGGGAGGTAGTCATCGGGCACGTTCTCCACGAGGATCCGCTCACGGCTCGCGGCCGCCTGCCCGACGAGCCCGTCGCCGGACCCGAACGACAGGGGCGGCTCCTCCACGGTGGTGCCGTAGCCACCCGTCATCACCCAGCGCATCTCCGGCGCGCCGCGACCGGACACCGGTGCGTCGGTGGATCCCAGGAAGAAGGCTCCCACCTGGGCGTTGACCAGCGGGGTGACCTCGTTCATGATCATCCGGCAGATCTCGCCGAGATCGCGCTGGCCCTGCATCAGCCCACCGATGCGGGCGAGGTTGGAGTCGATCCAGCCCTGCTGGGCGTTCTCCCGGGTGGTCTCGCGCAGGTTCACGATCATCAGGTTGATCGTGTCCTTCAGGTCGGCGATCTCGCCTGCGGCGGCCACGCTGACCTGCTGGGTGAGGTCGCCGCTGGCCACCGCGGTGGACACCTCGGAGATGGCCCGCAGCTGGATGGTGAGGGTCGACGCCAGCTGGTTGACGTTCTCGGTGAGGTCGCGCCAGGTGCCGGAGACGCCCTGGACCTGAGCAAGCACTCCGAGCCGGCCCTCGCTGCCCACCTCGCGGGCCACGCGCGTGACCTCCGCGGCGAACGCCGAGAGCTGGTCGACCATCGTGTTCACCGTCGACTTCAGCTCGAGGATCTCGCCCCGGGCGTCCACGGTGATCTTCTGCGACATGTCACCGCGGGCCACGGCGGTGGTCACCTGCGCGATGTTGCGCACCTGGCCGGTCAGGTTCGACGCCATGTAGTTGACGTTGTCGGTGAGGTTGCGCCAGGTACCGGCGACGCCCTTCACCTCGGCCTGACCACCCAGCTTGCCGTCCGTACCGACCTCGCGGGCCACACGGGTGACCTCGTCGGCGAAGGACGACAGCTGATCGACCATCGTGTTGATCGTCGACTTCAGCTCCAGCATCTCGCCCCGGGCATCCACGGTGATCTTCTGGCTCAGGTCGCCCCGCGCCACCGCAGTGGTCACCTGCGCGATGTTGCGCACCTGGTCGGTCAGGTTGCCGGCCAG
>Ga0307513_10007432_pt1 | contig 14208 bp, 13 predicted proteins | sample 15_EM_MG_FD_202174 | JGI IMG/M metagenome (GOLD analysis project Ga0307513, IMG submission 202174) | Populus trichocarpa ectomycorrhiza microbial communities from riparian zone in the Pacific Northwest, United States - 15_EM | ecosystem: Host-associated > Plants > Roots > Unclassified | place... | reverse complement strand
AACTGCTCCAGGACGAGGCCAGAATCATTGAAAATCGAGAAGGGAGGATTTGTATTTGCCTAGTCGAGCACAAGACAGTTGGGAGGACCCCTATTGGTTACTCTGTAAAGTATCAATCGCGCACTCAAGACTCTGGTGGAAAACAAACGATGATGTACAAGTACTTCCTCGACCGTCTGATCTCCACAGACGCACCTTTTCCTTGGAGTCGATACTGGCGCCTCGCATTAGCGGACCCGATCAAACCTTGTACGACCCCCTGTTATTTGCAAACAACTAAAGCATTCCAGAATATGCCAACTCTGTTGACTGAGCTTGCTAAGGCTGGATGCCTCAATGACCTAGTCGACGTTTTTAGTGCTTTCCTCAAGTGTCGATCCGTTTCGACAACCGATTACGTGGTATTGAAAATAACTCAACGCGGGAAGGGGAAAGGCCACAAAGCAAATGAAGCAGATCGTCTTGCAATGGCTGCACATGCACGAGATGTGGAGACTAAGTTCTTTATGACGAGTCTGCTGTGACTTCGTTGATTACTGGTGCTTTGGACTATTGGATGGCGAAACGACCTAGCCAACAGGGCCCGTTGTACGGAGTGCATGATTGTAGGTTAGTATTCGAAGGGGTGCCTGGTGCCTACTTCTAACCCAGTCTCTATCACTATACTCCAACCTGCGAGTGGCGGATAGCAAACAATATACCTTATCCATTGGATGAAGATCGGGAAACTCATATATGACTTGGCCCTTTCGTCCGGGGTATCTGTGTCAGCCCTTAGATGGCTTGGGACTTGTATGTGTTTTTACACAGTATTTACGTTATTTAATTAGTGTGGTCACATAATCCTAAACTGTTTCCATAAGTTAAAGTTGCGTCTTTGGGTCGGTCAATTGGCTCTAGTTGCAATGTCGGGTAAAAGGGCCTGTGGCCTCGTTGATCGTGCCTTCGATCCGATCGGTATGAACTCTTTCATATTCCAGTCGTCTTGTGGTACTGATACTTCGCACAGTCACGATGTTATATTTGCCCGAAATTCCACGTCGCACAAGGGGAGAGGGCGCCATTCGCCTCAGTAATAATCGTAGTGCTCACCCCACTATTTATAATTCTCTCGATGCGGAGAGAGTCTTGCTGGGCCCCTTCGATAGACCACGATCGAAAGATTTGGTGCCAGGTCTCGAACGGGAATAGGAAGCACAGCACAAGTCTAGGGAGAAGGCAGTGCAGACTGTTCTGCCTATTCTGCTCCACCGCGATTCATCCAGAGGCAGTCAATGCTGTACCTCTCTCAAGCTCTATCACGCCCCTTTGGCCCTCGACGGTAACACCCTGCTCGTCACCTTGTCTCCAACAACTGAACGAACGCCGCGCCAGAACTTTTGGCACTTGGTGTGAGCAATTCCTATGATGGCACGCTCTTCCACTGGTATATACCCTGCTTTATCCTCACTTCTCCCTCGATTCATTCTCGTCTGGACAAAATATTAAAGCCTTCATGATCCAAGGTGGTGATCCAACCGGTACAGGTAAAGGTGGCGCGAGTATCTGGGGCGGATAGTTCAACGATGGGATCAGACCAACTGTCAAGGTCAGTTCCAGCCCTCTTCTTCTCCCAATAGTACTGGACAGACATTCTATCGACAGTTCAATACCCCTGGGATGGTCGCAATGGCTAATAAAGGTTCAGATCGGAGGTGGCCAGTTCTTCATCACCTATGGGAAACAGTCGCATTTGGATGGTGGGCACCACTTCCTTCCCTTCTCAATGTCGCCTTCCCATTTCCTTGATTGACTAACGCTTACCACGCCCTAGGCAAGTACACAATATTCTGCCGTATAGTATACCGCGCGGAGGACACACTTACAGCAATGGAACACGTCCCTGTGAACGCGAAGAATAGGCCATTGGAGGAGATTCGGCGAGAGAAGGTGCGTTGTATATCCTGTATTCTACCTCTCTTCGGCTGGAGGGTGAGGGGTGACGTGTATTAACGATTGGCTCCTCGGCCATTCATGCCAACACCCGTTTGCAACATGAGCGCAACAATGACTCCCTTTACACAGCCTCGGGCTTACCCTGTAGAATATCACAACCCTCAAATGCCAGTGGATAGATTATCGGTGTTTCGGTTCTCAAATTGTTGAAATTTCCGCTTGGTCGCTAACTCGGACGAAAGTGCTCGTGTTTGTTGTTGGGGCCCGCTACAAACACGTAAGGATACAATAACGAGGATGTGGTCCCCAGAACATGACCATGTGATACCGGGGCTCCACACCCCGAACACCAAAATCCAAAATCCGACAAATTTAGTTTCAAGTCTGAACTGACATACGTGATACCGGTAACATCGGTCTGAAATGAAACCCTACAACATTATATGAAGATGACGCATTCACTTTCGAAAGTATCCAGTTAAAGGGCCCTATCATGTTCGCCTTCCCTTCGCTACCCCGCCATGGGATTTGTACGCTCTCGTTTTCAAGGATAGGAGCCGCTAAATACCTTCGAGTGAGATTGGAACCTCAGGGGGGTTACACATTACTAATCTACTCGACAGGAGCTCTTCTGAACCACTGACCCACTCCAAAGATGAGACGGGTTTGGCAGCGATTCGGTAACGAAATGCCATAGCAGAGCGTATATAAAGTTGCCTAGGGTGAAGGGAATTGACGTTTGCATCTTGAACGCGCTCCCTCCGCCTTGTAACTCGGCGTCTAAAACACAATTTTATCCGAAATTCGAAAATTTTGACATGGCTCGCACCATTGTGTGTCCTATACTCCATTTATATCAAGGTACACCATAACATGAACTAATTACCTTGCTGTAGACGACAGCCAGAAGAAGAGGAACATGCAGAGCACCAAGGAGAGTACTCGGTGCGTTTTCATGGAGTCAGCGCCGCACTATCATAATGTTATACTGAACCATTAGATGTAGTAGTACCACTGCAATTCAACTATCAGGAGTCGTCGTTGAAGATTGTAAGTCGGATGAGCGGCACCTGTGTCACCACTAAAGTTATGGCTAGATGATGCCAGCATATTCATCGATTCCAACTCCGCTGGAGATATCTCGCCGCGATGAGTTGAGCACAAAGATCATGCTATATCAGGGGACACGCGCTGCCCGTCGACGCATGGAGACGGAACTGGAGGAATTGGGGCGGCGAAGAAACATACTGCTGCCTCTTGAACTTATGGAAATCATTTTCGACTTCTACGTCCACCTATATGGGCAACTTCCTGAAAGGCTACTCCTCGTTTGCCATGCCTGGCATGTGCTAGCGCTCTCGCAGCCAAAGCTGTGGACCAATCTCGATCCGCTCGGCCCGTTCGGTCTTGGCATCATTCGCCCGTGGGCGGGTACCTTTATTCAGTCTCGGATCGCACGCTCAAACCCTGCTCCCTTGAAGAAGGTCGACTTCTCAAGTTGTTCACCGAGTATACTACTCGAAGACATGGAGAAAATTGCCGCCATCCGCACGTTTCGCCCAAGAATCCAGGCCCTAGTTGTCGCCTACACCTACGACTTATGCTTGCTTATCGGTGATCAGCCGCTCCTCAAGCACCTGACTTTCGGGGCACTCCCTGCATTTGTCCAATTTAGCGCCAACCCCGTCAAATACAAGCTATTTGATAAGGCGATTACTACCTTGCGTTTAAGATGCCCAACAAGGCCTCTTATTTGGCCAGAGTTGCTCTTGCGACGACTACGAACCCTTGAGGTCACCGTGACAGGTGACGTCGAGTCGCTTCAACAGTACTGGGCCATGGTGCAGAAATCTGCTGCTCTCCTCACTCTTCACATCACTATGAGGTCTGGAAGCGCCCCCTCATTGTCACATGCCTCCTGCCGGAACCTCACCGTCGCCTACTGTGATGGTTTTTGCTCATTGGAGGAAGTCAGGATGCCCCACCTTCAGAAGCTCACTATAGTAACACGTACCAGTAATGCTCTCATGCGTCTGGTAGACACACCAATCTCCGTGCTCCAGTTGACATGCAAATTTCCCCATGCGGATAAAAACCAAGCCACTCGCGCCTCATGGGTCAAAAGTGCCATTCGCCTCCTTCATTCAGCTCCGCGTCTTGAACGGTTTGAGATATTCGCCCCTTTCGACCTTATTACCACACTAGCTGAAGCTCTTGCAGAGGACTTAGACTTGTGCAGAGAGCTTCATTCATTTATCATCAACGGATCTCCGGAAACAGAATTGGAGGCGGTAGGGTATGCCCATATGAATGCCGAGGCAAAGTCCGAACAGTTAAGGAACAATGTGGCCGCTTTCATAGACCAACGTCGGCTCCGTCGGTCAAAGAATTGACATACCGAGCTTCCAACAAAATCCTTAAAATCGGCATGTCCTTTGTTTAACCAACCGAATATAAGCGTCTGTTTCTACGTGACCTCCTGTCGTGAACAGTGCCCGATACCATATGAATTTATAAATGCTACTATCAGAGTACTGTGATGACAAAGCTTCTATAACAGAAGTGCTACGCATCGCTAAACCCTGTATGGTGAAACCTTCTGGAAGCACACCCCTGACGGGGAATTCATACTAGTTGAAATTCGATATAAATCGATACTGTTGCACTAACGGAATGGAGTTCGCGCATATTGAACCCTCGTTCGATGAACTTATTCAAATGGAAGAGAAACCAGAACACTCTGCAGTGCCAGTCACTTGGCCAGCGACCATGGATTCAAGACAATGACTTTGTTCCAAATATGTCCTGCGGCGGGGGCTTCGCATCTACGACATCCGAACCATCAATGGTGGGTACCGTAGTTAATCTAATTCGTCGTGAATGGATGAAGGAATCGTATTCGCAAACGAGGTACGAACGTTTCCATCTGCACCCTGTTCCTGCCGATGCAACCAAGCCTCCGAATCAATTCCCATATGACGCACAACCGGGGCCTATTTGGGTATCTCTTGCCTGGTTTCCCCAACGAGCCTTCGTACCCTAAGCGCTCTCTGGCGTATCCTATTACCTTACTGCCTTTCTCGACGGTCCGATTTCCTGACGTCGGTAGATACCACAGTGCGCACGGGAACCCCAAATTTTGATGACTGCGCCCCTCTTACCAAATCGTCGCTTGGATATCGATAGTCAATTTCAAAGTCACACCTGAAGAATTGGAACATGCCACTATCCGCCGTCCGTCCTCATAAGCAGCTTACCGAACGGCCTACATTAAGTCGAATTATTATATGTATGGCAATCAAGCAAGGACCCACGGAAAGTGCTTCTTCACTCCACCTTCCTCGGTTATGACGAGGTCATCACGCATTTACCGCTTCGTTCGGAGTGTGGTCACCTAGGATCCGAAGAAGGAAGTCTCTTTGATTGCGATTCTTCAAACTACGGTGCTGATTACGGTTTTCATTGATCACGTCAACCGAAACAGGACATCGTCCAGAAGCTGAATCGCAATGCAGTGCCTTTGTACGTCGAGGGCAGGCTCTCTGGAGGTGCCGATGGAGAAGAAGAGGGAGAGTGCATTGCTTTATGATGAAGAGTTGGTCAAAGCCATAGCCAAAAGGTATTGAATTCTGGACTGGTCTCCACAAGGGGACATTTCACAGTGTGTTTATGGGTACAGATTGTTGCCAGTGTCGGCCGATTCTCTTCCTCGTGTACATAAGGGAGATGGAAAACAGCACGAGCGGTACCTGATGACGATAGCGGTACGGAGGTCCAGGTCAAACGCTAGCCTTTTACTCAGCTTCATTTCATTTCACTCTTGCACTCCTAATCTACTGCTGTCCCTCTGCTTTGAGTGAGCTCCTCCCAGCACGCAAAATCTCATCTGTCGAGAGCAAATTCACAGCAATGACTGAGCTAGAATAAAGCATGTGAGTAATTATAGATATCAATCGCGCAGAACGACACATACCAGGAGTGCAGCATCTGCCTCTTGACCCGATAATTATCCCAAATGCCCTGGACAGTCGGATCGATGGGCTCCCCAGTCTGCAGATCCAACCCTACGACATTGCCGTCGGCTTGTTCCTCCTGCAGCGCGACGATTGCATCTTGCACGTCGAACCCACCGTTGCTCGCGAGCGTCTTCGGAATGACAAGCATCGCGTCCGCATAGGCCTGGACACCGAGTTTCGCGCGCCCCTTGGCCGTCTTTTTCGTCTTCGTGCCCAAGTAATTTGAGACGGCGATTTCAAACGCCCCTGCACCCGGGATGAGGCAGTCGTCCTCCAGTGCGTTTTTGACCGAGCGCAGGCCGTCTCGGATTGCGTCGTTGATTTGACCGATGGTGTGCGCGTTTGGACCTGCAACGTACATCTGTGAGTTCGGGTGATAATACTTAGAAAAAGTATTGTAACTCGCCCTTGATGAGGAGGGTCACACTTCGGGGGTTCTGCACCTCCTCGACGAACGTGTACTTCTCCTCGCCCAGTGTATGTTCATACACCAGACCAGCCCAGCCAAGGATCTCCGGCTTGAGTTCTTCAACTGAGTTTTGCGCGATCCCACCAGCGATCAATTGCAACCGCTCCATATTCCGCCTCTTCGCCCGTCGCAGCGCCACAATTCCGTTCTTGACAAGCACATCCAGGGACATGGGGTCGATACCCTTTTGGTTGATGACAACAAAGTTTTTTGGTTTGTCATTGCCTTCAACATCCCGGTCACACACCAAGTTCTTGAGTTCGACGATTTTTTTCAGTTTCGCGTCGATGAATTTGCGTTCTGATTCGACGAGCTTTTCTCGCTGCTCGGTTGAAGAGTAGAAGAAGGATGAGTTGACTTCGCTATTGGATGGAGCCTCTGTCAGGGGGCACTGACGGAGGATAGGAAATGGCTATACGTACGTCTTCTCGTATTCCAGCGATACATTAAGTATGAGAATGTACGCGTTTTCCACCCGCTTGGGCATATCCGGATGTCGAGCACCATGGTCCAATACGAGACCCTTGATCAGCTTGGTGTCCATGTCATTCCGATGTTGCATCTTCATAATTTCTACCATGTGCAGATCGATAGGTTCTCGAATGGCCTCTTCATCTTTTGCGTCTTGCGGTGGAGGTGGTGGCCGAATCAGGAGGACAGCGTCGACCACGTCTTCGGCGAGCTGTTGTGCGAGCTTGTGATGTAACTTGGTGGCAAGGGAGGTGTGTGCTACCGAGATGAGCGTTGCTCGATCCAAGGTTTTGGTGACTTTGTACGTGTCGAGGAACTGTAGGCGCCTGAGAACGCGTAGTTAGAACTTTCAGACGGCGAGGTGCTTACGTCCAGCGCGTCCTTCTTTGCAATATCAAAGCCTTCTGCGATTATAGTGGGATGCACACCCTCGGAAATATATCGATCGGCCTGCTTCAGCAGTTCTCCGACCAAGAGGACGACTGAGGTCGTCCCATCACCAACTTGGTCATCCTGCGCAACTGCTGTTCGTGCGATCATAGCTGCAGTAGGATTCTGCAAAGTGTTCAGTGTCTTGCTTCCTCCAAGGCGCGCATTACATGGCTCACTTGAATTTGCATCTCGGAGAGCAGAACCCTCCCATCCTAAATAAGTGTGTTATGGATCACCCTCGCATATTCTAGGAGGCAACAAGGACCTTTGTCATTTTGATCTGACCAGCGCCATCGACGAGCATCTTGAGGGTTCCTCGAGGCCCTAAAACATCAAGACGGTTCTCATTAGCGGCTCGTTATAAACAAATACAGTATGATTACCTAGGTTGCTTCGAACGACATTCGCAAGGCCCATTGCACCATTCGTGTTCACCTAGAAGATGGGTCATTGGACCCTACTCGGCCTTATGGGACAAAAAAGGGACGTACCTGAAGCGCCTGCTGTCTCCTGACGCTCTCCGCTCTTGGGTTAACGAGTTCTATTGCGGAAGACATGTCGATCGGGTCGCTGATGATTCCAAGTTTATTTTGCTTTGTTTCCCAAACGAAACGGAGATGCAGTAAAGAGAACAATATCCCTATCAATTTGGACAAGGATCAGGGTTGAAGCCTCCTCATTCGTATCTATCATAGACCTGACGTTGCGCCGTCTGGTAGGTCGATCCTAGTAATCACAAGCGCTGGCGTCGTCGTCATTGCTTTACCATCCTGAATATGGATTTGAAATAAAAGCCTGATATGTTAAGATGTTGTAGACTAGTGTTTGAGAAATACACTCTATATTTCTTCTTGTGATTCTCCCGAATCCGTTTAGCGGGTGAGACACCCAGGTCCTCACACTGGGAAACGAGACTGACGAGTATTATGAGATGCTGCCCCGTAAGGAGAGTAAGCTACGCGGGCGGGTAAGCGCGGGACAAAGGCTGATTTTGGTGGTCGTCGTCTCTTGGACTCGACTGCGCCAGTCTTCCCCCTCGTTTTCGTGCAGCGGGCCTGTCTATGATCCCGACGAGCACATAACAGCGTCCAAGAACACCATCATACTCCTCTCCCTGTCCCATTTTCCTTCACGTCCCCCTCCACCGCTGATCAGCCTTCGTCGAAATACTAATGGCCACTCTTGCAAGATCTGCTACTGTACCCTTGTCCCAGCCAGTATTTGGCTCAAAATTTGTCGTATGTCTTTCTCACGCTCTGTCATAAATTCCGGCGGAGGTTTCAGGCCGAGAAAATCCCAAGACTCACCTTAATTTCTTGTGGGTTTAGGTACCGCCTGAGATTGAGGCCGCGGTGTGCAACGTGTTGGGTGACGACGGGAAGTGCCATCTTAAAGGTGCCAAATGTATCGTCAACTGGATCCAGTCTCTCGAGTCCGGACGCGTCGAGGGCGCGCTCGACTATCTCATCACCGCAAAGGCAGACGAACGGTTCGCCCGCTTCTTCATAAATGGGCCCACAGAGGTCCAGGTATGTTATTAGGATACTCTAGAAGTTGGTCTTCAGGTCACAGCTGACTTACGAAATTTCTTGTCCAGTTGCTGGCCGGCATCATCTTCGGCTTCCTCGCGTGCGGAAATGCACACCACGCAAACTCGGCAATACGCCATAACATCTTCGGTGTTTGTCTAAGACTGCTATCGTCATCGCTCCCCGACCTATGCATCCAGTCTGCCTGGATCCTCGGAAATCTTGCCTGTGAATCCACCGCTTACGCTACGAAATTCATCAACGCCGGGGTGCCGGAAAAGCTAGTAGAGACCTTAAAAAGCTACATCGAAACGGATCGCACCTCCGCAAATACGCCTCAGACCGCTACGATCGTCTGGGCGATTAATTCACTCGAAAAGGGGGGCCCCTACCTCCTAGACGAACAGCTTGTGCGTTCCTCCTTCCTCCACGGTTTCTTCTGGATACTGACAGTCGTGTAGAGATACGAACTTATCACGTTTTTCGTAAAATTACTTAAAGAGGCAGAAATACTCCTGGACGACATCATTCGAGAAATCTGCCTCTTCTTCCACGGCTGCTGCTTAGAACCCCGCTGGCTCGAAGTTCTCGTCAACGCAGATGTGGCACCTTCACTCATCGACATTGTTACTGTGACTGATCCAACGCTTCAAACGACTGCGCTCCAGGTGATCGGAGCGGTCTCCGCGAGCGAGTACGACAACGTCCTTATCGAGGCGGGTGTCTTTCCTGTGTTGCGGGACGTTCTCGTTGCAGAGTCGACGCTACGGCTAGCCGAGGACACGTGCTGGATTATGGCGAACCTCACCGATTGCACCGAGCACGTCGATGCACTGATGGAGGACGTCAAGGTCCCGCGGTTGCTGTGCGATGTCATGGCGGAGGTGACGAATGCGTACGAGCAGGTCATTTACGAGGTCCGCACGCGCGAGGCCCTCCGTGTGGTCGCCAACGTAGTCAATCACGGCACACCCGCGCATGTACGCGAGCTTGTGTCCAAAGGGCGGTGTATTGAGCCCATGGTCGGCTTGCTGAAGATGTGGAACGAGAAAGAGACACTCATGCTCGCTCTTGACACGTTGTGGAAATTGATTCGACATGGTGAGCTATGTAAAGTCCCGACAGATGATGGAGAGGTGAAGAACATCTATTGGGCATTGTTTGATATAGCCGGTGGGGATGAGGGACTGCGGGGATTGGTTGAGCACTCTGACTCAAGTGTAGCAAACACTGCGACGAATACGCTGGCTATGGTAAGTCTATCTTTTGTCACTACTTTCGAGGTGACTGATCATTGTGGTTTAGTTAGCGGAGATGACCGAATCTGTAGCTGCCGCACAAGCAGAAGCCGCACGAACTGCTTCGCCCGAGCTGCTCTCGCGCGCATCGCTACACCCCTCTGGGCCATTCCAAGACTTCCCTGGACTGGTGATACAAACCGACCACTCGGATGGTCCACCAATGTTTGACCGCCTGAGCCCTGTCAGACAGGTTCACCAGGACGAAGATGATGCTTTCTCGTCAAGCGGAAGCACGGCAGAGGTACGGCGTCAGTTACAAGCTGATGATGGTGAGAACATCATTGGCGTCGATGGTGCGGCCACGGAGAATGAGAGCATAGTCCTAAAGGATGACGAGAGCTACGTGCAGGGGCCCCCTTCTACTGTACAAGAGAGCGAGACATCCCAGGTCGAGGGAAGCAGTTCGACACCTTCAAGAGTGCGAACTCCAAGCCGGTAGCACGTCCGCCAACCCGCTTTCAAGGAATATCTTGGACGTATCTTATTTTCAGTTGTTTCTGTTCTTTCATCGCAATTTTCACCTTCGTTCTTGGCCCAACGCAGTACATTTACGCACGCCGTAGTGCCCTTTTGCCTCTTGGCAACCGGTGCGACCCACTCACCCACTCACCCATCCACCATATGCATCTCTCATCCTCATTATTTCTCACGCCTATGCTGCTGAAGAGTTGTCCTACCACCGAATTGTCTTGGGCCTGACCATGATCATCTTGTAGCGTACTTCTCTCCGACGGGTCGCAACCAATGACTCGAAATAAATGAAATTTTTGATCTGGTTTCTTGTCATTCGAAGGTCGCTACTGACATTAATGATTGTGTGCACAGAAGGCCTGAACGGGCTGGCAAACGCACAATTTGGCGAACCCGGACTGCGCCTCATGTAGTTTCAGTTCTAGTGTATACCTGGGATGCCCTTTTAGTAAACTTGACGTATGATGCACGTTCCGGCAAAGTCGTATTTGTCCTTTGATCGCATTGAGATGGAATAATATGTGAGTTGAAAGACTTACATTTCCAACAGTATATGCGTTCAGTGTTACGTCTGCATGTATTCTCCCCGAATATTGACGGCTCCCACCTCAGCATTATCATATCGGTTGGCCCAGCACATTGGCTGATCAGTGGAAAATGTGCTGTGTTGATATGTACTTACTTTTATCAGAGCGAAGGACAAGGACCGTTCAAGGATTATTCAGGCACCCGAAGAAGCGTGCAACCGATTGGCTTCTTGTTGCAACTGGCATATAAACAAGTCAGCACTTGGACTCGTTTACCTCCGCCACATCCAAACTTTCAGCGATGGAGAGCATTCCGGTAGAATTGGTGCTTGAAATCCTCCAGTACAGCGGCGCAATCATTTCACAAAACGTGCTCGATGCTCTCTGCCAGAGAATGTCGGACGTCCGAGAGCGGCGTCTGCGCCACAAAAAGAACCCACCTGAACCACCCTCCGCACACCAGGAGCTTGACTATTTGCTGCATGGTGCTCTAAAAATCAACGCGGCACTTGCGCTAGTGTGCAGACAGTGGCACGAAATCTTTGTGCCATTTTTATATTCCACTTTCTACGCAAGGAGCTCACATGCGGCTAAATTCATTCTAAGGACATTAGAGGCGAACCCAGCCCTTTGCACTCATATATGGCAAATCATTGCTATCCCCGCCGATCTGGAGTCCTGGACCCCTCATTTCCCTGATGCGATTGATACGTTAGTGTCACTTTGTCCTAATGTCGTCCGGTTCACGCTCTTCCATCGAGACGTCTTCTCAGATGGGGAGAGTGGTCCGCTCGCAAGCAAGCCCCTTATACAGCGGACCCGCCGCCAGTGGAATCACCTTCGATACCTAACAGTGTCATCTCTAACATGGGATTCACTTGTTACGTATATTATCGCCATCGCTGGCTCATCCAAGCTACAGAACCTTCATATACACGATGTTGGTATCCAAAGGATAAACTTTACTGAGGCAAGGGGCTATCTTCCTCCACACAGAGACCTCTTCAGCCTTCGAGAGCTGGCCATTAGTAATGCTGACTCTCACTGCCTGGACCTACTTCGATATTTCCGGTTTTCCCGGCTTCGCTCCTTTACTTTTCACGGGGACGTTGACGACTTCACTGAACTTGCGCTAGCAGCTTTCCTTGGGCCAGACTTCTTCAGCCTTGAATATCTCTCCTTGCCCTATTCCACTCTACGCCACCACCGTATTATTCTCCCTAGCGGGTCCTACACTATCAGCACACGTTTAAAGACCCTTGTCCTCACATTCATCAATCTTGGTGATACCATTGGAGCTCCTAAATTTCCGCGAGTCCCCCTTCACAGAGTCGAGACCCTCCGGATTACCAGTGCACGTGAACCATCCTACACACTCCTGACACAGAACAGCTTCCGTGTGTGGCTCGGAGGGCTTTGCGATAAACGTCGCATGCCGGATCTTTCTGAACTTCGGATCGATGTCGCTCTCAGGACGCTGAAAAAAGAAGATATGGAAACGGTCGAACCACGTCTGAGGGACATTGAGACATCTCTTCGAGCCAAGAAAGTAGTTCTGAAGGTGTTGGATGCTTCCGGGACTAAATTTGCGACTCTGTCAGCGGTACTTGATGCCCGCTTGGCAGAAATGGTGGAGAGTGATCTGGCTACTCCTGCTACTTTCGCATGACAATGATCCATTAGGAGGATTGGTATATCGTGGAATCGGGATTGCAAACTTATGCCAAAATAGTTGCCTAGAACCGACTGCAGTCCTCACAGGCTGGATGAACCGTATATAATATTGGATAGAGCTCCCTAGTAATGAAATTACCGACGAGTATGTGGAGTGAAAACCCAGTTTTGTCTTCATTTCCCGACCCTGAAGGGGAAGTTTCAGCCAAAAGTCACCGAATTTGTTTAACCCACCGAGCGTGCCTGAGTAGTTATGTACAAGTTTGCTCTTATTCTAGTTAATGTAGGGCTTACTCCTTCAAAAACTCTTTATTTTTATCGCGGGGGGTTTTGCCCTTGCGCATGATCACATATTTTCAACCAAATATAATCTACTTTGGGTGGCCTTTAACCTCGTATGCAAAACTACATGATGACGTTACTGCTACCGTTCAAAACTCGACCATCGCTTGGGCAGAAGCGTCAATTTTGATTTTTTTGTCCGCGCTCTGCTCACTGACCACTATAGCACTGCGCTTGCGAACTCCCTATGCTACCACACTTGCTATCAGTATCCTCTGCCCCCTCCTTTATCCCGCAATTGATTGCCAACTACGTGCTTCTCACCATATCTATCTGGACAAATTCTACCATGATTATGGTACTACCTCCCAACTTTTTTGTGAGTCTCTCGTTCTCAAACAAGTCACCCTTTTACAAGGCCCGGGAAAGAGTTCTCATAATAATAAGGTTAACATTTACCGTTGAGGTCGGGCTTCCTGGAGGGCTCTAATGTTACAGACACATTGATATTCCATGTACACGAGGAAGTGAATCGCGAAGTCAATTGTGACTCTGAAAACAGTATTTCAATACAATTGCACCAACCAATCTTTGAATCCTCTCCCATGCACATTTCCCGTCCTTCACGCCCACACCCAGCAAGGTCGCTGAGGGGCCTAGTCGAACTTCCTGCCACCTCCATTCGTCTACGAAGGCTCTCCTCGGTAAATACACGCTCTTTATAATAACAAAATAACTTCCGTTCTCATATACTCAACCCGCGAGATAGGTGTTGTGCCCAGATTGATCTGGTCACTAATTCGCCGGATGCCATGGTTTTAACAGTGAGCCGTATCGACTTGCTGAGTTCATTCAGAGGCGAGACCATAAGAGCGATCGACATCTCCTCCAGAGGGGAGATACCAAGCGTGGCGTAAATTTCTCAGATCGAGAAGGAACCTTACGCTGATTCAGATTGCCCGACACCGTCGACGTTAACTTCGATGACCACTCGCCAGTAAACAGTGGGAAGCCAGTAGTGGTATTCTTGGTCACGAAACCCACTCCGAACACCGTTTCTCACGTTGCAGACTCAACATCCTGCTCACGGCCAGGTAACAA
>Ga0307513_10007431_pt1 | contig 14208 bp, 15 predicted proteins | sample 15_EM_MG_FD_202174 | JGI IMG/M metagenome (GOLD analysis project Ga0307513, IMG submission 202174) | Populus trichocarpa ectomycorrhiza microbial communities from riparian zone in the Pacific Northwest, United States - 15_EM | ecosystem: Host-associated > Plants > Roots > Unclassified | place... | reverse complement strand
AAATGCTCACCAGAATGCCCATATGGGTGCGAGAGTCTGAGGCCCGGGATCTGCCGTGAGGCACCATCAACTGTCAACACGTTCAACAAAAAATGGAGCGGCAATTATTTATGCAAACGACTGTATTCGATGTCAATTTGTATGTTCATAACTTTTGAATCACTTTTTTTGCTCTCTGTACACTTTTTTATGGCCGAACCTTTTCCTTCCTAGTTTACTGATCAGAAATTTCATATGGCCTCCATCGTCCACTCAACAAACTGATATCCCTACTTTGTAAGTATCAATATTTTCATATGCATCCCAAAGGTCAGCGACTAAAATGTCATGGCTATAGACGTTCATTTGATTGCTCAGGATGTCATTGCCGAGTGCGGTGTTTATACGCGCTGATGCACGAACGCCTTCACCCCAACTGGGTGGCCCGTTATCGCCAAATCGTCCCAATATACCTGGGACGAACCCTCAAACACCTCAGCAGCGTAAACTTGCAGCCTCTATGCGCCTCCAAGGCATCAAGACAACCATGCCCAACAACCTTTTGATCCCCTAAATTTCGCGACGTCTCATGTCTACCCTGAAGTTGCAATACACCAGATGACTAGCAAGTCCATATCATACACCGAATCATTCAAGGTTACGACAGCATTTTTTTGCGCAGGAACTGGCTATGGCAAGAGCCTCGTTTTCGAGGGTTTGGCAACTTTGGGTGGCAAGGGAAAGCTGGTTATCATTATCAGCCCTCTGGAACGTGACCAGGTGCGTTTGCTAACCATTTTAGTTATTTGGAGCCATACTAACATTTTCCGGGCAGAGCAAGCCAAATTGATGCTCTCATCATCAACGAAGAGACCACGAAAGCCGCAGACCTGTGGAAACATGCTCGTACCAGCGCAGCCACGGTCTACATGTCGCCAGAGATGGCTCTCTCCCCTATCTTCCAAAAGCTACGGAAGGATTCCCGTTTCAGGACACGCCTCACCGCGATCGTGGTTGATGAGGCCCATTGCATAGCAGAAAGGGGCGGCGAGGATTTTCGAGCTGCGTATCGCTTGCTGGAGACCCTGCGAAGCTATACGGGACACGAGGTCCCAGTTGTTGCTTGTACTGCCACTTGCACAACAAAAACTTTCGACCTCATCTGGACCGCACTCGGATATGGCCACCGTCCATTTTGGGGCCTTGACGTTGGTTTGGACAGGCCCAACCTTTTGTACATCACACGCATCCTCAAAAATCCCAAAAGCCCTCTCCTCGACATTCTTAATCTTCTTCCCAACGACTTGACTGCCGACAGTCCACTCGATGCAATAGCAAAATGCATATTTATCTCGATTCTGTGGATGCCTGTCGAAAGGCAGTTCAATTTATTAGCAAATGCTTGCCGGAACATCTTCGCAAGAGTGTCCAGGCCTTCTCATTGAATATGTCGGAGCTCGCAAAGGAGCAGTGCTGGGAATTATTTTTGAAGGGCCGCCTCCACAGACGCCACGCCCCACATCCTCGTCATACTTCCACATGGGCTCAATATCCACTGCACACGAGTCCACTCAACCCATCTCCAACCCCAGTACCGCAAACTGGGCCGTCTGGTCTCGCAGACCGCAGGACGTCACACTCGCACCCAGCATCATCATCTCCCCAACGACCCGTCCGCCTCGCGTCTCAAAACACCACCACCGTCCCCCACCTCCGCGTTCTCCGCCTCTCCTTCCGACAAAACCGCCCCTCTTACCTTCTATTCTGCTCATTAACCCCATTGTCGATCTTTCGCACCAGCCGTTGCCTGCTGATGAGGCTCAGGGTGTGGCCTGGGCTTCTCTGACGAATTCGAGTGTCCCGTCTTCGAGTGTGGCCGAGACGACGTATACGCCGACGCCGACGCGTTCTCCTGCGTCGTCACGTACTTCGTTGTCGGTTTCTAGTACCAAAGATGGAAATTGAGTAAGGATGCTGATTCTATGTCGGCGGAGGAGACCTCGTCAAACATCTCAATGTCTGCTGAAAGAACCGTAGTTGTTCCCACCACATCGACACTTTCTACCCCTGCGGTTCCGCCTCCTCAGGCTGCTCCTCCCACATCTACATCTACGCCGGTACCACCACCCCTTCCCAAAAGTCCTGGACTTCCCTCCTCCGCCCCTCCACCTCTTCTTCCTCTGCGTCGGCATCCGCTGGTCCATCCCGTAACGCCCTTCCTACTTCTTCTGTCGTAAGGATCTCAATACCGGCTAGTGCTACAACCCAGGATTCTGCACTGCACGTATCACCAAGTCGGAGAAGCGAGCTTGTGAGGTTATTGATGAGTGGGCCTGGGGCTAGTGCTGGTGCGATTTCGTATGCTGGATCCGCAGCGTCCACAAGCACGACCACGACTACGACCACGAATCTAGCTGCTGATTCTAGCACCGCCGCCAACAAAAATCCGACCCCAGGGCTTGATCAGCTCTGGCAACATGTGTTTTGCCAATTCGGTGTTGCAGATTATGGTGTATTACCCACCTTTCCATCGGTTTTTTTCCGAGCTGGGGAGCTAGGGGGTTCCGGTCTCTCAGGTTCGGGTGCATTGGGTGCATTGGGTGTTAGTTCGCGTATGAATGGGATAAACGGGATGGCTGGCAAAAACGGAGACGGTACAGCAGTGGAAGCGAGCACGTACTCGCTCGTTGAAGCTACGGTGGAGTTTTTGAGAGAGTTTGTTGTGGATGACGAGAGGTCGAAAGACTTGAAGGAGCAGGGCAGGGCGAACGTGAACATCAACGGAAAAGTAGTCTTGGGATCAGCTTCGGGATCAGGGTCGTCAAGTAGATCGCCGAGCTCACGAGGTGGGGCAAGGAGAGAGAGTGCGAACGGGGTAATTCTGTCCATGACGTCAGCGGAGGAGGTGTGCAGTGGGGAGGAGGGAAGACGACGATGGTGCTGGTGCTGGTCCTGCTGGGGGAACAGAGCCGTTTTTACCGACGTGTGTGTATGATGCGATGAAGGTCAAGAAGCGCTCGCTGCTTTGAGCATATGCGGGTGGGTTTCCTCTCGTTTCCTCTTGTTCTTCGTTTCTTCGTCCTTCCGTTCTGCTGTTGTTTCTTCTTTCTTTCCTTTCCTTTGGTGTTGGCGACCAAGTCGAACCCTAGTACTCTTAAGTCTCCTGAAATTTCCTTGTTATCCTCGTCCCGATTTCGAATGACGGCAGTAAGAACAAAACCAGAATTCATCACATCCAACATCCCACTGTAACGAACCCATATCTTTCCGCCCTCTTCTCACGAATCGTAAAAATCCTCTTACTAAATATTTCTTTTTATTCGGTCTTCCCTGAATCTTGCCTTGATGTCGCTTTTTTCTGACCTTCGAGTTTGGTGATCCGCACTGCCTACCAAGTGGCAGTGCAGCCAGAAGTCGTGGCTATGTTGGTGCGTCCTTATTTATACATCCAAAGTGACAACCTGTCAGAACTCTTGCTCACCCCCACCCACCGGTTCCTGGGAAGTTCTGAGAGATTAGTCCGATCTTGTCGATCCCCAATTCCGAAACGGCGGTTGGCACTCCTGAGGGTGCCTACCATGTTTACAAATGCGAGGAATATGGTTATTAATGGAGGGATCTTCAATATGGTAAACAATGGCAGGAGATGTGAGGCTACTAGTACATCTCAACTGTAAAAATACTGATAGTAATTTTGAATTCATAGTGATGGAGCTCCTACATCAACATATTGCTCCAGGCGCATTTCACAAGTCTGACGAGCGTTGTGACTCACCCAAGTGTCATCCGCATACACGGAAGGCGGTTTTGAAGAAGATCATGGACTGGGTAAAGGATCCAAATAAATTCGCGCTGTTTCTTTGGCTATACGGTCCTGCTGGAGCTGGCAAGTCGGCGATCGCGCAAACCATCGCGGAGCTTCTTGAGGAGTTAGGCCTTCTTGCCGCTGCTTTCTTTTTCTCTAGGAATGCAGCTGGGCGCAACGATAAGACCCGATTGGTGCCAACTCTCGTTTACCAACTCGTCAAATTCATACCTGAAATCCGTGCTCATGTTCTTGAGGTATTGGAGCAGGACCCCGCCCTTTTCTCGTACTCAGTCGAGGCACAGATTCAAGCGCTCATCGTTAAACCATTGAACGCTGCTGCGAACGAGGAGGCACTGGCAGCGATCCTTCTTTCTCGTCCACGGTTAATTATCCTGGATGGGCTAGACGAATGCTATACCACCTCAGCGCAAACCCAGATTTTGAACTCCCTTTCCACAGCCACAAAACATCTCCAGATCCCTCTTTTCTTCCTCATCGCAAGTCGACCAGAGCAAGATATCCGACAATCTTTCAATGACCAAAATGGTCTAGGCTCGACACCTACCAACCTGATGACGACATTCGGCTCTTCCTTCAGTCAACATTTGACGAAATCAAACTAAATCATCCTTCAAGGGCTCACTTATCCACTTCATGGCCAAGCTCGGAAGATACTCAACAGCTGGTAAATAAATCCTCTGGCCAATTTATCTTCGCATCCACGGTCGCAAAATATGTCAATTCCCATCGCCACTGGCCTCCTGATAGATTGAACATTATTTTCGGGAAATCGAAGCCTGGCCAGGAGACACCCTTCGCTGAGTTGGATAGCTTGTACCACCTCATTCTCTCATCCGTCGCCGATGCCGATAAATTGCAGGATGTCTTGATGCTCCTAGTCCTCCAACCCTTCTGGCGAAGCAACCCCACGGGGTGGAAGCGAAAGCAAACGACAACCTTCATCGAAAAGTTTCTGTTTTACAGACCTGGCGAGATAGATATGATTTTGGCCGACCTTCATTCTATCATTTATGTCCCACCTCCAGGGAACGCGACTTCAGAACTACGGTTCTTTCACGCTTCGCTCCCCGATTTCCTACTGGATCGATCACGCTCAATGGACCTCTTCCTTGATCAAGGCGCTGCGTACGCGAAACTCACCGGACTGGCTGTGAAGCACATTAACAAACCAACTAAATCTCCGTTGTGGAATCGTCAATGTATGTCATTTCCTCCTTGTTGTGACTTCATTGATTCAATGAAAACGAAGACGATGTTCATTATGCATTTCGGTGGTGTTGTTTCAACGCTCGTCCATCCCTGAAGCTCCTTGAGGACTTGTGCAGGCTAAACCTTGCAGCTTATCTGAACGACGCAATATCGTGGTCCCCTCTGCACATTTCAGAGTTAATCTGTTGGTTCGGAAGACAGGTATGTTGATTTCGTTCAATAATGACTTGCCTCATTTGACATTTATAGCGGCTGAGTCCAGACGACATGGAAACCTTGCTAGATCGTCACTTAGCAGCATTCGATATATGGCTTCAAGCATACCTCATGTCTTTAACTGCTATATCACGGCCCCATTACTACCTCACAGTTGTTACCCTTTTGGATCAGCTCAACCCGAAAGATTTTCACTGGCAACCTGTTTCAGCGATTCTACGACACCAGTTACCTGGGCTATCTATCATACTCCCCAACAAGGTGGCTGATTTATTTCCCGGGCCGAAATTAAACATAGAATTCATTCAGATAGTGTCGAAATTTTTGATGGATCGAGACCGAGCTGGGCCCCTCTGGCTCAATTCCCACAATTATGCAGACCTGGCAACATACATATTGGACATTCTGCATGATAAGTGAGTTTATAATCCTTACGCTCTCGTACGTGCTAATATGAATGCTTACATTCATCCCAGACGCTTCATACATATTGTTGATAAACACACCCTGAGTCCACCTCTAATAATGTTTGGCGCGACCTATTACGAGGTTGAAAAGCTGGCATTTGATCTTCTTCCGATTCTGCTTTCAAGAATTGATGGTCCGGCAGTATCAAAGGTGCACGATATTCTCCTAGATTTCCCAGCCTTTTACTGGATCAGAGATGATCCACTGGGCTCGGAAAAGGTTAAAGCGACGCATGCCATTGAGGAGTTTTTGAAGGTGTGATTTTAACTCCACTTCACGCTTTTTACTTGGGCTGATAATTCTGAACCTGATAGAAATAAAGCGGCGTCTATCATATGAACAATGTATTAAATTGATTTTGAAGACCATGAGTGCTGGCATTGAATTCCGAAATATTGGGGACGAAGAGCACACCAAAATTTGAATAAAAGGTATCGTAGCACTCTCTGACGGGGAACTTCAACTGGGACAGAGCGCGAGCCAATGTGTCATATGTTATTTCCATAAGCTTGTTTTCCACGTGTACTGATAAATTGCCAGGCATGGATGCCAGAGAAAGAATGGGCCAGTTACCAGAGTCGAAAGGATGATCCTAAAAAAACCGTGAAAGTTCTGCATCTTTGTTATGAGCCTGACTGTCCCCGATGATCTATATGGCCAACGGCATTGCGAACCACAGACATCAGTAGGGTGTCCTTTCTACGCATGAAGAAGAAGATTCATTAAGCGCCCAGTACATGCCATCGGGTTACATTGAGGGATGTCACAGGGGTGGAGGTACTTGTGTATCTATTTCGTGGAGGAACGAAGATGAGTTCGAAACAAAAATTAACATGATCATTTGTTTGCAGGTGGACTCAACATTCATTGGTACAACATTTGATTCTTCTTTGACCTAGGTATATAGACGATTGAACGCACAGTATTCAGCACGCTGCGAGACGTAAAAATGACGAGAACCATTCCCCATAAGACATGGTTAGAGTTGTAAAATTAAAAGGGATATCGATAAGCTTCCAAAGCTGAATACTCCCAAAGAAAAGGCACTCTAAAAACGAAGTTCCCAAGGAAAACAGTGTTAACTTAGAAGGCACCTTCCTGGATGTTGCGAATATGCCAAAGACATCTGACGTTTGCCTGATTCGGATCGCATTGCACAACAGCCCACGTCGAAAAAGGAAAGGAACGAACAAACGAGAGCAGCCATGGGGAGTCCTTGGATTGAAGTTCAATTGCAGTTCAGCGCCTCAATAGTCAGGATCGAGATGGATTCGAGAAGGGGTATATCGGGGCCATCGTTGGCGGTGGCTGAGATGACGTGGGCGGAACCGATGTGGCATTTAGATATACGCGGGGAAAGAGAGACATCTAGTGTGCTTACCTCAAGTTGGAAAGGTTGGCATGGGTTGTTTAGCAACGTGCGTGGAAGGACGACACAAAACGAAAAGAAACGAGCGAAAGAGAGCGGCCATGATGAATCGGTGAATTAGAGTTCATTTGTGATTCGACACCTAGATGGCCAGCACTCAGGATCGGCGAGAGCCAATGTAACCCTGTAGTAAACCATTGCTAATCAGATGAATTTCACTTTAGAGGATGATACCCAGTACGAACGTTCCGAGAGCGAATGCCATGACTCCACTTTGGGATGTGTTCAAGTTCCACCTTCGGGATTGTGAATCGTGTAGTGTAATGGTATATGCGCGATGGTATATTTAAAAGGCGGGTATTAGTATCACATTATTAGGAGATTACCCAGAATGACGCGTTGCATTGATATATGTCGTAACCAAGAATCCATGTGGATTCTGCACCAGCATTGACCATGTCCAATTTGAGAGAGCAGTTGAAGTCGGTGATTTTCCACCCTTGGACCGAGAAAGGGTATATCGGAGCCATCGTTGGCGGCGGCTGAGGTGACATAGGCAGAACTGATGCGACGTTTAGATTGCGCGGGGAAAGAGAGACACCTAGTGTACTTACCTCAAGCTAGAAAACGGGTTGCTTATTTTAGCAACGTGTTAATGATGAATCCACCGTGAAAGGAGATCACGAAACGAACGAAAGAGGGCAGTTATGAGGAATCCCTGGATTGCAAGGAGTCCATTCAACACATCGGTGGTCTGGATCGAGACCGAAGAACGAAATCAAATGATACCGAGTACGAATCCGAGCGCGATTAAGACTTGAGTACTTGAGTCTTGATCTTCCAATTGAGGACGAAAGAGAGCAGCAGGAAGTGGGCACGTGGAGTTGAACGTCCTCCATGGTAACTGGTCATCGGTCAGGATCAAGAGTGTAGACGGAGTACTCCGTAGTTACATTTTAAATAATCAGATTACTCAGTTCATGTATGTAAAGGACAAAAATAAATGATACCCAGCAGTACGAATCCCAGAATCCGAGTGGCATACAAGCGTTCGATTTCTGTTCTTGGGAGTTGTGAATTGCGTATCCAGAGTCGTCAATGACAGGTGAGATTTTGTCTAAAAGTGGAGAGTTAGTTGTACAAGACGATGCGCACAAGGAGCTTGAGACGTACCTGAGCCTCTCGCTGAGCTTATCTCATTGACTCTCAATCGTCACTGCATCGTTCTCGAATACGAGAAACGGAAAATGTGGAGAAGTTTGCATGTTCTGCGACAAGTCTCATTTATTTCAAGTTACGTGCATTGAATCCTTAGAGAATGGTTTTCGTGCTCAGATCTGGATCATGGCATGGAAGGAGCGAGTTTAGGGTGTTTGTCTGCTCACCGAAGGTGGTCTACTTGCGACAGTGGGCGACGGAGGTGGCTTGGCATTTTTGTAGTTGTTCACAAAACCAGAATGTAGCTCGGCGAATGAAAGGGAGGCGGACATGGGAAGAGTACTGGAACAAGCCATCATTGACGTGGGCTTCCATGCGATGCGATATAGATTCTCAATGAGAAACCTCCAGAGTTCCTTGGGGTGCCGGGGTCCATGAGTCAGGAACGAGGTGCGATGACGCTCAGCAGAGAGTAGCACACCTCACGCGACACGGTTGTCGGTGTTTGTCATCGTTGGGCGGCGTCTAAAAATCTTTTGACATTCTCTCTCAGATCGCCACCATCTCCATTCCTAAGGTTCGTATTTCCTCTCTTTCCTAGTCCAAACCTGAGTGCTGAGCATCTGCAGCCAAATATATTCAGCACAGTGATCTGAGCAAGGTCGGCGCGGCCTTTCTTACTCATACTTGACCAGACATTGGCAACGGTGGCGAATTACACTCATCGGGGACCCGGGCCGTCGTCGTATTACCAGGTCCCTAGCTGTGTACAGTGGACATAGTCCTGGACCGCACCCGCCTAATTTTTACCCTTACCCACTCCAGTTTCACCAGCACCACCGCCAAGAGGTAACCACCCACGGGGCTCTTACAGCCCCTACCAGCAACGGGCCCCATATGCCGTGCACTACCCAGCGAAATACAACCCTCCGTAATACCACTACCCTTCTCCCAACGTTCCCGTTTTTACCTTGTCCTGGCAGCAGCACCACCACCACCAGCAGCTATATCGCCGTTACCCAAACAGCTGTCTATGCCGGTACCCATCGGCCCCAAAGAACCTCCAATGGAATCCGGAATCTCTTCGCCACCGTCTCCACAGACGCCACCTCCCATATGCTTATCATACCCTCACATGGGCTCTATATCCACTGCACACGAGCCCTCCCAACCCACCTCCAACCCCGATACCACAAAATGGGCCATCTGGTCTCGCAGACCCCAAGACTCCACACTCGCACCTAGCATCATCATCCCCTCAAAAGCCCGTCCCCCCCGATATTGTCTTACAAGCCTCGGATCTCAAAACACCACCCCCGTCACCCCCACCTCCGCCTTTTCCTTCTGACAAAACCGCCCCTCTTACCTTCTACTCCGCTCATTAATTCCATTGTCGATCTTTCGCATGACGAATTCGAGTGTCCCATCTTCGAGTGTGACGGAGACGGCCGATACGCTGACCCAGACGGGCTCTCCTGCGTCGTCACATACTTCGTTGTCGGTTGCTGGTACCAAGGATGGAAAGGATGTGGGATTGAGTAAGGACGTTGATTCTATGTCGACAGAGGAGGAGATCTCATCAAATATCCCTGTATCCGCTACAGTTGTTCCTCCCACATCGTTTGCGGTTCTGTCTCCTCAGGCTATTACTTACACACCCACGGCTATGTCAGTAGCACCTCCTCCCCCCGCCCCTCCCTAAAAATCCTGGGCTTCTCTCCTCCGCCCGTCCACCTCTTCTGCATCCGCTGGTCCATCCCGCAACGCCCTTCCTACCTCTTCTGTCTGTCGTAGGGATCTCTATACCTGCGGCTAGCGCTGCCGTACAGGACGCTGCGCTGCGCGTATCCCCGAGTCGGAGAAGCGAGCTTGTGATGTTGTTGACGACTGTGCCTGGTGCTGGTGCAACTTCGTATCCGCAGTAGCAGCAGCGTCCACTATGACCACGACCACGAACCTAACACCGTCAAAAAAAATTCGCCCCCAGGCGTTGATCAACTCTGGCAACATGTGTTTTTCCAATTCAGTGTTGGAGATTATGGTGTATTGTCTACCTTTTCATCGGTTATTTGCCGAGTTAGGGAGGGTGCGTGGGGGGGGGGGGGGGTGGCTGGGACGAGTGGAAATGGAACGAGTGGAAATGGAACAGTGGTGGAGGCGAGCGCGTACTCGCTCGTTGAAGCTACAGTGGAGTTTTTGAGGGAGTTTGTGGTGGTGATGATAGGCCGAAGCACTTGAAGGAGAAGGGCAAGGCGAACGCGAACGCGACCATCAGTGGGAAAGTAGCCTCGGGTTCAGCACTATCATCGGGATCAGGGTCGTCAAGTAGAACATCGAGCTCGCGAGGTGCGATGAAGGTGAGGAAGTGCTCTGAGCGTATGTGGGTGGGTTTCCTCTCGTTTCATCTTGTTCTTCGTCCTTCCGTTCTCCTGTTGTTCCTTCTTCCTTTCCCCTCCTCTGGTATTGGCAACCAAGTCGACCCCTAGTACTTATGAGTCTCCTGAAATTTCCTTGTTATCTTCGTCTGGATTTCGAATGATAGCAGTAAGAACAAAACTCGAATTCATCACATCCAAAATCCCACAGTACATAACGACCCATATTTTTCCGACCTCTCCTCACGAATCGTAAGAATCCTTTTAATAAATTTCTTTGCATTCGGTTTTCCCTGAACCTTGCCTTGTCATCGCACGCTTTCTTCTGACTTCCGAGTTTGGTGATCCTCGTGGCTGTGTTCTTGCGCCTTTATATATTATTCAAAGGACGAGCTGTCAGAACCCCTGCTCTTGCTCATCCCCACCCACCGGTCCCTACAAAATTCTGAGGGTACGCTCTTGTTGAGGGCGCCTATCCATGTTTACAAATGCGAGGAATACGGTTATCAATGGAGGGATCTTCATGGCAAACGACGGCAGGAGATGTGAGGCTACTAGATCTCAACGGTAAAATACTGATAGCAATTTGAATTCATAGTGATGGAACTCCTACATCAACATATTGCTCCAGGCGCATTTCACAACTCCGATGAGCGTTATGACCCGCCCAAGTGTCATCCTCATACACGGAAGGCGGTTTTGAAGAAGATCATGGACTGGGTAAAGGATGCAGATAAGGTCGCGCTGTTTCTTTGGCTATACGGTCCTGCGGGAGCTGGCAAGTCAGCGATCGCGCAAACCATCGCGGAGCTTCTTGAGCAGTTAGGGCTCCTTGCTGCTGCTTTCTTTTTCTCTAGGAATGCCGCTGGGCGTAACGATAAGACCCGATTGGTGCCGACTCTCGTTTACCAACTCATCAAATCTATACCAGAAATCCGTGCTCATGTTCTTGACGCAGTGGAACAGGACCCCGCCCTCTTCTCATGCTCGTTCGACACACAAATTCAAGTGCTCATCGTCAAACCATTGAACGCTGCTGCGAAAGAGGAGGCACTGGCACCGATTCTCCTTTCTCGTCCACGGTTAATTATCCTGGATGGGCTGGACGAATGCTCTACCACCTCAGCGCAAACCCAAATTTTGAACGCTCTTTCCACAGCCACAAAACATCTCGACATCCCGCTTTTCTTCCTCATCGCGAGTAGACCAGAGCAGGATATTCGTCAATCGTTCAATGACCAAAGCGGTCTAGGCTCGCTTTCTTTCAGCATCGCGTTAGACGACACCTACCGACCTGATGACGACATTCGAGTCTTCCTTCAGTCAACATTTGACGAAATCAAAGGAAATCATCCTTCAAGGGCTCACTTACGCACGTCATGGCCAAGCTTGGAAGACATCCAACGGCTGGTAGATAAATCCTCTGGCCAATTTATTTTTGCATCCACAGTCGCAAAATATGTCAATTCCAATCGTCATTGGCCGCCTGATAGATTGAACATTATTTTTGGGAAATCGAACCCCGGCCAGGAGACACCTTTCGCTGAGTTGGATAGCCTCTACCATCTCATTCTCTCATCCGTCGCCGATGCTGAGAAATTGCAGGATGTCTTGATGCTCCTAGTCCTCCAACCCTTCTGGCGAAGCATTGGAATGTGGAAACAAACGGCAACCTTGATCGAAAATTTTCTGTTTTACAGACCTGGAGAGTTAGATATGATTTTGACTGATCTTCATTCTATCATTTATGTCCCATATCCGGGGAACGAGACTATAGAACCCCGGTTCTTTCATGCTTCGCTCCCCGATTTCCTACTGGATCAATCTCGTTCAATGGACTTCTTCATTGATCAAGGCGCTGCGTATACGAAACTCACTGGACTGGCCATGAAGCATATTAACAACCCAACTGAATCTCCTTTGGGGAATCGTCAACGTATGTGCTTTCCTTCCTGTTGTGACTTCATTAATTCAATGAAAAATGAAGAGAGTGTTCATCATGCATTTAGGTGGTGTTGTGTTAACGCTCATCCAACCCCGAAGCTCCTTGAGGACTTGTGCAAGTTAGACCTTGCAGCTCATCTGAACTACAAATCGTGGTCTGTTGCGCAAATTCCAGAATTAATCTGTTGGTTCGGAAGACAGGTATGCTGATTTTCTTCAGTAATGGCTTTCCTCATTTGATGCATGACATTTACAGCAGCTGAGTCCAGACGGCATGGAAACCTTGCTAGATCGTCACTTAGCAACATTCGATATATGGCTTCGTGCACGCTGTCTGGCTTTATATGTCAGATCACGGCGCCATTACTATCTTGCAGTTGTTACACTTTTAGATCAGCTCCGCCCGAAGAAGTTTCACTGGCAGCAGGTTTCGGTGATTCTACAAGACCAGTTACCATCGACCTTCCACGACAAGTTGGAATCTCTATTTGGTGGGAGGGAATTCAACATAGCATTCATTCGGACAGCGTCTAAATTCTTTATGGATCGAGACAGAGCAGGGTCCCTCTGGGTCAATTCCCACAAATATGCAGGCCTGGCAATGTACATATTAGCGATTCTGTGTGATAAGTCAGTTTATAACCGTTACACTCTCGTACGTGCTAATATGAATGCTTCGATTCATTACAGACGCTTCATAGATATTGTTCATAGCCACGCCCGGCTTCCAGCAAAGCCCACAACCTATTACGAGGTTGGGAAGCTGGCATTTGATCTTCTTCCAATTCTGCTTTCAAGAATTAAGGGTGCAGCAGTATCGAAGGTGCACGATATGCTCCTAGGTTTCCCAACCTTTGACTTGATCAAAAATGATCCACTGGGATCAGAAAAGGTTAAAGCGGCGCAGGCCATTGAGGAGTTTTTGAAGGTGTGATTTTAACTCTGCTCCACTCTTCTTTTTCTGGGGCTGATAATTCTGAACCTGATAGAAATAAAGTAGCGTATCCATGCCTCTTTTCATATCTAGTCCTCCCTCCTCCCTTGGCGAGTCTACCATACGAACGATGTAATAATTTATTTTTGGAGACCATGAGCACTGTTCCGAATTATTGGGAGGAGAAAACCAAAAATCGAATAAAAGGTATCGTAGCGCTCTCTGATAGGGGAACTTCAGACTAGGGCAGAGCGCGAGCTAATGTTTCGTATGGCATGGATGACAGAGAAGCGAACAGGTCGGTCACCGGAGTTGAGGGGATGATCCTTAAAAAAAACTCTGAAAATTCGGCATCATCGACGTCCGATGATGACTGTCCGATGATCTGTCTGGCTAATGGGCTGCGAACGCAGAACTACTGAGATCAATAGGGTGTCTTTCCACTCATGAAGGAGATGAGTTGCTAAGCGCCCATAACATGCCATCGGGTTGGGTTGGAGGGATGTCATATGGGTGGAGATACTTGTGTATGTATTTTATGGAGGAACGAAGGTGAGTTACAAACAGAGCTCAACATGATCAATTGATTGCAGGTGGACCCGGCTCGCTACTCATACCTGTGTCCAAAATAAAAAATAATTAATAAAAAATAAAGAGGAGAGGAGAGAAAAAAAGAGGAAAAAGGGAGAGTTTTGACCTACAAAGGTATTATCTGAGCCACCTTCCG
>Ga0307513_10007430_pt1 | contig 14210 bp, 11 predicted proteins | sample 15_EM_MG_FD_202174 | JGI IMG/M metagenome (GOLD analysis project Ga0307513, IMG submission 202174) | Populus trichocarpa ectomycorrhiza microbial communities from riparian zone in the Pacific Northwest, United States - 15_EM | ecosystem: Host-associated > Plants > Roots > Unclassified | place... | reverse complement strand
TGGTAGCGCTGGTCGACCAGCAGCTTGGGCAGGGTCTCGGAGTTCAGCTCCACGTGCCACAGGCCGCCCAGGCCCTCGCGCACATAGACGTCGGGGGCCACGGGCTGGATCGGTTCGCCGCCGAACGCCGCGCCGGGCCGCGGGGTCAGGGCCCGCAGTTCGGCGATCATTTCGCGCAAGTCCTCGTCGTCCACGGCGCAGGCGCGCTTCAGGCCGGCCATGTCGCGTCGGGCCAGCAGGTCCAGGTTGTCCAGCAGCGCCGCCATCGCCGGGTCGTACCGGTTGCGGTCCTTCAGTTGCAGCATCAGGCATTCGGCGACGCTGCGGGCGCAGACGCCGGTGGGCTCGAAGCCCTGCAGCACGGCCAGCACGCGCTCGATCAGCATTTCGCTGCAACCCAGCCGATCGGCGACCTCGGCGACCTCGGCGCGCAGGTAGCCGCCCTCGTCCACCGAATCGAGCAGCACCATGGCCGCGGCGGCTTCGGCCCCGGCCAGGCCCGCCACCGCCAGCTGGTCGTGCAGGTGTTCGGCCAGGGTCTTTTCCCGGGTCAGGGCGCCTTCATAGTCGTCGCCGTCGTGGTCGAACGAGCCGCCGGCGCCGGCCTTGGACCAGTCGATGGCCCCGCCCGCGTCGCCGGCTCCGACGGATTCGGCCGCGTCGCCCGTGGCGCGCTCGCCCGGCGAGGCCTCGTCGTGGCTGACGTCCATGTCGGCGTCGGCCATGCCGCCCGGCACGTCGTCGGTGGAGAATTCGGTCGCGCTTTCGGCGGCGGGAGAGGCCTCGCCCTCGGTCTCGGACTCGCGTTCGTCGCGCTGGAGCAGCGGATTGCGCTCCAGCTCGGCGTCCACGAAGGCGTCGAGCTCAAGGTTCGACAGCTGCAGAAGCTTGATAGCCTGCTGCAGTTGCGGGGTGATGACGAGGCCTTGGCCCTGCCGTATCTCGAGACGCGCGCTGAGCGCCAAAACGCCCTCCTGGCCTGTTTCTTGCTACAGGCTAGTCGGCGAACCCCACCGAACAGTTAACTCCGGCGCGATCAGTCGCCCGTCAGTTGAATTTCGTGCGCCAACGGGCACGCCCTGGCGTTGCAGAGGCGCCTTGCCGCGCGATCATTTTGATTAGCAAAGCCGAATCGACCCGCGCCGGCGCCCGGACCCTAGCTGAACCGGTCGCCCAGATAGACGCGGCGGACCTCGGGATCGTCGACGATCTCGTCCGGGCTGCCCTCGAACAGCACTTCGCCGGCGTGGATGATCGAGGCGCGGTCGATGATGTCGAGCGTCTCGCGGACGTTGTGGTCGGTGATCAGGATGCCGATGCCGCGGGCCTTCAGATAGGTGATCACGTCGCGGATGTCGGCGATGGCCAGCGGGTCGATGCCGGCGAAGGGTTCGTCCAGCAGCATGAACGACGGCTCGCTGGCCAGCGCCCGGGCGATCTCCACCCGCCGCCGCTCGCCGCCCGACAGCGAGATCGCCGGCGCGTTGCGCAGGTGCTCGATGTGCAGCTCCTCGAGCAGTTCGGTGACCGTCTCGCGGGCCTTCTTGTTGTCGGTCTGCCGCAGCTCGACCACGGCCATGACGTTCTGCTCGACGCTCATGCCGCGGAAGATCGAGGTTTCCTGGGGCAGGTAGCCGACGCCCATGCGGGCGCGCTGGTACATCGGCTGGGCGGTGATGTCCTCGCCGTCGAGGTAGATCGCGCCGTAGTCGGCCGGGATCAGGCCGGTGATCATATAGAAGCAGGTGGTCTTGCCCGCGCCGTTCGGGCCCAGCAGGCCCGCCACCTCGCCCCGGCCCAGCCGCAGCGAGACGCCCTTGACCACCGGGCGGCCGCGGAACGACTTGCCGACATTGTCGACGACGAGGCCCTCGTCGGCGAGGCCCGGCAGGCCGCCCTGGATGCGCTCTGGCTTCAAGGCGCCCGGCCTAGCGCCTGGCGGCAGGCGAGGCCTGCTGCTTGTCTTTGGGATAGAAGACGCCGCGGACGCGGCCGGGCTGGTTGCGGCCCTTCTGGCTGGTCTGCATCTGCGCCTCGCCGGTGGAGACGTTGATCACCATCCGCTCGCCCCGCAGCACGTTCTTGCCCTGGGCCGCGACCACGTCGCCGGTCATGGTGATGGTGTCGGAGGCCGCGTCATAGACCCCGGCGTCGCCGCGCACCCGCTGCTGCGGGGTCACGTAATAGACGTTGCCCTGGGCTTCCATGCGGTCGAGCGGGCCGCAGTTGCGGTCGATCGCGTCCTGGCGGGGCTTGGTCCCGGGCTTGCTGTAGATCTTCAGCACGTCGGCGCGCAGGCGGGAATTGTCCTGCAGCGCCTCGGCCGAGCCGCGCCAGATCGCCAGGCACTGGGCGTTGACCACCTCCAGCTCGTCGGCGGTCATGTCGACGGGCGCGTCGGAATTGCGGGCGATCTGGGCCGTCGCCGGTCCGGCGGCCAGGGCGGCCGTCACGAGCGCCAAGGCCGCCCATCGCTTCAGTGTCGCAGAATCGGTCATGCCGGAAAGGAGCCTAGTGCGTTGGAATGCGGGCGCGAACCCCGCCCTTGAAGATCATGCGTTCGCCCTTGTCGAGTACGCCATAGGATTTCGCATCGATATCACCTAGCGCGCCGGCCCCCTGAATGGGACCTGAACCTGAAAGTTCGCCGGTGGAGGTGTCGAACAGCGAACTGGCGGTGGCGAACGCCTGCTGCGCGCCTTCGAGCTTCACCCCGCCCTGCAGCTGCAGCTTGCGGGTGCCCTCGTGGTAGATTCCCGAGCGGGCGTTGATGCGGGTGGGCCGCTCGCCCTGGCCGTCCAGCACCAGGCTCGGCCGGTCGAGCAGCACCCGCTGATAGTCGGCGTCGTCGCGCACCGCCGAGACGGCGGTCATCACGAAACCCCGGCCCTTGGCGTCGCGGCCGACGAATCGCGGGTTCACCAGCCGGATCGGCGCATTGGCCTCCTCGCCCTTGGCGCGGCCGCCGGCCACCGTCTGGTAGCCGACGAAGCCCGCCAGGCTCAGGAAGATCAGCGCGATGGCGGCCGGCAGGGCGATGCGCAGCGCCCGGATCACCCGCGACCGCCGCTTCCAGCGCAGCAGGTCGGGCCGGCGGGCCGCGGCGTTCGGGGCGACGGAGGCGGGGGCGCCGGCCATGGTCGTCACGCGTGGGCGAAGATGTCGATGTCCTCCCAGCCCGCGACGTCGAGGACGGCGCGGTGGGGAAGGAACTCGAAACAGGCGCGGGCCAGGCCGTCGCGGCCCTCGCGGACCAGCATCTCGTCCAGCCGGCGGCGCAGCGCGTGCAGGTTCAGCACGTCGCTGGCGGCGTAGGCCAGCTGTTCGTCGCTGAGCCGCTGGGCGCCCCAGTCGGAGCTCTGCTGGGCCTTGGAGAGGTCGACGCCCAGCAATTCCTTGGTCACGTCCTTCAGGCCGTGGCGGTCGGTATAGGTGCGGGCGAGCCTGGAGGCGATCTTGGTGCAGTAGACCGGGGCGGTGACCACGCCCAGGTGCAGGTAGAACATGGCGATGTCGAAGCGTCCGAAGTGGAAGATCTTCGTCACCGCCGGATCGGTCAGCAGCTTCACCAGGTTGGGCGCCTCGTAGCCCGGGCGGCGCATCTGCACCACGTGGGCGTCGCCCTCGCCGCCGGACAGCTGCACGACGCACAAGGGGTCGCGGCCCAGCCGCAGGCCCATGGTTTCCGAATCCACCGCCACCGAATCGATTCCGGCGAGAGCGCCGGCCGGGAGGTCGCCATCGTGAAGAAATGTGGCCAAGGCTCGCATACTCCGCCGAATGCGGCCCGCGAGGCCCGCGAGCCCTTACCTAGTCATCCCGCGGAGGAATCGAAGGACGGCTTGTCCCTCTTTGTAAGAGAGAGATGGTGCCCAGGAAAGGACTCGAACCTTCACGGCCGTTAAGCCACTGGCACCTGAAGCCAGCGCGTCTACCAATTCCGCCACCTGGGCCCCGGTCCTAGGATCGGGAGGCGCGACTGATAGGGAAAACCCCTTTCGGCGTCAACGACGAGGTTTGCGCCTTCGCCAAGTCGCATTGCGGGGCGGCGGCGCATCGTCTATCCGAGCCCTTGTTCCCAGCCCTTTTTCGAGCAGGCGCATGCAGGACCTCGTCACGGTATTCGGCGGATCGGGCTTCATCGGCGGGCAGGTCGTCCGCGCGCTGGCCCGCAAGGGGGTCCGGGTCCGGGTCGCCGTGCGCCAGCCGCACCTGGCCGGCGTCCAGCGCCTGCACGGCGACGTGGGCCAGATCGACGTGGTCCAGGCCAATATCCGCAACGAGGCCTCGATCGCCCGGGCGCTCGAGGGCGCGGCGGCCAGCGTCAACCTGGTGGGCCTGCTCTACGAGCGCGGGCGCCAGAAGTTCCAGGCCGTCCACGTGATGGGTGCGCGCAACGTCGCCGCCGTCGCCCGCGACCTGGGGATCAGGCGCATCGTGCAGATGTCGGCCCTGGGGGCGGACGCCAACTCGCCGTCCAAATACGCCCGCACCAAGGCCGAGGGCGAGGCCGCGGTGCGCGCCATCCATCCCGACGCCGTGGTGATCCGGCCTTCGATCGTCTTCGGGCCCGAGGACGCCTTCTTCAACCGCTTCGGCGCCCTGGCGGCCGCCAGCCCGGCGCTGCCGCTGATCGGCGGCGGCAAGACGCGGATGCAGCCGGTGTTCGTCGGCGACGTGGGCGAGGCCGTCGCGCGGGCGGTCACCGACCCGGCCTGCGCCGGCAAGACCTATGAGCTGGGCGGCCCGGGCGTCTTCACCTTCCGCGAGCTGATGGAGATGGTGCTGGCCGAGACCGGTCGGCGCCGGCTGCTGGCGCCCGTGCCGTTCCCGGTCGCCCGCGTGATCGGTGCGATGGGCGACCTGGTGGCGGGCTTCACCGCCTTCCCGCCGCCGCTGACCACCGACCAGGTCGAGCTGCTGCGCGCCGACAATGTCGTGTCGCCCGGCGCGCCGGGCCTCGCCGAGCTGGGGATCACGCCCACCACGGTGGAGTCGGTCGTCGGCTCCTACCTCTACCCGTACCGGCGCGGCGGCCAGTACGGCGAGGTCCCGAAGATCGTCGCCGCGGTCAGCGCAGGCTGAGCAGCGCCAGGCCGACCCCGCCGACGACGATTCGCCACCAGCCGAACGGCGCCAGGCCGCGCTTGCTGACGAAGTCGAGCATGACGCGGACCACCACCAGGCCGGCGATGAACGAGACCACGAAGCCCACGGCGATCAGCCCGGCCTGGTCCATGTTGAGCGCGTCGCGGTTCTTGTAGAGGTCGTAGGCGAAGGCCCCGGCCATGGTCGGGATCGCCAGGAAGAACGAGAACTCGGCCGCCGCCCGCTTCTCCACGCCCAGCAGCACCCCGCCGACGATGGTCGCGCCCGAGCGCGAGACCCCGGGGATCATCGACAGGCACTGCATCAGGCCGACGCCGAGCGCGGTGAGCAGCGGGAGCTTCATGGCGTCGTCCTGGCGGGGCGGCGGGCTCCAGCGGTCCACCGCCAGCAGGGCCACGCCGCCGACGATCAGCGACCAGCAGATCAGCCGGGGGCTCTCGAACAGGATCTCCTTGATGATGTCGTGCAGGGCCACGCCCAGGCCCACCGCGGGCAGGAAGGCGATCAGCACCGAGAGCGCGAAGCGCCGCGCCGCCGGGTCGCTGGGCAGGCCGACCAGCACGCCCCACAGCCTTTGGAAATAGAGCGCCACCACAGCCAGGATCGCGCCCAGCTGGATCAACACGCAGAAGGTGTCCCAGAAGCCGTCGGGCAGGCCGAGCGCGCTCTTGGCCAGCAGCAGGTGGCCGGTCGAGGACACCGGAATGAATTCGGTAAGCCCTTCGACGAGGCCGAGGATGACGGCGTAGATCCAGTCGGACACGGGCGAGCTCCTAGGGGAAGACCAGGGGGAGGAGGACGAGATTTGGGGTAAACAGGGCGTTCATCCCGATTGTGGACTATTTCTGCTGAACTGCGCGCCAGGCTCTGCCTGCCGGCGCGGCGCCGCGACGCATATAGTCTCTATATTTGACCATAGACTTTTCCATAGCGGCGATGCGCGGTAAAAGCCGGCCCAGCGAGGAGACGGGCCATGGCCGAGCGGATGCTGAAGTTCACGACGACGCCACGGGTCACACCCTCCAAGCGTGCCGCGCAGGCGCGCACGGGCGACTTCCACGAGATCTATGCCGACTTCATCGACGCGAAGGCGCGCGAGCAGTCGGCGCGCTGCTCGCAATGCGGCATTCCGTTCTGTCAGACCCACTGCCCGCTCCACAACAACATCCCCGACTGGCTGCGCATGACGGCGGAAGGAAGGCTGGAGGAGGCCTACGCCCTTTCGCAAGCCACCAACGCCATGCCCGAGATCTGCGGCCGCATCTGCCCGCAGGACCGGCTGTGCGAGGGCTCCTGCACCATCGAGCAATCGGGTCACGGCACGGTGACGATCGGGGCGGTGGAACGCTACCTGACCGACAAGGCCTGGGAAGAGGGCTGGGTCCAGCCGCTGCGCGCCGGCCCCGACCGCGGCAAGTCGGTGGGGGTGATCGGCGCGGGGCCGGCCGGCCTGGCCGCCGCCGAGCGCCTGCGCGAGCAGGGCTACGCCGTCACCGTCTATGATCGCCACGACCGCGCCGGCGGCCTGCTGATCTACGGCATCCCCGGCTTCAAGCTGGAGAAGGAGGTGGTGGCGCGCCGCACCCGCCGCCTGGCCGAGGGCGGGATCGAATTCCGGCTGAACTTCGAGGTCGGCCGCGACGCGAGCCTGGCCGACTTGCGGGAGGCCCACGACGCGGTGCTGATCGCCACCGGCGTCTATGCGGCGCGCGACCTGGCGGTCCCGGGCGCGGGCTCGACCGGCGTGATCGCGGCCCTCGACTTCCTGATCGCCTCCAACCGACAGGGCATGGGCGACGCCGTGCCCGACTTCGACAGCGGGGCGCTGAACGCCGCCGGCCGGGACGTCGTCGTGGTCGGCGGCGGCGACACCGCCATGGACTGCGTGCGCACGGCCGTCCGCCAGGGCGCGACCTCGGTCACCTGCCTCTACCGCCGCGACCGCGAGAACATGCCCGGCTCCGCCCGCGAGGTGGCCCATGCCGAGGAGGAGGGCGTGGTCTTCGAATGGCTGGCCGCGCCGCGCGCCGTGGCCGGCGAGGCCGAGCAGGCCCGCGGCGTCCGCGCCGCCCGCATGCGGCTGGGCCCGCCCGACTCCTCGGGCCGCTCGGCCCCGGAAGAGGTGGAGGGCGCCGATTTCGACCTGCCCGCGACCCTGGTGATCAAGGCCCTGGGCTTCGATCCCGAAGACCTGCCGGCGGCCTTCGTCGCGCCCGACCTGGCGGTCAGCCGTTGGGGCACGGTGAAGGCCGACGTGCGCAACCTGCAGACCAGCCTGCCCGGCGTGTTCGCCGCCGGCGACATCGTCCGCGGCGCCTCGCTGGTGGTCTGGGCCATCCGCGACGGGATGGACGCCGCCGACGCCATCGACCGCCACCTCAGCCAGCCCGCCCTGATGGCGGCGGAGTGAAGACGATGCGCGCGCTCCTAGCTTTTGCCATCGCCGCGGCCCCCACCCTAGCGATGTCCACCGACCTGTCCGTGGGCCAAACGTTGGCCTGCACGTCTAAGAATTCCGCGAAGCAACTCTATGCCGTGGTTGGCAAGATCGACGCCATCGGTTCCCACACGTCGGTCAGCATCACGCTTCGCAACCTAGCGCCCGGCGCAGTCCCGCCATTGATCGACCACCTCCCTGTCGATCTCACGGCATTGACTGCGAGTTGCACGCCGACGGCGAAGAGCCAACTGCCTCTCGGCGAGCATTTCGAAGAGGGCTACGCGCGATGGCGCTCTGCCGTCGATGCACATCAGGCAGGCGCGTTCACGGTGACCGTCGATGAAATCGACGAAATGATCCGTACACAGATTTATTCCGCCCAGCATCGGGGAACCGGCTCATGATGACCGAAACCGAACGCTACCTCGCCAACCGCGAACGCCTCGTCGACGGCCACGCCTATGACCCGTCCACCGAGCGGGACGCCTGCGGGGTGGGGCTGGTCTGCGCGCTGGACGGCCAGCCGCGCCGCGAGGTCGTCGAGCTGGCGATCCGGGCGCTGAAGAACGTCTGGCACCGGGGCGCGGTGGACGCCGACGGCAAGACCGGCGACGGCGCCGGGGTGCTGGTGTCGGTGCCCCAGGACTTCTTCGCCGACCAGGTGCAGCGGATCGGCCACAAGCTGCGCCCCGGCCCGGTGGCCGTGGGCCAGATCTTCCTGCCGCGTACCGACCTGGCCGCCCAGGAGGCCGCCCGGACCATCGTCGAGGCCGAGGCCCTGCGCTTCGGATTCTACATCTATGGCTGGCGGCAGGTGCCGGTGGACACCAGCGTCATCGGCGAGAAGGCCAACGCCACCCGCCCGGAGATCGAGCAGATCATGCTCTCCCCGCCCATGGGCCTGGAAGGCGAGGCGCTGGAGCGCGCGCTGTTCCTGTGCCGCAAGCGGATCGAGAAGCGCGTCGCCGCCGCCGGCATCGCCCACTTCTACATCTGCTCGCTCTCGGCCCGGTCGCTGATCTACAAGGGCATGTTCCTGGCCGAGCACATCGACGCCTTCTATCCCGACCTGACCGACGCCCGGTTCGCCGCGGCCGTGGCGATCTTCCACCAGCGCTATTCGACCAACACCTTCCCGGAATGGCGGCTGGCCCAGCCCTTCCGGATGCTGGCCCACAACGGCGAAATCAATACGATCAAGGGCAACGTCAACTGGATGAAGAGCCACGAGATCCGCATGGCCGCCGACGCGTTCGGCGAGCTGGGCGAGGACGTGAAGCCGGTGATCCAGGGCGGCTGGTCGGACAGCTCGGCCCTGGACAACACCTTCGAGGTGCTGGTCCGCGCCGGCCGCGACGCGCCGATGGCCAAGACGCTGCTGATCCCCGAGGCCTGGAACGCGCGGCCCGAGGAGCAGATCAAGCCCGAGCACAAGGCGCTCTATTCCTACTGCAACGCGGTGATGGAGCCCTGGGACGGGCCGGCCGCGGTCTGCGCCACCGACGGCCGCTGGGTGGTGGCGGGCAAGGACCGCAACGGCCTGCGCCCGCTGCGCGTGGCCTATACCGACGACGGCCTGCTGATCCTGGGCTCCGAGGCCGGCATGTGCCGGGTCGAGGAGACCCGCATCGTCAGGAAGACCCACATCGCGCCGGGCCGCATGCTGGCGGTCGACCTGGTGGAGGGCCGGCTCTACGGCGAAGAGGAGATCATCGACCGCCTGGCCGCCCAGCATCCCTACGACCAGTGGCTGGGGAACATGGTCGACCTGGCGGCGCAGATCGGCCCCGGGCCCGAGCCGCGCGCCTATGGCCGCGAGGAGCTGGTGCGCCGGCAGGCGGCCGCGGGCCTGAGCCTGGAGGACCTGGAGCTGATCCTGGCCCCCATGGTCGAGGACGCCAAGGAGGCCGTGGGCTCGATGGGCGACGACACGCCCCTGGCGGTGCTGTCGGAGCACTACCGGCCCCTGTCGCACTTCTTCCGGCAGAACTTCAGCCAGGTGACCAACCCGCCGATCGACAGCTTGCGGGAAACCGGCGTCATGAGCCTGAAGACCCGGTTCAAGAACCTGGGCAACATCCTGGCCCAGGACGCGGCCCAGACCGACGTCTTCGTCATGGAAAGCCCGGTGCTGACCACCGGCATGTACCAGCGCCTGGGCGAGGTGATCGGCGAGAAGAACATCGCCGTCGTCGACTGCACCATGCCCATCCCGGCCGCGGAATCGCGGCCCGGCGACGCCCTGCGGGCCAATCTCGACCGCATCCGCTCGGAGGCCGAGGACGCGGCCCTGCGCGGCTGCGCCACCATCGTGCTCACCGACGAGGGCTCCGGCCCGGCGCGCGTCGGCCTGCCGATGATCATGGCCACCGGCGGCGTGCATGCCTGGCTGGTGGCCAAGGGGCTGCGCAGCTACGTCTCGCTGATCGTCCGCTCGGCCGAGTGCGTCGACACCCACTATTACGCCGTGCTGGTGGGCGTGGGCGCGACCGCGGTGAACGCCTATCTGACCCAGGAGAGCTTCCAGGACCGGTTGGAGCGCGGCCTGTGCGGCGAGCTTTCGCTGAGCGAGGTCTGCCGCAACTACCGCCACGCCGTCGAAGGCGGCCTGCTGAAGATCATCTCCAAGATGGGGATCTCGGTCATCTCGTCCTACCGGGGCGGGCTGAACTTCGAGGCCGTGGGCCTGTCGCGGGCGCTGGTGGCCGAGTTCTTCCCCGGCATGCCCTCGCGCATCTCGGGCATCGGCCTGGCCGGCATCGAGGCCAAGACGGTGGAGCTGCACCGCAGGGCCTGGGACCCGGCGGCGCTGAGCCTGCCGGTGGGCGGGTTCTACAAGGCGCGGCGCTCGGGCGAGAGCCACGCCTTCGAGGCGCGCATGGTCCACACCCTGCAGCGGGCCTGCGACACCGGCGATTACGGGACCTACCAGCGCTTCTCCGCCGGCATGCGGACCCTGCCGACCATCCAGTTGCGCGACCTGCTGGACTGGCGCTCCAACGAGCGGCCGATCACGCTGGACGAGGTGGAAAGCGTCAACGAGATCCGCAAGCGGTTCGTCACCCCGGGCATGAGTCTGGGCGCGCTGTCGCCCGAGGCCCACGGGGCGCTGAACATCGCCATGAACCGGATCGGGGCCAAGAGCGTCTCCGGCGAGGGGGGCGAGGATTCCGCCCGCTACAAGCCCCTGCCCAACGGCGACAACCCCAACTCGGCGGTGAAGCAGATCGCGTCGGGCCGGTTCGGCGTCACCGCCGAGTACCTGAACCAGTGCCGCGAGATCGAGATCAAGATAAGCCAGGGGGCGAAGCCGGGCGAAGGCGGCCAGCTGCCCGGCTTCAAGGTGACGGAGCTGATCGCCCGGCTGCGCCACGCGACGCCCGGCGTGATGCTGATCAGCCCGCCGCCGCACCACGACATCTATTCGATCGAGGACCTGGCCCAGCTGATCTACGACCTCAAGCAGATCAACCCCGACGCGCGGGTCTGCGTGAAGCTGGTGGCCATGACCGGCATCGGCGCGATCGCCGCCGGCGTCGCCAAGGCCAAGGCCGACGTGATCCTGATCAGCGGCAATGTCGGCGGCACCGGCGCCTCGCCCCAGACCTCGATCAAGCACGCCGGCGGGCCGTGGGAGATGGGGCTGAGCGAAGCCAACCAGGTGCTGACCCTGAACAACCTGCGCCACTCCGTGCGGCTGCGGGCCGACGGCGGCATGCGCACCGGCCGCGACGTGGTGATCGCCGCCATGCTGGGCGCCGAGGAGTACGGCATCGGCACCGCCAGCCTGATCGCCATGGGCTGCATCATGGTGCGCCAGTGCCATTCCAACACCTGCCCGGTGGGGGTCTGCACCCAGGACGAGGCGCTGCGCGAGAAGTTCGGCGGCAGCCCGGAGAAGGTGATCAACCTCTTCACCTTCATCGCCGAGGAGGTGCGCGAGATCCTGGCCTCGCTGGGCTTCCGCAGCCTGCTGGACATTGTCGGCCGCACCGACCTGCTCACCCAGGTCTCCCGCGGCGGCGAGCACCTGGACGACCTCGACCTCAACCCGCTGCTGGTCAAGGCCGACCCCGGCCAGAACAAGCCCTACTGCACGGTCGAGGGCCGCAACGAACCCGCCGACACCCTCGACGCCCAGATCGTCCGCGACGCCGCGCCGATGCTGGAGCGCGGCGAGAAGATGCAGCTGACCTACACGGTGCAGAACACCGCCCGGGCCATCGGGGCGCGGACCAGTTCGCACATCGTGCGCAAGTTCGGCATGACCGGCCTGGCGCCCGGCCACCTGACCGTCCAGCTCAAGGGCTCGGCCGGCCAGAGCCTGGGGGCCTTCGCCGTCCAGGGCCTGCGCATCGAGCTGACCGGCGAGGCCAACGACTATGTGGGCAAGGGCCTGTCGGGGGCGACCCTCGTCATCCGGCCCTCGCCGCACCTGGCGGCGCCGGAGGCCAACGCCATCCTGGGCAACACCGTGCTCTATGGCGCCACGTCGGGGCGGCTGTTTGCGGCCGGCCTGGCGGGCGAGCGCTTCGGCGTGCGCAATTCCGGGGCGACGGCCGTGGTCGAGGGCTGCGGCGCCAACGGGCTGGAATACATGACCGGGGGCATGGCGGTGCTGCTGGGGCCGGTGGGCTTCAACTTCGCCGCCGGCATGACCGGGGGCATGGCCTTCGTGCTGGACCTGCACGACCGCTTCGAACCGATGCTCAACCGTGACAGCGTAGTGATCCAGAGGCTCGGCACGCGGCACTGGGAAGGCGTGCTGAAGGCGCTCGTGGAGGAGCACGCGCGAGAGACCGGCTCGCCGCTCGCCCAGGGCCTGCTGCGCGACTGGGACCGCTTCGTCGGCCGCTTCTGGCAGGTGATCCCCAAGGAGATGGTCCACCGCATCGACCAGCCCCTGGCCGAGGAGGAAGCGGTGCACCACCGGGCTTAGGCGTCGCTCAGTCCGGCTTCCCCGTCTCGACGTACTTCTTCAGCCGCAGGACCTGTTCGCCCAGCACATAGTCCACCGGCTTGGCCCAGACCTGCCCCAGGCCGCCCTTGGCGTAGCCGCCGACGTCGTAGGTGGCGGTGAGCAGGGTCTTGTCGCCCGGCGAGGGTTCGAAGCGCAGGATCAGGTGGCCGCTGGCGCCGGTGGTCTGCAGCGGGCCCAGGCCGCCGGACAGCCGCAGCATGCTGGCGTCCGAATAGACCACGCTCATGTGGCGGACCTTGCCGTCCTTCAGCGTCTCGCAGAAGCAGCCGGCGGCCAGGTCGATGGAGAGGTTCCTCGGATCGCCGGAATAGCTGTGCTGGCCGTTCCACCACTTGCCGATGTCGAGCACGGCGGCGCGGACCCTGCCCTGGGGCGCGTCCACATTGAGGATCCAGCGGATCTCGAAGCCGGCGGGCGAGGTGTCGACCACCTCGGCCCGCGCGGCTGTGCTCAGCGACAGGGCCGCCGCGGCCGCCAGGAACAGGGATTTCATGTCGTCGCCCTCCTAAGCCCGCTCGAAGCTTAGAGGCCCTCCCCAGAAGGTCTCAACCAGCTTCGACTGGGCGCCGGGCTTTCCGGTGGTGAGGAACCGCCGCAGGCCGCCCCTGCCCGGTTCGTACTCGGGTCGGCGCTGCAGGTAGCGGATGAGCGCGTCGGCCGTGGCGGCGGGCTGGTGGATCAGCGGCGTGCCGGCCGGCAGGGCCGCGCGGAACATGTCGGCGACGATCTCGTAGTGGGTGCAGCCGAGGATGGCGCGGTCGGGCGGGCGGCCGATGCGCTTGGCCAGCGCCTGGACATGGGCCTCGACCACCGTGGCCAGCTCCACGGCGCCGGCGCCGGCCTCGATCATCGTGGCGAGCTGGGGGCAGGGCTCGGAAAAGACCGCGACGTCCTGGCGGCGCTTGTCGATCTCGATCTCGTAGACCCGGCTGGCGGCGGTGGCGGGCGTCGAGAACACCCCCAGGATGTCGAGCTTCTCCACCTTGTCGCCCCGACGCTCGGCCTCGTGCTCCCAGGGCAGGCCGGTGGCCGCCTCGATGGTGGGGACGATGATGCCGAGGATGTTCACCGGCCGCCCCAGCGCCTGCCGATAGCCGGGCAGCCAGGTCTGCTGCAGGCGGCGCAGCGCCACCCCCGAGGCGGTGTTGCAGGCCAGCACGACCAGGTTGCAGCCCTGGGCGAACAGCCGCTCGCAGCCGGCGCGGGTCAGGTCGACGATCTCCTCGCCGCCGCGGCCGCCATAGGGGGCGTTGGCCTGGTCGGCGAGATAGACGAAGTCGGCGTCGGGCAGGCGCTCCACGAGGGTGCGGTGCACGGTCAGGCCGCCCACCCCTGAATCGAACACGCCTATGGCCATGGACGAGGTCTAGAGCATGTCAGGCGCAAGTGGGAACCGGTTCGCCGCCCGGACATGCTCTAAATATTTGAAGATAGGCCGGCGGCGGCGGCGTCCATGCGCCCGGAATCGTCACACCAACCATGACACGGCTGTCATGTGACGGCGGGCGACATTGCCCCTAAGGTCGCGGCTTCCGCTTTCCGAGCTCGAGGTTTCCATGCACCGGCGCACGTTTCTTGCCGCCTCCACCGCGACGGCCGCGACGTCCATCCTGCCGCTGCAGGCCCAGGCGGCCGGCGAGGGGCCGCTGCTGGCGCCGTGGACCGGGCGCTTCGGCGGCG
>Ga0307513_10007429_pt1 | contig 14210 bp, 14 predicted proteins | sample 15_EM_MG_FD_202174 | JGI IMG/M metagenome (GOLD analysis project Ga0307513, IMG submission 202174) | Populus trichocarpa ectomycorrhiza microbial communities from riparian zone in the Pacific Northwest, United States - 15_EM | ecosystem: Host-associated > Plants > Roots > Unclassified | place... | reverse complement strand
TGCATTTCCCAAGCTCAAACGACTCTCGTTGCCCAGCATGTGCAGCGGCTCCTGCCCTCCCATATCAGTGCTCTGGCAGCCTTCCATCATACCGCCAACCTTGGAAGAACTTCGTTTCTGTTGCTTTATTGACGGTAGGTCAGCCCAACTCCCAGCAGATTTGAAGGACGTAAAAATCAATTGCTCTGTCGCTCATCATGGACTGCGTCGACTTTTAATCAGCTCATCGTTCTATCAGATCTCGGATCACAATGTCATTCACGTCGCTCGCCTTCTCGATTCCGCCTATCCGAACTTGGACGTTGTGGAGGGATATGGTCCCAATGCGCGAATTGGATATGAGAGCTGGAGCCGTGTCGACCTGTTCCGAGCTGCTCTGCGTGACATTAGATGCGAGATGAGGAAATAAGCACAACTCGTTGATAATAATTAGCACCGTACCAATAATGTATAGGTACTGAAACTGCTTCAATTATGCATCGTTGGATGATGTGCACTTCATAGGACCGAACTCGTAGGACCGAACTCGAATACTTGGCAATAAAGATGGCGGTCTTCGTTATTTGACGTCATGTTCATTCAAATTTGGCAATTCTTCGAGTCGAACGGAACCACGTAAGCTCACCGCGGTTTTTCATCCTCTCTCGCTCTTCCTATACCGGCATTGGAGCCAGAATTCCTCTTTTTTTTTCTATACCCAATTTAACGATCCAGATTACCCAGTTTTGTTACGAACAAGCCGTGGTGAGCTGGAACAATTTCTCTCCGCGAGATAAAGAGATAAAGATAGCTGATGAATGTTTTCTCTCTCTCCAATTCTGCGGATTATCCATAGTACACGAGGCTCTGGCCGCTTCAACGAAACCCTAAAACGACGTGGAACACGTTACATCCAAGTTGGAAAATACGTCATCTCGGCAATTGTAAGGCGATATCGCACCGCAATGTTTTTCTTACTGACGAGATGTTCTTCCCTTTCTTACCGCGAAATTTCACTCGCTGTTCCCCACTGTCCTTTCTTTAGACGAACTCCGATACTTGGAGCTTAAATTTAACGAATAAACGAATACCTATGTATTCCATGAATTCTATCATTCGAATGGGTCACCCCAGTATGTGCGCTTGAATTCCCCTTCCGCAGCACTCCAGCTAATCTCATGCGTCCGGAGCTTAGTTGTATTTGGTGCTCTCGTCATCTTCTCCCTTATTGAGTTGTCCATCGCCGCCTGGATAACAGCCAAATATAATGCGAATCACAACTTTCCAACCTCGAGTGCCCGTGCGCGGGTACGCTACACACTCTTCATGTCGATCTGGACAACCATAGTATTTGGGTCGGCGTATTTGGTAGGACTCCTCGTAGCTGTGATCAGCATCTTCGTCAGCGTGGCATCGCATTTCTTTTTGTACGTTCTATCTCATTCTACCTATGATCTAAATTTCTCAGTCACCTTCCTCTCTAACTAAATTTTCGTTCGAAATCTTACCTATAGCCTCTTCCTCACGTGGATTCTATGGCTTGCAGCCGCCGCCGCAATTACCCAAACACTAGGCGGCGCACTAAACTGTCATGCGCAGACGTACTTCGCCTATTGAAGTCAACTTAACGCGCTGTCAGGATTTGCATGGCTTATCTGGTGTGTTGCAGTCCCACTCTTACATCTGGTATTCTGACGCTGATATTTATGGTGGCCAATCAGGGTGTTGCTGACCTTTATACTCATATTTGTGCTTATCCGCGGGATACCGTCCGCGAAGCGAGGGGACGGGTTGGCTGGAGGCTTGGTCGAGGCTTAAGCATCAGGCCTTCCTGTTATGATATCCATAATTTCTTCGGATCAGATCTAATATCCATACCACTTTTACTGTCTACCTTTCCACTACTCCATAGCCCGGAGCGTCGGTCTTGAACCCTTTTACTCGACCTAGTGTTTCCATGATGTGCTGCGTATGTCCCGGTGTTGTTCTAATTTCCTTGTTGTTCGTTGTACTTACATATTTGCTGTTCAATTTAATAATTCCCTGTAATCGATTTGACGGCCACCTCCAGATATCAAGCATGGGTATCTTAGCAGGGTTTTGAAATGATATTCATACCAAATTTACGCCTGTGTTATTGAGCCTTGCTCTCTCTGGGAATACTGGTACTCCTCATTCATATCGGGGTGCTCATCTCTCAAGACCCTTAGGTCAAATCCTTCATCGACCAACTCCAAGAATCGCACCGCAGTCTCATCCTTGATACCGGGAATGCTGTGACGATCCAGCCTCAGAGAGTGACAGTGTGATGCACTGAATATTCGAGATCATAGAGATTCCAACCGTACAAGTAAATTATGGTCAAACCTCAATGTTTGAAGGCGAGGCAAGAAAGCGGTCTCAATGGGGGGACGAAGTAGGGACTAGCCCGGTATGGTAATTCCCACGGAATTTACCATACTTTTGTTACCGGTACTATTCGGTACAGAACCATGGTTAATATGGAAATCCGTGGTTTTCCGGAACTGCCGAGCAAGGGTGCTCGGGAAACTGAAAAAAAGACATGAGGTCGATTTTGGATGTAGATTGGGCTGGGAAATTGATTTCTGAAGTTTCCAGGGCAGTAGGATAAAAATTGAGTGAGATGTGGAAGGTTTTGTGTTTCAGGCACGAGTTACTATATATGCATCAAATGCATCTATATAAGGAAATATCACGTGATAGTTAGTCCAAAAGTCCTCCCAAAAATTTTCGAAAAAGATGCACATTGGTCCAATAAGTCGAAAACAAAATAGAAAAAAAAAAGTTCCCACGAAATATAAATCAGCCAATATCTTGCTCAGTTTTCGTCCTACTGCCCCAGAACCTTCAGAAATCAATTTCCCAGCCCAATCTACATCTAAAATCGACCTCACGTCTTTTTTTTCAGTTTCCCGAGCACCCTTGCTGCCGAGGTGGCTCGGCCAAGTTAATTAAACTTAATAGGCGTGACTAGTACAAATAAATACTTGTATACAAAGTTATTAATGCTCCAGACACATCTCATTGTCTCACATTTCTACATGTTTCCTCAGCTGATATCTATTAAATTTAGCACCTACTTCATCCAATATATCATATAGTATGCAAAAAAAAATTTGGCGCTTTTCTTTACCCACTGGAAATGGAATAATGGGTCTTTTCCGTTAGGTTTGAATTTTTGATGCAAGGCATCAACCAGGCTACACACAGTTTAAGGTCCAGGCCAAAAATAAATAACAATGAAGAGCAAAAAATTGTGTTTAAATGTTCATTAGCAGTTTATTATCTCTCCAGAAAGGAAGGAGTATGCAAAGTATTCAGAGGAACTGCATTATTCAAGTCATGAAGTCAGATATCTAAATAAAGCGTGGTAGGACCGGTAACCGCAGTAACCATACCGTACCATACCGTATTTGGTTAAACCATGGTTTGCTTACTGGTTGTTGCCATGCTAGTCCCTAGGACAAAGAACAAAAATTCAGTGGGGAGTTTATCCTCGGACATGAATCCCAGTTGCAGGACCTCAATGGAGGTAAGCGGCGAAGCAAGTCGTGAATTCGATCAGGGATATCATGGTCTCCAATTGTCTGGAAAGTTTTCAAGCTGAAGGACGATGACACAATGAACAATATCATCGTGTTCAGAGTGGAGGACCCATTGCTCTAGGGAGGGTAAGCATAGAAAATCGAGGACTTGCCCGAGGACAACTTCACTCTGGATGGCAAATGCTTCATATGTAGTTGCAAGGCACGAACATCAGGACAAGAGATCCTGGTATTGGTAATAGGAGAACTGAAGGTGCCAAAATAAGGGTTTATGTGGATTATGTGGAGGAGCGTTATGGTCATTAAATAGGGGGCCTGTCGTAAGACCTCGAATTCATCCAGGGCGAGTGTGTTGGGAGCAGCACGCGGAAGGGGCATGATATAGAGCAAAGGGATAAAGTTTGAGGGCGACGCGACAAGTGAGAGCATGTCAATATGTACATGTGTTTGTAGCTACATGTGACCTACTGAGCTCGTACCCGATATATCCAACAGAGTGTAGCCAGGTACATAAACCACCAGACATTCAGATGATCATGGTCCAAACCTGCGGCATTCCCCGACGACCAAGTAGAATCTAGTATCCATAAACCAAGGGGCGTCTTCTCAACATGTTTCCTATGGAAAGCGGGACTGATCTGCGCAAAGTTTGGTCCTGCTGATCAACTGCCGATTCATTTGCCGAGATTCGCTATCTTATATTTCAAAATTCAATACATAAATTTACTATTTGCTACTAGTATGATATCTCCCATGCACCGATAGTGTTGAACACCATAACAGCCCATCAAAACCATGACAGTTACTGATGGCAGTTCCGAACGTTGTTGGGGCCCTATCCCTATTCCACAGGAAAAATATCCCTTTGTTGCAAACAGGCATTTTTGCCTAATAAAATGTTGAAGTTTCGAAATTCTGCCCTTAGATTTGGAGTCCTCAACCTCAAAACCATACACAAGGTGGGTGCTTTGAAATTCTAAATTTTAACAAAGGCAACAGCTATCTTCAGCAAATGGGTAATTTGCTGGTGGAATAAAGCTAGACCCAGAACCACAGAAGTCTTGCTGATACTACCCTTGGTCTTCCAGGATTTTTGGGCAAGGGATGTGTGGTGGTGACACCAGCTGGAGGAGGGTCTGGCTTGTACTATATATTGTTTGCAGTATTAAACATGTGCGATACATAATTTATTACAAGTTTTATTTAGGAGTGTGTATGGAAAAGTTTGATGAGGACCACAGTACCATGTATCTAATCTCCAGGATAAGATGTAACAATATCCATATAAGGTTATTGTTACATCTTATCCTGAAGATTAGATACATGGTACCTTATCCATGGACTTCATGTGGATGTTAATACCATAGGTACAAATATATTGAAGCTACTCTAAGTAAGATACCAATCAAGATTGAAGTGGAATGCGCTAAATGGGTGGTTTGTATGGGCCAGCAAAGGCATCAGCAAGTCCAACACTGTTGTCCAATGGCATTGTAAAACAACCCTGTGTTGTTCATGATTAATATTATTGAGCCCTATAACAATAACTTGGCCCAGCAAGAGGCCAATTGCGAAGATAAACCTGACTTGATGTGTGAATGAAGCAATCATTCTGGGACATTGGGCAGCAGTGGTCCTATGTGCTATATATACATGATGAGCTATCAAGGTACATTTGTCACCAAAAATATATCCACAAATGAGGATTGTTCGAACAGCACTGAAAGACATGGGGGTTGGGGGGAAACAAGAAGACCAGGTGAGCTGACCGCAATGGAGGAGTGTGAAGAATCAAGTAAAGGCAGAAAAGAGTGACCTTTCTTATAACTTGAACACCAAGATGATGCTTCAGCGCATGCAAAGCAGGATAAAAAAGAGTGTGAGGATGTGGACATCAGGGAGATCAAGAATCCCACTACTCATTACGTGTGCTTGGAGCATCACCAAATTCACTGATGGGAAATTAATAACATCTCAACTGACCCAACAATGCATTCATAAAGACTTGTGTTAATCCCTTCCTACCCAAAGCACTCAATAACGAACACCACATAACGAAAAGAGAAGAGAAGGGACAGTAGTGATGCTCCCCAACCTAACCCAAATCTGCTGCTGGTTGTCCTTTCTCACAGAAAGCACTCAAATGATGTATAAGTTAACATCAACACCCCAAACATCCTTCAAAATTCTCATATTGTACCCTTGGACATGGAGTGGTACTCGTGATGATGGTGCATCTGATTTAGAGCAAATCACCAAATGCAGCCATCTTGAGCCTGCCTGACTCATGCATACTGATTTCCCAGTCTACAGAAAAAAGTATACAACAAGCAATGTGATGCTCAGGATAAACAGACGATGAGGATGGACTTACAGCTGTAAATAATGGTAATTGCCATGAGGATACTCGTTCTGCTTCTGATGGCTCCAGAGAGATCAGCAGCCACCAAGAGCAACCCAAGGATTGCACCGCCAAATGCTGTGGCAGTGGGAATGATATGCTTGAGTTTTTTGTACATGGACCCTTCATGATCACCAGACATGACCTATTGGCGATTAAGATATAGTAAGTAAAACAAAATAAAAATCAGTGAGAATGCAAGAACCACCTGTTGGTCCTTCAACTGCTTTGCGATATCCCAAGGGCCTGATCCAGATATTTTGATCCATGTTTTGGAAAATAGAGCACAAGCAGAGAGCATAAACGTGATATACACAGCCATTGGATGGGGTCAAGGATGGCTTCCTTGATAGTATGGGGAGGTGACATATAGTAGACAATACCAGAAGTAGCCCTAAGTTGAGGGGAATCATTGAGAGGCTAAAATGAAAGAGATCAGCTTCATAAATCGGTTAAAACCTATTGCCCATGTACCTCCTAAATAGCGAGGATCTTAACAAAGTTACTAGGGAAATGCAACTTGAGCATCTGTGAGATGATGAACATGTTCAATGTCAATGCAGGCTGCAATATGATAGGCATGTTTGAGGTATAGAAGAGCTTGATGGGGTATGTTTCTCTTTGACCATGGGACTTGTTGCTCTTAATGGGGATCTCAATGCGGAATCCTTGGAGGTAGATGACGATGGCAAAAATAATGACAGTCGAGAACAGGCTCATGATGTTGGGAAGCCTCTTCTTCCAGAAGGCCTCATGCAACGCACAACCTTTATCATGCCACGTAAACAGGAGGTGAAACAGTGCAATGATGGCACCTTCAAACTGAGTATCTCCTGTATTATATTTGAATAATTTTTGGTTATTAATTGCAGGGCTATTTATATGTTATTGGTACCCATTTTGAATAATTCTTGTATGTGTTTTGGGAATGTTTTGGGTCAACATTTAAACTCAGAAAAGATAATCCTCAGATATTTAGTGAACCAATAACTTGATATTATTTATATATTTATTTGCAATAAAATTCCTCATCTTATTTATCTGTGCACCTAGTGAATGCTCCTGCTGAGGCTAGTGGGACTGGAAGTGGCTCAACCACAGCTGCCACATTAGCAGCTGAAGAGATCAAGAAATTGAAGGGTCAGTTTTACACTCTTGTACACAATTTACATGAAATCTCACATATGGAACTGTCAGTGGAGGTTCCCCTACTCCAAAAGGAGAATTCAAATGCAGCACATCCTCCTGCTCAGCATACAGAGATTACTTCAATCCCCAAACCCAGAGGTGAGGCAGGGTCCAAGGGATTCAAATTGATCAGGGAAATGGGACTTGACGATACAGAAGAGCACAAAAAGCTATATCACACTATCATGGTGAGAGGCAAGAAGCAAGTCAAGTATCATATTGTGACTGCCACCTTTGTGATTCCCTTTCACAGCAGAGTGTCTGTGACAGTATCATCAAATGCTCTGTTGACCTCTCCCTTGACTTTTGTAGAGTTGACCCCAATGATTTGAGTGCTATATTCAAGTGGGTAAGTAATAAAGCCTTGTTTTTTATTTTCTTTGGTTATAGACCTGCTTTAGACTCAGAGGATGTATCCATACATGTTGAAGGCTCAATTTCCCTAGAACTGGGCAACTGCTGAACTTGTCAAGCAGTACATGTGAAGCTACCACCACTACAAAGTCAAGAAAGGGCAGATGATGCCCCATCATCAACACTCTGCAGCTACCTCCAGTGGACACATCTCTCAGCTCCCCAATGTTGATTCTGAAGAAGAGGAAAAGGATGAAAAGGAGAACAATGGAGATGAGAATGAGGGAGGTGATACCAATGGATCAGGGAAGGAGGATGATTAGTAGTAGGCTATAGCCACTCAATGATATCCATCCAAATTATGCATGTTTACTGTTGAATCTCACACCTGTTATTCAGTTGAATTTCCCCTGATATTGCCCAGTGATGTTCACCTGATTACATATTGAAATTAACTACAGAATAGTTGAGGAATTTAACCAGAAAAGCTGTGATGTGCTGGGAGGTGAGAATGTCGTTTTGATTAATGGAGACTCGACAGTTGTCATAAGTGGCTTGTTGATAATTGCCCGACAACTATTGAACCAACTATTTTATAGATCACTGTTGTACAGCAGACGTTATCCCACCATTCCTTTGTATAATTACACTACAATTATAGATAGTTCCCTCTCCCTTATGTATAATAGTTGTAAAATTATACATGTATCCATTATCTATAATCGCCCTTGGATTATAGATGGCACCCATTTTATTTCTTGCAATCCATAATCCTTGGGACATTATAAATGTGTCCATCATCCATAATTCCTTTGCCCTATTCCATTCCATAATCTTGGAGACATTATGGATAGATTCCTCATCTATAATATCCCTCAGATTATAGATCATGTCACCCTTCATGTGCAATCCATAATTCCTTGAATTATGAATGGCACTCATCTCTGTCGCAATTTATAATTTTCCTTGCATTATGAATGCTCCATTCCGATTCATAATTTTTGGGACATTATAGATGGGTTCCTTATCTATAATATTCCTCAGATTATTGATCATGTATTGTGCAATCCATAATTCTGGGAATATTATAGATGGATCCCTCATCTATAATATCCCTTGGATTATGAATGGCGCTTGTCCCACCACTTATGATCCATAATATTTGGGTTGTTATAGATGTATCCCTTATCCATAATACCTCTTGGATTATAGATGCCCCATTCCAATCTATAATCTTTGGGACATTATGGATGGATTCTTGTATGACGGTGGGAATAAATTGCCTCTTGCAATCTCCAAATTCCGATTTGTCTGGCTGAATTTTTAGCCAGATAAGATAATAGATCAGCTGGGGCTCTACGTATTGATTATGAATGGCGCTCAGTGCTCGTCCTGTCGCTTCCAATCTATAATATTGGGGCAATTATAGATGCTCCAATCCATAATTTGGGGGCATTATAGATGGGTTCCTCATCTATAATAATCCCTCGGATTATTGATTGTGCATCGTGCAATCCATAATTCCAGGCTTTGGATTATGAATGATGCTCATCCTGGCATGTTGTGTCAACCATCATTCACCTTGTTCGTTGGGCACAATGGGCATCATTCAGACTCGTGCTCACATTTTCACTTGGGCTCATGATTGGTTTCATGTCGCGTTTGTGGCCATCAACGTTAACATGAGTTGCTGGTGGTTGGTGTGGTTGAAATTGAAGGATATTCTACATGTACTGGGATTCTGGATATTCCAGAACCCCTCTGGTTTATACCACCCAGGTCCGCCATCATATCCTTCAATGTTAATAGACCATGCCCACATCCCTCATTGAGGGGAGAGGAAATGCAATGATTATTGACAATGTGGCGCTGGCATTGTTGAGCTGCAGGCAAAGATCAATATTGGCTGTACTGAACCCATCAGTAGTCAGTTATGTAACATGTAATCAGGACTTTACTCACATTTTCGGACAGAACACAATGCTAGGCAGCAATGATCATATTATATGGTGGAGTTTGAATTTGCAGGCGAACCTGCTGGCCCCTGGTGGGTATGGCAAGGGTCAGATAAACCTAACCCAGGCCAACTCATGGTGATTACCTGCAGATTTTTCTGACCTCATTCTCTCCCAGTGCCCAACTGGTGGCTGGAAACAGTTTTGGCAGATGTGATTTTGGACCAAAAACCGTCCGTTACAAAGCTGGACCTGATGATTGATGTCATCCAGAATTACCAGAGGAGACGGAAATGAACTGTCTAGGCACCTGTCAGACTTTGCGACATCAGGGAAGCACATGGGAGTTCTGGAATCTGTGACTAAGCCTTGATGATTCTGGTTCTCACAAAGATAGCAAGAAAAAAGTGAACAGTAAATTGTTAAAGAACTTGTACACATCTCCAAGAAGTCCATATTTTAGCAAAAATCAAGTCAGAAAAAAAATACCTTGTTGCTGGTACCAAAATGAGGGTGATTTCATGGGTAGGTAATAAAGGTCTGATGAAACCAGAATTCCTTGTCTCAAACTTTATGTTTTGCAATGGAATCAGTCTTCATCATCTGTTCAATCTGTCAGGCGATCGGAAAATACCTCTGGGAATCCTTATCACCCCATTTGTATAGACTTATACTACCCACCTGTTTGTATGTACTCTTACTATGAGTCTACCCCTTGGATTTGTGTAGCTGTGCAACTTGAAGGGTCATGTTTTCTATTTTTCCAAAATTCAAGCCATGGAATCACTTAGTTTGCATGCAATAAAGGTTTTCATCACTCTCCAACTTGTTATAATGGCTTGTTGATAGTACTTTACAATGATGTGTGTGAACTGAATATCTATAACTAATGGACCACAAGCCGATATCCATGGACCATCACTGGTTGGTCATACATATATATGCCCAACCCTTACATGCTCAGGATCCTGCAAGGATGCTTGGAGTCTAGGGGAAAGGGACAAGGAGGGGGGAAGATAGGCGAATGGAGAGGTTGCTTTCGAGTTTACCATCCACATCCAGTTTGGAGTCAGTTTCTACAAATAGAGGGAAGATGAATTTTTTCTTAAGTGTGCAAGAGGGTGGGATGTGTCGCAAAATGATAGTGTTGCATCTTTGGTGGGTAGTGCACTAGTGTAGGTGTTGAGAGCAGATGGAGGGTAGAAATATTGGCAGGACATGTCATTCTATTTGGAATGAATAATAACATATGAATTCAATGCTGGTGTCGATAAAGACATATTCCTTCTTATTCTGATCGAGAGGAGAATACAGGCAGGATATGGAGAGCTCTTGAAAGATGGCCTATTGGAAAATGTCAGTGGCAATTGCATGGCTCGATCATCATCATAACTTTCAGACAAGTAAGCAAAGCGAAAATAAATAAATTTAAGGAAAATATGCATGATCCTATAAGAACCTTGACCATTGTGAAAAACATTCCTCTCCTCAAATTTGACTCTGCACTTCCACATCAAGCTCCAGGCCCATCCAGGGTTCAATTTAGCAAGACATGTCTCTGTCTGGATGTCCCAACAGACAACCTTGCCAGTTTTTGTCATGCAAAGCATGTAGCTGGACATGATTGGAGATAGACAGTCCTCATAAGCCACTCAGTGGCCCACAAAGGCATTTCGAGTGACAGCGGCAGGGTGTGAGGGTGAGTTGAAGTTTGAAGCCCACATCATTTGAAAGTAAGGAGGGGAGGGGCTGTGAGTCCTAGTTTCAGAAAACAGGGTGTTAGCTCTGATGAAATAAATTAACATACTTAAACCAAGTGGTCATCACTGGAATGCAAGGCTGCGAGAAATCAGATTGTGATCGAGAGATCAACATAGAGTTTGAACAGTCATGTGACTTGCCAGTGCTGCGGCAGCGCATGATGACCAATTAGATAATGTGCAAGTTCAGCTTGCACTATCTATAGGCAATATCAAAATCATAGATGGGAGGAGGTTCATCCATAATTAAACTGAAATTATAGATGGGAGGAGGAGGGCCATCAATAATTGAACAGAAATTATGGATGGGAGTGAGTCATGGATTGCACATGAAGGGTGATGCTCAGTAAAATGAGACTTTTACATTAGTCAGACTAAAGTCACACAAAGTCATATTAAAGTCATACCTGCAGGAATTCAGACTAATGTATGACTATTGTTTTGACTAGAGTCTGAATACCATTGACTTTGAACAACTTTTAGTCAACAAAAGTCAGCATGAGCGGTTTTCTAAAACATTTAAATTTAGGCATGTTGAGGGTTCGAACCAAAAGCTTGAACATCAGTTGATGCCATAGTCAAAGTAATACAAGTTGATACAGTTTTACCACTAAGCCAAAGGGCCAATCTAAATTCTTATGACATTCTGCATTATGACCCATATGGCGCTCCTGAAAGTCATACAAAGTCATGAATATTTGTACCATAGTCAATATATTAGTCATGCATTAGTCTGAATTCCTGCAGGTATGACTTTGGCACGACTTTGTGTGACTATAGTCTGACTAATGCAAAAAGTCTCATTTTACTAAGGGTGATGTGCAATCCATATTCCGGGGGACATTACAGATGAGTTTCTTATCTATAACATCCTGAAGATTATGGATTGGAAACAATGGGGATGAGTGCCATTCATAAACCAAAGGGTATTATAGATGAGAGATAAATCTATAATATTCCCAGAATTATGGATTGCACTTGAAGGGTGATGCAATCCATAATCCAAGAGATAGTGTAGATGAGGAACCCATGCATAATGTCCCAATGGATCAGAAGTGACAGCACAAGCACCATTTATAATCCAAGGGATATTATTGCGAGTGAAGCGAGCACTCATTCTCTAAGGGCTGAGGCTGCGAAATTGGCCTGAACAAACAAAGCCAAATTTTACTTGCACTCTGTCTTGAAGGAAAAGCTCCCCTGTTGTATCCCTCCTTCCCCTGTTAATTCTTTCCCAATGTCTTCCAAAATGTACATATCAGTAGAAACTATCGCACTTTATGTATTTATGCAAGAAAAAAAGGAAAGTTCGGGGTACCTTTCTAGAGGACTTATCACTCCCCCAGGTAATCCTTGTGGAGTCCACATGGATTCATGGACTCCGTGGATGTTCCACGGATTCCATGGAATTCTTTTTGGCAGTGGAGACACCCAAATTCAGTTTTTTCAGTCCATGGACTGTCCACAGACAATCCACATAATACCATGATTTTTATAAATTTCATGGAATCCATGCGAATAGTCCACGGACTCCACATGGATTGAGTCCTTGGATTCCATGGACCATTCCACATGGATTCTATGGAATCCTTAGGGATTTAATTAGAATACTAATGAATCATGAAAGTAGTCAAATATAATCTAATACCCTTATATTAAATATAAGGAGTGAAAAAAAAGTGCAGCCCTCCAGAATTGAACCCAGAACCCAAGGACACATAAAATCACATGCTTAAACCAGCTGAGCCATGGCAGAATTTAAAGGTAAGAAATTGATGGCCTATTGAGGACATCTCGCGGCTCGCGGGCCGATGCCTGCCAAATCCGGTTGGTTGTGGCTGACTGTCACGTCACCAGCTCTTTCTTCAACCACCACCATCACCGCCCATTGTCAACCACCATCGCCCACCACCGTCGCCCACCACCGTCGCCCACCACCACCCATCTTCGACCACCGCTGCTGCCAACCACTGCAGACAACCACGGCCGCTCACCAGCGCCCACCATCGACGGTGCGGGGATGACAACCCCCACCACCCACTGTCAAGGACGACCAGCCACTGTTGTCGTCGACAATGACGAATCAGTAGCAAGGTACCGAGGTAAGTACCCCAAACCAACCCACCCACGCTCACTGACAACCACAAAGCACAGGGCACAGGTGCCACGTCACCGAGGTTGACGAGCGCCAGTGGGTCCAAACGACCACCACCGGGAACGACATGACACAATGAACCCCCGGATGACACGACACGACGAACGCAGGGACAGACGACATGACACGGCGGGGGACGGGCGACACGACATGGCAGGGGACGGATGACACGACGAACACGGGGACGAAACAGCACCAGTGGGGGCTGACGACAGCACCAGCGGGGGCTAACGACAGCACCAGCGGGGGCTAATGACAGCACCAGCGGGGGCTAATGACAGCACCAGCGGGGGCTAACGACAGCAGCGGCAGGCTAACGAAGGCAGCGGTGGGCTAACGAAGGCAGTGGCGGGCTAACAAAGGCAGCGGCGGGCTAACGACACCGCAGGTAGGCTAAGGACGGCACGGGCGGGCTAACAACGACAGGGTCAGCAGGTAAACCAAGGCGCCGGCGGGTTAACGACAGCGCCACCAGGTTCGCCAGTGGGTTAACGAAGGTGGCGGGGGGTCAACGACAGCGCCGGTGGGTTAACAAGGACGACGATGAGCCAGGTAATCCCTGCCTTCCCCTTGCCCCACACCTTCCCCTTGCCCTACATTTTCCCCTTGCCCCACACCTTTCCCTCCCACACCTTCCCCTTCCCCCACACCTTCCCCTTGTCCCACATCTCTATGCCCCTGTATAATATACCATATGTATTTTATTTCTGTACTTTTTGTACTTCGAATATATATATATATAAATCAAATTTTATAACTCTGAAGTATCTATGCTATTTGGAATCCATGGACTCCATTTTATTCCATGGAGTCCATGGACTGGATGAACATGGAATATATATTTTGTGTTTT
>Ga0307513_10007428_pt1 | contig 14212 bp, 18 predicted proteins | sample 15_EM_MG_FD_202174 | JGI IMG/M metagenome (GOLD analysis project Ga0307513, IMG submission 202174) | Populus trichocarpa ectomycorrhiza microbial communities from riparian zone in the Pacific Northwest, United States - 15_EM | ecosystem: Host-associated > Plants > Roots > Unclassified | place... | reverse complement strand
GGCTGGGGGGTAATACCCTAAGGCACTTCACTGGTATTTAAGATACATTTCTTTTATTATATCTATGGGCTATTGTGGGCAACAGCCCTTGACAATAGGAGACTTGCATGAAAGATGTTATGCACTTGCCAGGTGGCTGGGATTGACAGGCGATATGCAGTGGGACCAATGCATTTGAGGATCTCATAGGGTCCGAGTCTCTTTGTGGTCAGCTTCTTGGATGGTGCATCTGTGCTTAGGTTGAACAATTCCAACCAGACATGGTTGCCTATTGCAAATTCCAGATCCATGTGCATGTCATCCGCATACTGCTTGTACTTGGCTTGGGCTCTCCATCACCAACTGACAACAGGCCTGGACTTCATGAATTGTCTGCAACTGTTGGGGGAGGTCTGCCACCTGCTCTGGGGAGGTGCGGTCCATGTACACCGGATGGTAACCATAGTTGGCATAGAACAGTGTGGTGTCAATCAAGGTGGTTGTTGTAAGCAAATTCTGCTGTGTGTAAGAAGTCTGCCCAATCATCCTGCCAGTAGGCCGAGAACATGTGTAGGTAGGTTTCAAGCCATTTGTTGTTGGACTCTACTTGTCCCTGTGACTGGGGGTGGTATGCCATGGATAGTCTCTGCTCAATCCCGAGTGCTTTCTGGAGGTTATGCATGTATGTTGCCATGAACTGGGAGCCGTGGTCCATGTTATGGCACAGAGGTAATCCATGGAGTGGCCATACATGTTTAATATGGAGTTCGGCCAGCTGTTCTGACAAACAGTTTGAGTTGCAGGGAATGAAGTGGGCCATCTTAGTCAAGTGGTCTGCAATGACATAGATTGCATTGTAGCCTTGCGATTTAGGTAGCTCAACTATGAAGTCCAACTGTGTCCATAACCAGGGTCCTTCCGGGATTGCCAGTGGTTGAAGAAGGCCCCCTGGTTTCCTGTTATGGTTCTTATTCCATGCACAGGTATGACAACCCTGAACATAGCATTTTGTGAACCCAATGATGTCCTTCCACCAGTACTTCTGTGTCACCAGTTCCAATGTACCTTCCATTCCCAAATGTCCTGCGATCCTTCCATCATGGTGAGTGGCCAATACTTCTCCTTGCAACTGCTCATTTGGGGGTACCCAGATCCTTCCTGTATCCTTCGACTCTAATACCAAATCATCATTGAGCTTGTACCCATTCAGCCAATCTAGTGGATCCATGGTCCGGGTGAGCTCCACGGTTCAGTCTATGAGCTCTCCATCCATGAGGGTTCTGCACATCTCATTGGTCCACAATGCTTGGGGTTGATCCTCCAGGAATGCCACAAGGGCGATCTCAATAAACCATTCCAGATCAAATAAGGCTGTGGGTTTCTCCTCATCTGGTACTTCAGGATGGAGTTCCTCCTTGCATGAGAGGGCATCAGCTGCTGAATTCTTATCCCCTGGTTGGTAGGCGATCTCATAGTTGTAGTGTTTTAGCTGCTCTAGCCATCTCAGCTGCCTCCTATTCAGGAAGCACAGTGCTTTGAAGTACTCAAGGTTCCGGTGATCAGTGATAATGCGGACTGGCTCCTTGGTACGCTCCAACCAATGATGCCAGTACTGTAACCCTTTAATGATGGGAAGTGCCTCCTTGTCCAAGATGCCATAGTTGCATTTGGCTGGGTTCATGGATTTTGAGTAAAATGCCACAGGGTGGAACTGTTGGTCCTCTGATTTCTGTGATAGTACTGCTCCATACACATAGTTCGAAGTATCTGTTTCCATTTGGAACTTCTTGGTTGGGTCTGCATGGATGAGCACTGGCGACTGACAGATCATCTCCTTCAGGGTCTCAAAGGTGTGTTGTTTGTTTGGGGTCCATTGCCACTTCTGTCCTTGTTTTGTGAGATCATGGAGGGGATGCGCAATCTCTGAAAATGACTTTATAAACCATTGGTAGAAGTTACAAATTCCCACAAATTCCCACACTACTCTAACCGTCTTGGGTGGCTTCCAATTGCACACTGTCTCCACTTTTACCAATTCCATCTCAAATCCCTTGGGCGATACGTCCACTCCCAAGAAACCCATCTGCTCTTGGTGGAACTCGCACTTTTTGGCATTTGCAAAGAGTCCCGCTTGTCTGAAGCATCCCAAGATGGCCTGGTTGACTGACACATGTTCTTCCATTGTTTCATGATGGGTACCGGTGTTGTCTAAGTAGTTTTCCACATTTTGATGTGCATCCAGGGCCAGTACCTCTGACATCCATCTTTGAAAATGGGGTGGTGCGTTGGTGAAGCCAAAGGTCATGACGTTCATCACAAAGGGGCCATCTGGGGTCATGAATGCAGTCTTCCACTCATCACCAGGTTGAATACAAAGTTGATTGTAGCCCATTTTGAGATTGAATTTCAAGAAGATCTTAGAATCCTGCATCTGTTCTAACATCTCATCAATGTGCAGTAGTGGAAAGCTATCCTTGACTGTGATGTCATTTAATTTCCAGTAATCAATGACTGGTCTGTGTGTGCCATCCTTCTTCCATACAAAGAAGAAAGGAGCTGCGGTTGGTACATTTGGGGGAGCTTTTCTAATCAGACCAGCCTTCAACATGGTATCCCACCATGTGGCCCAGTCCTTTTGCTCTTCTGCATTCAGGTGATAAGGTGGTGTGGGTTTTGGTAAGGGTTTCATAGGATCCAACTTGATGGCAAAGTCATACTCTGGCTGTGATGGTGGTAGTCTTGACATTGGTGTTTCAGGGTCAAAGACATCAAGGAAATCATGGTATTCCTTAGGGACCATGGACTTTAATGTTTCTGTAGTAGCTGTGGGCATCATGTCAATTGCATAAATCTCTGCAATTTCTGCCATCATGCCAGTGGAACCAAACCCTTGCGATCCATGCAGTGTCTCCATCAATGTATCCACTTCCACTGGGGTGGTGGGTTGATACCTTTCAACAATTAACTGTGCAATGTGTTCACCTTGTGTGACCTGATATTCTACCAAGGAGTTGTTGATCAGCAATGCTTTTAATTCGCCCAAGTAATCACTGTCAATGACACCTTCACTGATGTCAATGCTGTGTCTCAGGGCAAGTCCACTTCTGGGAGCAATGCAACCATATGTATCTGTAGGTAAGGCAATGCTTATACCAGTGGGAACCAGTTTTCGCTTGCCAGGGGCTATGGTTAAACTATGATCCGCTGTGAGGTCTAATCCAGCTGCACCTGGGGTTGACATCACTGGGATATGTGCAGTTGAACTCAGCCATTTAACTGGGAGGGCAACACCTGATGTCAGAGCAATGCATGCAATCTCAGGTTCCTGAAGCCCAAAAGACCCTTGCTTTGCAAATACATCATGAGGCCAGGGTAGACAGTGACCATTGCAATAATCCAAGTTGAACTGCACCTGTGCTTGTTCCCAATTGATCATCAGGTTGTGGAACTGGAGCCAGGGTAACCCAAGGATAATAGAATGTGTGCCAATGGGTGCAATGTCGAATGTGATCTGTTCTTCATGCTCACCAATGTGCATTGTTGTAGTGACCTGAAATGCTAGCTCACCAATCTTTAGCCCTTTTATGTCATGTAACAGAATTGGGCATCATGGGCAATGGGTGAGTCCTAGCTTTGTGACTGTGTTTTCGTGTATAAATTTACCCATTGCTCCACAATCTAGTAGTGTGTTATGGGATTTCTCCACCTTATTAATGTGGACTGGGATGCTTAAATGCTTTGACATTGTATATGGGGTAACAGCAGCATTTATTGATGAGGCAAAACAGTCTACATTTGTACAAGTCTCAGGATCAGCAGGCTTATCATGAGACAACTCTAAAAATCCATAGCAGGAGCAGAATCTGTGGTACTGGGCATGGGCACGGGTGCAGGTGCAGGTTCAGCCATGGTGATAGTGGCAACTTGGGTAATACGGGGGCACTGGTGGGACATGTGTCCCTGCTGACAGCAGCAGAAGCAGCTGCTGGTTTGGCGGAGTTCCTCATGCTCTTTGGGAGTGAGTCTGGTGTATTGGCATTTGGCCTCAACCTTGACTGGCATTTGGCCTCATGGGGCCGGAGTGGCCATGGTGCGAGTGCTTGGGGCAGCAGCCGGGAGGTGGATTACCAGGTTATTCATAACTACTTGTGGGCATTGGGTGGTAGTCTCTTGGTGTTGTTGGGCATTGGATTGCATCAACTCCTTGTCAATGTCAACCATCAGGGCCTGGCGTTCTTGGAAGGTGATGTTGGGTTGGGCATGCAGTGGGGCGAAGGCATAGGCCCACACTGGTCCTTTCAGACCATAGATGTAGGCCCAGAGGATAGTGGCATTGTTACCTGTGAGACCTGTCAACAAGAGTAGGTTGTTGAATTGGTCATTGTATTTTTTGACTGAGGTCACCTGCCTAATGTCTCCTTTCTGCAGTTTGTCTAAAGCTTTTTTGTGGCGAAGTAGGGAATGAACATCCTACCCTTTATGGTGCACAGCAGGCAGAATGTCTTGACTTAATGTAGAGTAAAGATGAAGGGTAATGGTGAAGGAAATAAGGTGAGTAAGGAGGAAACCATACTGCCATGGTGGCAGCAGAGGGCCCTTAGAGGTAGTGCAAGTAAAGAGGTATGGTAGTGGGATTCAAAGACAAGATGGGGAACAAACTCCCCACTTGCCAGCCCTATATATTGTAGAGAAGTAACACTATGAAGAAGTGCTACATGAGGTAAAGTAATGCTAATGAAGAGCACAGCACCAAAGGTGCCTACAGAGAATGACTATTGTAATGGAGAACCACAGGTAATGTAATGAGAAGCTAGTGCCTATTGTAGAGAAGGACGCACACATGACTTGCTGAGTAATGACTAATGAATAGAGAGGACAGCTTGCACAGTGGAGAAGCTAGGAGAGTGACAGTCACAAGATGTAACTGTGTTAGAGAAGCTCAAGAAGCTATTGGTAAGCCAGCCACGGAAGGCCACACTGTATATGGAAGTGCATTGAATAGCAGCTGAGTAAGCTGCCACTGTCATCATAGTTGACATCATAGTCTTGGTAATGCCAAGTTAGCCAGTAAGGCCGTATTGACTGGGATAGCTGAGAAGGCCATAATGCCTGGGAGTGCTGCAATAGTGTCCCTTTGTAGTGCCACATGCCACCTCTTAGTGGTAATGATATGGAAAATGTAAGGAAAAAAGGCGCAAAAATAGTGGTATAAGTGACTTTCATCACATTTTTCCCCCTCATGGGGATCCATCCAATGGCAGCAGAACTCGACCAGGAAGTCTGGCCAATAGGCCAGGTAGTTTGGTGGGAGTATTGGGTTGTTGTCCAGCTCCTCCAGCTGTTCATCTCTCCACTGTGCAGCCTCTCCTTCCAGTAGCTGTAGGGTCCATCTGATCTGTGCCTCCTCATCTGGGAATGGATGGAGGGCTGCATAGTTGTTACATTGGCAGATGAACTGACGGCCCAGGGCCAGGGATTTGCCATTGTATCGGTCCAGCAATTGAGTTTTGGGGACACAAGGTGGGGGTAGGGCCTGTGCAGGGGCTGCCTGTACAGGTACACCTGCCAAGGCTTGAGTGAATCAGCCATAGGCCGTGGCGTAGACAGCGAAGAGGTCATGGGCATAGGTCATGAGATCGTTGAGATGTGGGAGGTATGTGTTTGGGTCATTGGCAATGAGCAGGGCATCAGGGAGTGCTGCCTGAGCTCTGGGTTGGGGGTGCAGTACCATTAGCTGTGCCAAGACAGTGATGCTCCACTGGCTCACAGCCAGTCAGTAGACATTGACCTCACCCATTGTAGGGGCTGCAGGGTTGGCGATTACCATGACGGGGATGGGGATGAAGGCAGGCATGTAGATGGCCATGATTCAGAAGGGAATGGGGGTACAGGTGGGCAATCAACAGGAGGGAAAAGCAATCTGTAGCTTCGAAGCAAGCAGATGGGTCAATTGAGCAGAGGATCGTGCAAGTATATTGTCCAACAATGACAACTTATCAGGCTGCTGTTCCTACTTCCCTAACAGTGCCCTTAAATCAACTGGTTGTCTAACCTTGTACTAACTCAGGGATAGACCCAAGTGATCGTAGGTGTCAACTGGCTACCAGTGAGCAACACATGGGGTTTGGGAACAGCTGGCTGCCTGTGCGGTATACTTGCAGCTAGGAGGGTCAGGAGGGCAGGACTGTGGTAGGATACAGCGAATACAGGTATGAGCAAGCAACAGGGGGTGGCAGTGGGGTCAGGCAGGGTTTTCAGGCAGCGTGCAGTGGCTATGGGTAAGCCAATCTTCTGTAATGGAAAAGCAACAAGCTTAGCTGGGGCATGCACTAGTACTGGCACTGGGTCTGAGAAATGGGCAGGTTCGATGGGGAACAAGATCAGCTGGCTTGTTAGGGCACAGACGATCAATATGGACCACCATTACATTGGTCGCCCTCCCCAACTCCTTTATATATCTGGGGATATACGCATATGCGGCTATGCTTTTGACGTACTATTTTTCCTTTTGCTTTCACATGGCACTCGACTGATACCATATTGATAGGATGACATCGAGGTTATTCCTCAACCTTCGATCTGCAGGATCCAGTCCACCGAACTCTTGACAAAACCAATTGGTTACTACTTTTCCTTTGGATAATAGGAAAGCTACGCCTCCGGAATCTGATCAAGCCGCAAGTGGTCCAACACTAACGGCAGTGACCCTCGATACCACTCTATTTGTAATGGCCTCTAGTGTGGAGAGAAGTGCATTCAGCGACCAAGAGCAAATGCTTAGTTGGGAAACAGAAACAAAGCCCGGCGAAGAATTCAGAGGGGATGTAGAATCACAACCCCAAGGTGGATAGAGGGCGACTACCACCCTTTTACATGTTCCCCAAGATACCCTCTGTTTCTACTCCCTTATCTGTCCTTATCTAGGGCCATCCCCGTGCCAAAATAAGACGTGGCGAGGACGAGAGCCCAGCACATTCTTGCGTCATGAGTATGGCCGTTGTCGACGTCATATTATTTACTTTACTTGGTGATTGCGACTGCAAGCCCCTGATCCCGTTTGTTGCCTTGGTGTGAATGAATCCCTTGAACCGTTGCGGCCTGTATCCACGAAAGAGGGTAAGGACACATTTCACAGGGACAATTCGATCGACAACTTAAGAAGCTGAAGCTATGAAGATTGTAGCTGTCCGGTATTTCACTTGTGTATCACAAAGGTTATTTTCAATCTGACGCAGCCCTGCAGGTCATATTCGATTTCGGAACAACCACAATTATCATGACCGTTTTGGGCATTTATAGAAGGAAACCACATCGCTTTCAGTTCTCCACATTTACAAGGAAAGCCTGAATAGGACCATCAAGTGTGTCCATCATCCGTGCAGGGCCGAAAGTGTGGGCGCCCTTGCCCCACTGCCATTTCGAGGCCCATTGACATTCTCTCCCTTTGGACCATCTGCTTCGCAGTGGCTCCGCGGTAGCAAGCCTCATTCTTCGATTCTCTTCCAGCAAACATCGACCTGAGCCATATTCGCCTCTCCTTGTCATAAATCTCTCGACATGAATGTCGTTAACAATGAGGGGTCAATCACGGCAAATATTGAGATACAGGTCATCCAGAACGTGAGGATCTCTCGCTATTTCACAGCCGCGGGTTTGGTTATTGCCTTGTACGATGCCATACTCACCACAGAGGACGAAGTGAGCGGGGTTCTGACACAAGCACTCGAATTACGCTCATTCTCTGGAGGTCCGGCTGGTGTGGCCAAGACCTTTCGGAGCTCCGAAGCTGCTCTACTATATCAACCGGTACTGGACGATTGTGTCCTTGATCGCTGGCAATTATCGTAGGTTCAGGCGCTCAAGATGCCATTTGAGACCCTGACGCTTATGATTCTAGACATGTCTGGGTTTCGACCGCCGTTTTCAACCGCTGTATGTCCTCCATCGCATCTTCAGCTATCGATTGTCACTCTCACATATACCCCCAGTCGTCAGTTGGTAATATCAGTACCTAGTAGCCGTCGCTAAATTACATATTAGTTGCCGAGTCTGGCTCTACGCAGGGGGGTTTGCTGCACTTGTAACTGAGCTGTCCTCCACAGGTGATCGCACTTCCTAGTCCTATTCTTCGAGGACTAAGCTTCCCCCCAGCGATCCTTATCTTGCGTGTCGCAGCGCTTTATGACAACGCACGATGGGTCGGAAGGGGTTTATGGATATTCTCCGGGGTAGTCTATACTGTTACCATCATTCTTGCCTCGTTTGCTATCAAGTCATTCTACAGTGAGTTTATTCTAGCGAGTATTGGCCATCAGCGGAAGGTTGCCCCCAACGAATCCACAGATAACTTTGTGTACGACCCCTGGGCTGGGGTATGCTTGCCAAGTGACTTGACTTTTAGAACCTATGCAGCCGTTATCGTACCGTTGGCATTCGACATTGTTATCATAGTCCTGACGGCGCTCAAGACATATCGTTTCGCTATTGCATTGCGAAAACAGTCTGGCTCCATGATTGTGAGCACCTCCCTTTCTGATGGTACTGCATATGTTGATGATCCTGTATTCGGTAGCTGTACATTGTCCTTCGAGATGGCATTCTGTGAGTTCAAACTGTAAAAATTGTGTTTCTGGTCACTCACTGACTGTAAATTCCCCTCAAAGGTACTTCATTGTCGTTGTTCGTTTGCACAATGAAATTCCCTCTTTCACCACTTACGAGGAGCGCAATGGGTCGCGCTCCGTATTTGGAATACCGTCATTTGGGTTGCCCTTCCCCGCTCCTTTATGTACCTTGGGCTCTACGCCTTTTGGGCTGTGCTCTCAACGTGATTTTTGCCTTTCTTTTTTGCTTGACCCCGGCTGATATTATATCGAAGGATGACATCGAGAATTTTCCTCAACCTTCGATCCGCGGCATGCAACCTACCTACAAACGATCTACAAGTCCAGTCGGCTCTTGCTCTAACTCTGGGCAGTAGGCACGCTGCGCCTGCGGAACGCGTTCAAGCAACGGTGATGAATCTCGACACCACTCTATTTGCGACAGCATCTAGCGTGGAGGGGAATGCGTGCACCAACCCCGAGCCAGTTCCTCGCTGGGATGTTCCAGAAACAATACCTGGCGACGACATAGAATTACAATACCGAGGTAGATAGATGGCCATCAAAGGGCGCAGGTTCCTCTGATTTCATAGAAATAAACTTTCGAGCGTCATAGAACAGGCACCACCGCCAGCACTACAAGGTTCATTTTCAATATCGAGCGAAGGTTGCAAACAACGTGGGAGATGAGTATCAGGTGCAATACATATGTCCAAGCTACATGCTGTTGTCCTAGTTTATTGGAAATGGGGTGCTTCTCCCGCAGGAAAGCCCGGTTGCTTCGTTACTTTGCGATGGCGATAAGGTGAGATCGTCTCCATTACTGTTGTGCCCAACTTTCACGTAATGACCCAGCACCGGTCTGCCTCTTACTACAACATCTGTTAGGAAAATATTCGCCTGCCGCTCTGCCAGATCGACAGACTCCGAACCGCCCATCCACAACTCATGTATTTGCATGTACACTCTATCTAGTTTAATATCTGTCGCGTATCCCGCTTTTTATTCTTATATCCGCAACCACATTAATCGACAGCGGTGGCCATTGCTTTTCACACCTCGAATTTAAACAGCGTCCGGACTATTTGACATAATGCTCGTGGATCTACCTGACTGCGGCGCCGGAGCAGCACTTTGATATCAAAGGGGTTCACTATCGACTGTACCTACCAGTGCCGGTACCTCGTGCCGTGCTAATTATGAAAACCTCGGGCTCTCGTACTAACCATTGTACTATGCCTAAACTTCATGTCCTTCCGTCGTCCTCAGCTCCACCATCTCCCTCCCAGCTTCACGATCGATGTCCGGGACTGATGTGCGCCCGCCCGAAATATCTACCATGTCCTCCTCGTCTCCCCTACGACGTATTTCCATGTCCTCCAAGGTCCCCTGTGCGTTCTGGCTTACTGGTTTTCGGCCCATTATCTTCGTCATTAGCGCCCGCGGCGATGCACTATCCAGAGCGAACCCGGTTGTTGCGTGGGACGCCGCAAGTGGGTTGTCATAGGCAACCGAACGCAGATTGAGGAAGAATCTAGACAAAAGGCTGCAAGATATCAGAATTTGCAAACGGCTCGTATTGATAAATAGGCCGACGTTGACTCAAAAGCCCAGTTTGCATTAGTCCCCAGATACACCATGGTTACTGGAAACGCGGTCCAGAGGATTGAGACGAGAACGCGGAACATGGTCTGATAGTAGTGAGTTGCGAAGTCAGTGAGTGCCAAGATGACGTACGATAGCAAGGAAGTGACTATGATGCATAAATGTCAGAACTTTTGGATCATTAATTAAAGGCGCAACACTGACAGGAGGCTGTCTCGAATCATGGCGAATAGCTATCGGCGAGAGTGAGAAGGGATCTCAGAGGCAGAACACGATTGGATACACACAATCGGAGTATCGGAAGGCGACCGGAGGGTAGCCATGTTCTCACATGCCTTGATAACAACAAGGAGACTGACAAGGACCTCAAAGGGAGTGGGTGACAGGTAGATCGCGTACAGGTAGGAAGGGATGTCCGGGAGGAGACAAATGTCTGTCAACGGAAAGTATGTGAGGGTTTTCCACAGCAATTTGTACGCGGGGCCCATTAGTGCCAATGAGGTGACGTAGGATAATGCCAGGGATACCCAGAGCATGCATCTGACCCAGTTCACATGATCGTAGAGGGCGACCATACGAAGGCAGAACATGGCTGAATGGGTATTCAGTACTTGAAGGATGAGAGTTAGAGAGTAGTTGTCACCTGTAGTAGCGAAGGAGGTTATTGTTTGGAGCGAACCTGTCACTCCAAGCCAAGTCCGGCAGCTGCGGGGGGTTAGTATCGAGCAAGCCAGAGGAAGTGTAGGCTGACAGCTGTTACAAGAGAGTTAGTGTCATTTAACAGAGGCGCTGTGGGAATTTACGACTCACATCCGGAGACAGAGGAGATCGAATACCCGCGATGTCTGTAGACGAATCAGAAGTCGGCTATGGGGTTGTGCATAGACGTACGGTAGTTGGATGCAACTACGCCTACAATCGATACATAGCGAATGATATAGTAGAGTAGTTTAGCGACTGTGAGGGATCCAGGCCAAACTAATCGAACCTGTAAAGTGAGGAAGAGAGTGAGTACCTAGGACCTCCAGATTGTATCCAACTATCACCTCATCGCCGAAGGTTAGGAGAGTGTCATAGATTAAAACGACCACTGCAGCAGCAGTAGTATAGCGAGTAATCCTGATATGTTGGAGCGCGATCTCAGCTTGACCTATCGCGAGAGGTGTTTGAAGGCCCGAGGTTGAATTCATATTACGCCAGTAGACTGAGAGTGGATTCGCGTGTTAATGTAAGTGACTAGTCGAACGTCGACGGGTTCGGGCGAACTGGTGCAGCGGATATAAGAGCGCGGGGGGTAAGCAAGTCGTGTGCATCTACTGTACCCGCTCTCTCACGCGCAGGGACATGCAGCCGTAGTGATCAATAGGAACTGTAATATTGTCGGTGATTATCAACAGAGGTGGTGCCGGGGATCGATCTCTCGGGCCCGGCGCAGTTTGAATAACCATTGAACATCCGCGAGCATCCGCCGAGCAACTGCGATGACAGAATGCGCGGTTAATCCTCTAATGCGCTGCCAATCTGTGCTTCATATATATGAACGTTCCTTGATCCACGCTTTGGCTACAATCTATAATAAGCATAAGCACAACACGGTGAGGAACCCCAAGTTGAGTTTTTGAGCGAGTCGAGGTCACCAAGACCAAGGGGGAAAGTGGTGACCGATAAAGGTTGCCACTGGTCTTGTGTCCTGGCCTCGGCTGGATGGTTTGGGCTCTTTATGAGCTGATAAAATGATAAATAAATGTGCTCTTAATTCTGAAGCGAGCGGGTCTAGGGCCAATTTTGTGATGACAAAGGCGAGGTGGCCCGGTGCCCGGTGCTATGCTTCGGGATCAGATCGCGACAACAGCCAGACACCACCACTTGGACTCTCCCAACTCACCTCTGCTGCTCTGCGCGATGGATAGTATATCTAATTGATCACCACCACTCAGCCAGCGTTGTTGAGTACTCTTCAGCGTTGCTCGTTGCTCTCGAGCGAGTACACTCCGCCGTCGTTCTCCCCGTCGTGCTCGCTGCTGGTACGACAAAAGAAAATTGCTTCCGCAGACGCATCGAGGTCCCGAACATCCCTCGAGTCCACTCCCAAAAGCTCACTAATATCTACACCTTTCCCCGCTCGCTCGCCCGTCAACCCCGGAGCGCGCGCCCCTGCTCGTCTTCCACTTGTTCCACTTGAGCCCACGTCAACATGCCCCTCTCAAAACCCGGGCCAGAGCAGGCACCAATATCCTCTGCCTCTGTCCACTTTATTGGCCCTACAAAGCCAATCCTCAAGCCTTCTCCCGCCCACACCCCCGCCCGCATCGCCTCGCCAACTCCTGAAGGTGCTCCCGGCAAGCACGCACATTTCCCTCCTCCTGGTCAGGAACCCACAGCACGCTATAGTGGCGTCGACTACGACCGTTCTCCGATCGTCGTTCTTCCTAATGTCTGCGCCCTCCCCGAGCGTGGGTGCCCGGGCAAGACGTACTTCCAGGATGAGCGCGGTATGCGCCATTATGCCCTCACCTTCTTATACACTCGCTGATGCTTTGTCGTTCTCCCCTTTCCTCAGCCACAAATGTCTCGCCGTCAGCCTCTACATTGATCACCAAACATGCCCCACGAGCAGGCAATCACGCTCACCCAGCTAAGCTCCTCAAGATGCCCCATCGTTCGTCCCCACCGCCACTCTCCAACCTGCCCAGCAGCGTCCCGCCAGCGCTCACGCACTCGGATACCACTTCGTCCGACGATTACGACTCGGACGAAACGTACCCGCGTCCAGCCTTCCCGCTTAGTGAACCCGAGCCCGTGTTCTATACGGGGTCCGAGCGTCAACGCGCCCGGAAGACGAGCGGGTCGAGTGAGCTTACTGTCGCTCCCCCATCTCGCTGTACACAGGGTCGGACAGGCGTGGGTTTGGGCATAGGACGGCGCGTACGGAACTCTACGAATGAGAGCAGCGAGGACGATTGTCTCGGGGGGTTCTGAGGCCACGAGAACAAAGGACGGGCCCTTTACGACTGCATTTAGCATACACCACCGCGCGAGTGCCTCGGTATATTCCACTCTGGCCACCTTACCCGCTAATGCTTTATGATCACACGACCTGAGCCTGCTCACAGGGGACCAGGTACTCACCGACCATCACATACACATACCCCATATATCTGTTGTTGTCTGTAATTCCACGCTGGCCGTGGATCGGCGATTCGTCCCCTAACGCCCCGATGGCTTGCTTGGAGTCCAGAGCTTCCGGTCGCGAGCAGGATACAGCCGCGACCCACTACCACAACAACAACAACAACAACAACATTATCATCATTTCGTTAGTCATCCCGCCTCTCATCTGGTGTCTTGTGTTTCCTATCCTTGTCCCCGCTGTCCGACTCTTTTACCCCGACCCCCTGTCGGCTCCGCTACCGCCAAGGTTCGGTATATCTCGAACCTCCCCCTTCTTTGACGAGCTATCATACGATTGTCTATATTCATCATCTGTCACTACTGTACCACGCTTTCGCTTCGTGTCCTCGTCCCCGTCGCCCCACATCCTACACCACATCACGCTGCCTCGTACTATTATCTTCCAGCAGTTAACATATCGATGATACCTCCTTTCCCCTTGTCCGTCCTCCCACTCGTCATGTACTCTTGCAAATGGTATTTACTTGATGATTGAAGATTGAAGATCAAAGCTAGGACAGGCCTAGGTTTGTCTATTGTTGATATGCAATAACAGTACCGAGGTACATTGTTTTATAGATTATGTTGAGTGTGGAACCAAGTCTGAGTAAGGCGGTGGCAGGTTGGACATGGTTGGTGCACCAAATAGCATGCTTTGTGTCCAGTCTGCCTTCGCTTCTCTATGGGTGACCGGATTAGTGGTGGCTAGGTCTCGACAGAGGGATCGAGAGCGAGGTCCTGCACCTGAGAACAGCATCGACCAGGCTCGAACGAATTGGACGACGGGGAGATATGCGCGCATTCAAAGTTTTCCAGTATTCGCACTCCTGGGTTATCGCGTTACATATAGCAGG
>Ga0307513_10007427_pt1 | contig 14212 bp, 7 predicted proteins | sample 15_EM_MG_FD_202174 | JGI IMG/M metagenome (GOLD analysis project Ga0307513, IMG submission 202174) | Populus trichocarpa ectomycorrhiza microbial communities from riparian zone in the Pacific Northwest, United States - 15_EM | ecosystem: Host-associated > Plants > Roots > Unclassified | place... | reverse complement strand
TAGGTGACGCAAAGTCAGGACGCGACGTCGATCCGACGTTACGTCCTGATTCGCGATTAGCATTCCGACGTCCCGGGCGTCAGACGCACGGGGCGCACAGGACGCAAGGTATTATTTTTGCTGATGGAGAGCAGGCGGATTGGTAAGTCCAGTAACAGCATCGATATCAAAATCCCAGATTGTTTGCTGTGAAGTGGATGCTTCATCGTCGAGTGACATGGAGACTGTGAATAGGATTCAATCCTAAGAAAAGGCAGATAAAGCAGGTGTAAGTAAACTCAGAATCAAAGTACGTGATATTGTTGCTTATACTTCTAGAGAACATGATTTTCAGTCTACTATATAACATTCACAGATAATCTTTACAATATCCCTATTGCCGGGTTTGATCAACTTAGAATTATTCAAAGAGGGTGTAAAGATATAGCTTCGATAGGATTTATTCAGTAGTCCCCGGCAGTCCCCCACAGTTTCTCATACTCACCGACAGTTTCCTGCCGTTACCTACAGTCGCCCACCGTCCCCTGCCGTCTCTTGTCTTCTATGGTGGTTCCGTGCCGTCTCACACTATCCCCTATGGTCACCCACCGTCCCCTGCCGTCATCCACAGTCACCCGCCGTCACCTGCCGTCACCCACCGTCACCCGCCGTCACCCACCGTCACCTGCCGTCACCTGCCATCCCCCACCGTCCCCACCGTCCCCACCGTCCCCCGTAGTCCCCGGCCGTCCTATGTAGGCACCTAGCGTCCCCTACCAGAAGATGTCTCAGATCGTGGGTCTTGTCGTCCTTCCTAATGACGGCCGTCCTGGAAGTTCAAGGACGAGGACGGACGGCATTTTGTCGTCCCGTCCCGTCATTTCTTAAAGTTGCCCGACAAGTAGGAACCAAAGACGAGGACGGACTACGTTTTGCCGTCCCGTCCCGTCCAGGGCTCTTGGCAGTCCCCCCGCCGGGCCCTACGGGGGCCCCGGACGGTTGCGAACACTGCTTGTAGCCAGAAGTGCGCCTACGCACCAGTAGGACAAGCAAGCATTGAAAGCCTCTCTCCTATAAATCTCCCTCTCTTTTTATTTTCTCTCTCCCCCCCCCTTTACCCAAGTAGTCATATCCAACTCTTTAAGTTCTTCAATACAAACCTATCCTTCCGTCAGATCGTTACCTCTATTTTCAACCCCTTCGGTACCCCTCCCCGTCCGGCAACCCCGGGACCCTCCTGAACACTGCAAAGGTGTGGCTCACTGAAAGTCGTTCAAGTATTCATCTAGGGGACTGGTGGTGGAAGCGAAGGAGGTGCCGTTGCGATCTAGCTTTACTGGGGGTAGCGGGGCGATAGCCACATGGCCCCAGTGTTCCCAACGGGCCAGGCCGGCCAGGCTTCGGTAAAGCCGGGCCCGGCCTATCCAAATTCTCTCGGATCTAGCCTGGCCCGAGCCTGCAGGCCTGGTTAAGCCTGAGCCTGGCCTGGCCGGGCCCGCCTATAGGCCATATAGGCTTTTTCCCGGCTGCCTGATAGGCCGGCCTGGCCTATATAGCCTAGGCCGGCCTATACGGCTTCGGCCAACCCACTCATAGTGAGCGGCTGCCCCGTGTCAACAGCAAAATTCACGGTAAATGTTTCCCAATTACGGAATATGATTAAAAATAAAGTAACGGTTTCGCTTATTAGCAAAAAAACACAAAAAAATACTAGAGGTAGTGAATTAATTAGTTGAATTAATTGTAGAAAAAGAGTTGCTGTTGGTGGATCAACTGTGTGCAGTAGGACGGTGACTATTTCAAAGGCATCAATAGGAGAGGTTGACTGTAAATAGTTCACAAAATAGGGGGAAATGATGGTATGATAGGGTTGTGCTCGTGACCCTAGAGGTAAATTTCTAAGGCTTTATTGTGTTGGTTGAGTATCACTCGTTTTGTGATTAATTAAGAAGTATCATAATAGCGGAAGGTAAAGGAGGAAAAAAAATCACAGGCGATAAACTCGGAAGAGGGGGGGGTGGGGGGTTGAATACCCTTAACGCAATCTGTTCTCAACGCTAATCTCCGGGCCTATAGGCGCCTATCAGGCCTGATAGGCTTTCGTAGGCCGGTCGAATTCGGCCTATATGAGCCTAGGCTGTCTTCCGGAGTGGCCTACCTTAGCCCGGCCTACGGCCTATAGGCCGGCCTACCATCGGCCTGGCCCGTTGGGAACACTGCATGGCCCCAGAGGAGGATGAACGACAAGCATTCCCAGAAAAAACCTAGGAAAAACACTTGGTAAGATTCCCTCTTTATTTGCTGGAGCCTAGAGCGCTGGAGGTGGTTCTTAGGGGCCGTTTGGCATGATGGCGCCAGGGCGGTAAACCCGGTCAAACTGAAGCTTCAGTTGCCTGCTATGCACAGGGCTTCTAAACAGAGGTTTCCGAAGTTTCAAAATCGGGGTTTGGGAAGGTGATATCCCGATAATAGCTTGTATTTTAACTCCAGATCTATCCAATTACCTTTTTCTCTCTCGGTCAGTATCGTCCTACTATGTTAGTTAGAATTTAACCTCTTCGGGTAATTAGTAACTTTCTCGTTTTTTTTGCCTGAACTTTGGCAATTTACCAAAGGTATTTAGAGATTCTCGTCGCTCAGACAACAGATCTAGAAACTAGCCAAACTGCGGTTTTGAGATCGTAGATTAAGTGGGTTTGCCACCCAAGCGTCGCTGTGTCAAACAGCCCATCAGATGATATAATACTGTACAGGAGTCAGAACGTTGCGGGCATAGGGCAGGACACTCCTGGTAACTCTTAACGGCCCGAGGCAGCTTTTTTTCTACATGTTGGGCAGTATCCCTTACACTTGATTAAAATAGCAAGGCTTCTTCAACCCCTCCTAACCAAGAATACAAAAATACCATGGCAAAAAACATGATTGGACCCCATGTTCGCCCACCGGCCATTGGGCGCATACAAGCCATCAGGTACCTTCGACGCCTACTGACCCATTCTATGTTATTTGGTTCAGACCCCGCCCTAGGGTAGGGAAGAGGGGTGGAAACATGAGCTCCAATCCTAAGATATGCTCAGTACACTATCCCTTTAATCGCTATCGATTCAACCAACAGCCACTGTAATAATAGGATCGTGTCTTTGAAAGGACAGGCCTCTCGAAGATCTTAGAAAGGTTTTTTTCCCATATATTTTCGGTCGAGTTCACAGTCTACTTACTGTAGTCATAGAAATTCAGAAACCTCCCAATAATCATCAATGAAATAACCAGTAACCTCACAATGACGATGGAGAAAGCAATCAACAATCAGATTACTTGAACCGAAGCTAGTTGGGGCAAGTTGAGGCTTTTCTTTTATATGGGGACAGAGTGCACTGGTCGGTTCAGTTGGGTTGTTTTTCTTGTTACGTTCAGTGAAAGTTATCCACAGATTCAAAATTTCACTATCACTAACACCAGACCTTCCAGATCGTACCACATGCAATAAAGACACCTTTGGGTGAATATACATGGCTAATTATTAAAAGTGGTATCTTGTTTCTGAGCTTAGAGTGGTAAAATGCTCAATAGCATGTTGATAATACATTATCAGCAGGAAAATGTAGTGAAGAACAAGAAGTGAATTGTATTTAGTGGCTGGCTTAATATCTATGGAGCTCTTAGATGGTTTGGGCAAAAAGGCGTAAGTATTTTATTTCACGTTCCCGTCAGCCCCCTCAGCTCTTGTTAAGGCAGCGGGCTCAGATGTACTTTTAGCTAGAGGTGACTTGACTATAGTACTGATTTTCTAAACATGGTAATGATCTAATTTGCCACTCACCCTATTATTAATAATAATACTTTCATCGGGGAACACTCTGAGCCCAGGGCAAAAAAGGTTGGGAAGCCAGGCAAGCAGAGCGAGCCATACCCAGTTAGTCAAGACAGGCGCCCAGGACTGGGTAAAATTCTGCCTTTACCAACTTGAGTGCGAGGAACGCATGGTCCATGTTTGAAATTAATAGTAGTAAATCTGAGTACTTTCGGAAAGCAGGAATTGTTCCAGGATCCCAAGGGAATGACGACAGGGAGATTCAGCCCAAGGTTGAAACAACTTGAACTAGCAGCATGAGGCAGCTTTTTGCCTCCTAGTCCTTTAAATACCGTTTCGATTAGTAGCCTCCATCCAAAGGCCAATTATGGGATTCAGAGTCAAGGATTCTTAGGAAGGATCAGCTCACCTGTCACATGTTATAAGCTAATTGAGGCGTTTGCCCATGCTGGATCTCATTTACAGGTTTCCTCAACTTCATCAACATTCGAAACGAAATATTCTGTGGCTGATGGCACAGGTCGCATGGATAATTTCTAGCAAATCGCAAGAACTCCCACAGCAGGTGAGCATTGCCCTACTTGGTTGAGGCACCAAATCCCGCAGATCTCAGTTATGCATTATACAACTAAGATAAATGTGTGTTGAATCAAAGATCTCCGAGGGATTTGTGAGGATGCCATAACTAGAGGGTTTACCGAACCTAAAGAGGAGGTAAAACAAGTGAGGGCAGAGGCAACCCAATGGCTAAAATGGATTGTTGGGTTCGGGGTTGGGAAAGTACAATATATTATGAAGAAATTCTTTCCCCAAGCTCTTTGTTCGATACTTCCGCAATTCCCCTTCCGGGCATTCCACTACAATGCCCATGTACACAATAGAATCCTTCTCGCTAATGGTCCAGTCAGTCCGTCTTGGAGGTAGAACGGGGCAGACTATAGGCCATAGTCTCCCATTCTTAGAAGACCTCCTACCCCCCACAACCGAAGAAACGGATGGACTATGGCCCTAGTGTCCTGCAAGCGGCAAACTCTGAGAATTACCCTCAGGCCCTCCCTCACCTCTTACCCCCCCTCTACCGTCTTTCATATCATGCTACTAGATGGTGCCTCTTACGGTGCGCACCACTTTATTTATCCACCTATAGTAAACCTATTTGACTTGGGCGCCCCATATCGATGGGCGCTTCGCCATTCCATAGAGTTGGCCAATGGTTATTCTAATAGCTCAGTAAGGCTCACTTGGATTGTGGAATGCACCTAAACTCGTGATCAAAAAAAATGGAACGAATGACCGGGTAGGAATCTCCGAGTCTAATTTGAGGATATGCCTTCCGCTTGGGAATGAATATTGGGGTTTATCTGCCGCATCTATTGCCCCGGATTTCGGAGTAGAGATGAACAGGGCTGGAATCATGAAACATCACTCGTCCAGTCCCAGGGGTTCCCCGGACCGTTGGGGACACTAAGCAGAACGGAAGAATGCCCACAAGAAAGATCTCGGGACGACAAGGAGGGTTTTGCAGCCGAGGTTCTAGGGAATCAAAAGAAGTCCACCAATGAGACGCAAGAGATTTGGGACGGATTAGGGGTTCTCCAAAGGTTCCTGGATCTCCCCGTGCCTGGAAGTAGCCTGTCTCTATTTTTATTCTTTCTTAAGTTATGCTAGGCTTTTGTCCTTCTTTTGCTATTGGAAGACTTTTTATGACACATTGGTTGACTAGACCGCGTTTGGGTATAGTGAAATATGATATCTTAATCATAATTGATGTATTATACTTGGGATTTAGGGGACCCCTCCAGCCGAAAGCGAAAGAGGGGCCGAAGCCCAGTAGGCAGAGCGAGCGCCACCTCGAGCTAGGGACCTGGGGTGCATGAGAGACATTCCCAGCAGCCCCCTATAGAGATCTCCCCAAAGCTGGATGCAAGATTCAATTCTTAGTTGGAGGGCAGAACCCTCGGAAGCAAATCTCGGAAAATGCAGAAATTACTAACCCAAAGTCTTTGCCAGGGGTGCAGTGATACCATAAGAACCAGAAAAATTGGGCCATGTGCTAGGATGTCGCGGTGGCATCTCCTAGTAAGGTGGGGGGCTTCTTTTTTTTTGACTACTTCAGAGAGTGGGGTTCCCCTCTGGTGTGTCCCCCGCCCCACTTCCGGCGGGAGAAAATTTAAAATTAGAGTTCCCTGACAAAAGTCACACTAGTGATCACCTTTACATCAAAAATGATGTTTTTTGGAGTGCTAGAACTCGACCACCTGCAGTGCAGGTGAACCCATTCTTGGTAAAATAGCTGTCCCGGCTATTCTAATTGTCATATATTTCGGTACTGGGCACATGGTGTATGCTGAATGAACTGTGCTGTACAAAATTGACCATTCCCAAAACACGCATCTTTTTCTATGGGTATACAAATTTTTTGTGCTTAGCTCCGCTTTAACGATGGGGCATACCAATTCGCAAGTGCTACCCACAGAACAAAGGAATGCGTTACCGAAATGTGAATTTCGGATTCACCAGATCTTTAGCTATCGACTAGTATTTCCCCTGTATTAATAGGTTAAGAGGCTGGGGCGCAAATTGGAACTTCAGGGACCACGGATTCCGGCTGTTTTGGTATGCCTTTGTTGGACCGATGTACCTTTCTTTGTTGCGGGAGGGTGAAGAATCGTTCAGGAGAGGCGCAGATGGATCGGATAACTTACGAGAGAACGTTCAACAATACAACAATAGATTTTACCCGAAATGTCTTTTTTGTTATCACGGGAGCGTAGAGGAATAATGGAATGCGGGAAATACAGAGATAGGTATGGTGATTCACGGAAGGATCAGGACGTAGTATTTATGCTTTACTTATCCACCTGTCTTTACCTTTTGTTGGAAATGATCCGCAGTGCACCGAGTACTTTCAGCGGCGGAGAGAATAAAGTGTTTGCAGACCGCCTGATGGGTAGAGATAGTGCAGACAGAACTTTACTGAGGGTGAAAACAAGAGAGAGATTCAAGGTCAAAATGAGAGTCGTGTTAAGAGCAGTTTCGTTGGTTTAGTTTTCTGTGTAGAAAGAACTTTTGTTGGGTGGAGTTAAGAGAAGAGAAGTGAAGCGAAACGAAACAGAGCGCAAAGAAGACAAGTGGGCCCCCATAGCCGATGGCAACCGTGGCGGTGGTGAGGATGCCGAAGGGTAAGAGGAGGAGGATAAATGGGGATGAGGAGGGTGAGGTTGAGGTTGGTGAGGAGGTTGGGGTGATTGTGGCGACCTCTATTCCTAGGGGCCCGAAGGGGTTTGTGGCGGGGGCACCTAGGGGTAGGGGTGGAAATAGGGTTGTTGTGGCGGGGGCCCCAGTTGGGCCGAGGAGTGGTTTAAGTGGGCGGGGCGTGGCCAACCCTAATTTTCCTATGTTTTTCGGCTCTTCCCGGGGATTTCCCGGAGATCATGAAAAGTGGCCTGTGAGGCATGGTGGGGGATACAGATGACCTTGGATGACAAGGGTAAACTTAATGAGGACCAAGCTGTTTATAGCAAATCCACGTGGTTAGGGCTTGCTTTACCCCTTAACCAGTTGATGGAGGAGCCCACCTGGTGTGTGAGCACTGGGGTTTCGGAGACGTAAGTTCACCTTGTTATTGTTGTTTTACTAATGATACAGATTCTTCATTCGGCTTGGTGACCCGCTCCGGGTGCAGTTGGCTACGGGGGGAAGTCGGATTTGTGGTTTTGACGTTGATTTAGTGTAAGGGGTTGTTTGTTGTTTCTTTGCTATCGCTATAGGTGGTGAGGGAGCGTGTTCCTGTAGGCGGGTCACGGAGCTGGCAAGTGGATTGGGTCATGCTTTAAAGTAGCTTAAGTACCCGAAATGGAAAATGTTTTTTTTTTAAAAAAAAAAAGCCGATGGCAACCAAGCTAAACGTATGACTAAGCTTCGGCGAACAACCCAAGATATCCAACACCTTTAGTTTAGTTTTAGTGATAACCGATGAAGTACGAATGGTGAAAAGTTACATTTCATATCCTTCCTACAAAGTGACTAAATTCTAGATGAATTCTCTTAGTCCATCGTCTACTTCCGTGCGATCCTTATAGTCAGAACGTTAAGAGTCTTCAGCTGTACTTGGGCCCACCAATGATGACTTTTGTCCCAAGAACTATACCCAGCCGACCACCCGATTACCCAAGTTCTTGCTGTAGAGAGCATTATAGGACAATATCGCCGACAGGGTATGGTCGTGCGTAGCAGGTTTGGTTGCAACCGCCGAGCGTAAATCCTGTTTACTTCCTAATATGATACTCTTAACCTCTCTAGACACTCGACATTATCCAGTCGACGCTGTCCTGTCACGCCTATCAAGTGAAGCGATACGACCGCCCAGGCCCCCGGCCCGTCACTTCAGCACAATTGCCTTAGAATTAGTTAAATCCACGCTCACATTGCGTAACTCAAATCGCCGTTCCAAACTACAACACGCACAAGAGAGCCAGTTAACAAAACCACGGGGTACGAATGCTACCCAAGGAGGCCTCGGGTCCCCATCATAAATGAGCTCCACACCGTGGGCAAATCACTACTTCTCCCAAGGGCGTTTTGTCTCGGATTAGGAAGTCCAGGAGTCTGACTGCTGGTCGCGTGGGGTCCGTCCAATTTTTTCCGTACAGTATATCATAACTTTAGGTATTCTTGAAATCGTTCCAGTCCGAGGTTACAGGTACTGAGTTGAGCCCTGCTGGGTACCATTAGCGGAACGCTGATACGAAGATGTCACAAGGTTAAACCAGTGGGTAACGAGGGATCTTGTTTTGTATATAAGTAGGGGAGTCTAGCCCAGTAGCAATAAGCAACTACCCAGACTCTTTGTAGAGTCGCGATCAACTGAGAGTGCACAAAGGACCTAAGTCTGTTTAATGTTATTCCATTCCCACCACTGGCTAGAGGTTTGAAGACTGACTTGATATATCCAAGAGAAGTTACTAGTTCCCCGCTATCTTCCCAATATGTTTCGTCCATTGATCAGCAAAGCTTCTCACCCTACCACAATCCTTTGGCCGGAAATCTATCACGTACCTCAATGCTTCGTCTGTCGTTTTCTAGGTCTGCCTAAGGAATCCACCAGAAAGGCACCATTAGTGACAAGGCCATGCCTAATACCTAATCTAGGATCTCGCCACACTAGAAGGAGTTGGGTGCCTTTGGGTTCAATCACTCACAAATCGTGTTAAGCTAATCTATAACCAGCATGTAGACAGACTTGAAGATTATAGGCCTATCGTCGCCAGAGCATTTACCGAACTTGAAAAGGTGATGAAACAGATCAAGGCTAGGCTGCAACAGGCCAAGGTGTAATTGAGAGAGGGGTTAAGGCAGGTCGAGCTTGGGTAAAATAAAGGTCGAGGGGAGATTGAGACAGGAGATGAGTGAAGCCTAGGGGTTCACAATAAAACCGCTACTATGCTTTGTCGGAATCATTTGAGCAATGGTATGTTATTAAGAATTATTTTATCAATTTCTTATGATAATATTAACGCTTCTAGAGTGTATCCTTGTCATCTGTTTCGATGACCAAGTCCAAAAAGATATGGCAGAACGTCTACATAGGGCAATCTCGTGTGGCCAGAGGAAGCCCGCAGACAAAATACCAGAGGTTTGTGAATGCCCGGAGGTTCCGGTATCCCTTCGTGCTTCGTGGTAACCTACCTCTAAGTTCTCTTTTCCCCAGGTCCTGCTGGGCTTTTATCTTTCCTTTGTTATTAGAATGTTACTTATATGCCATGCAGGTTTACTAGACGGTGATTGGATAGGGTGAGCCATGTTATTTATATGATGCATTGTTATAAATTTACTATAGATATGGGGGACCTCCTGAACCAAAAGCGGAAGAAGGGCCAAAACCCCTAGTGAGTAGAGTGAGCGCCACATCAAGCCAGAGGAACAGGGTCAACGACAAGCATTCCTAGCAATCGCTTGTAAAGATCTCGATGAGGCAGGATGCAAGATTCAGTTACTAGCCGCCGAGACGCGGAACCCTGAAGGTAAATCCAGTGAAATACATAAAGTAACTAACCAGAAGTCCTATTGAAGAGCATACCCCAAAAACAGTAACAACCGAGCGATGTGTTGTGTTGTTAGACTCGCCTCCTCTAGTAAGATCTGGTGTTTCCTTGCTTTTTCATACCTCCCAGAGGGCTAATCAGCTCTTCTTTCGCAGTGTTTTTCGCCCCTTCTCCAAAGTAGGGAATTCCGAACCACATACCACGTTGTTTGATTACTATAGCTTCTACGGTAGTAATGGTGCAAGAACTCAAACAATAGGACCATGTGCTAGGATGCCGCAGTTGGCTCTCCTAGTAAGGGGCAGTGTTTTGTTTCTTCTTTCCTGTTTGTCTCGGGAGAGCGGGGTTTCGTAGGGTGTTTCCCTTGCCTCTTCTCCCAGAGAAAATCTCGAACTATGATACATAGCCCACTATCCAATTACTCAAGCCCCTGCCGTAAGTGATCACCACAAACCTTTGGTTAGCCATTTTAGTACCACAGGAACTAGATAAATCCACCATCAGATTTCATAGCAGGAATCGCCGTACCAAACTGTAATAGGCTTAATAGATCAGGGTGACAAGTTAATAAGAGCTTGTGGCAGCATCCTAAATAGCTCTACCCCATATGGAGAGCACTCCCTCTTCCCAAACTATTTTGTCTCAGAATCCGAAGGCCAGGACCCTAACCGCCAATCGTTTATCTACCGAATTTCTGCACTGCGGTATATACTAGTATAATATTATTCTTGTAGATAGTGGAGCCGGTGTCGCTGAGCCGAACCCTGTAGGGTACCCCTAGTGGAATAATGACGCAAACATGTGGCATAGGGTTAAAACAACGGGTAATAGGCGGTTTTCTACAGAAAGTAAGAGAGAATCGCACACCTGGTTGTGCCGGATGCCTATAACAGCAATAGGCAATAACCCGAAAGTACAGCCAGCACAGGAACGGCAATGTGATTCCGCTCAATGTTACACCATTCCTAGAACTAGCCAGAGCACTGAAGACAGACTTGCTGTATCCACGAGAAATTACTAGTCCCCCGTTATCTACTCAATCACCTAGCTCCATCAGCATGTCTCGCCCATCGACCAACAAAGCTCTCCGTCCTACTACAATCCTTCAGCCGCAGATCCGTCGAGCCACCCAAGGCCATCGCTATACCCAGCCTCCCGGGCCCCCCATGGGATCAACCAAAAAGGTGTCACGAGTGACAATCCCATGCCTAATGCCTGGATTCAGGATTTCGTCTGACAACAAGGAGTTGGCTGCCTTTGGGCTCAATCACTGAGAAAATCATGTCATAATCCATAACCAGCGTGTAGGCAGACTTGCCAGCTTTAATCATATCGTGACCCCAGGGCCCGTCGGACCCAGTGAAGAGACAAAGCACGGAGTTGGGATTGAGACAGGTGATAAGACAGGCCAGGGTAGAGACAAAAGGATGACTACCATGGTTTATTGGGCTCGGCATCAGAAAGTCATATTATGGTGAAACTCCTTCCGAAGTTTCCTTCTGTTAATATTCAGGAATCTCCCCTTCTAAGTCTGTTATTACGATAGCATTCTCGAGAATAGATAAAAAGAACGCCTACCAAGACCGGTCTTAGAGCCCAAGGAGAAGCCTGAAGCTGAGCTCCTACAGAACCAGAAGGCGTTTGTGGACCAGGTGCAATAGAATCGAGAGTAGCACTCAAACGATACCCAGAGACTCCGGCGTATCTAAAGGTTACGAAGTCGCCTCATGTCTCAAAATAACCTGCCTTCACGCCCTCCTTCCCTTGTATTACAATGAGTTTTTTCATTATTCTTCTGTTATTTGAGAGCTACTTCTATGTCATATAGGTTGACAAGGCTACGATTCTACAGGACGAACCGTGTAACTTACAATTAATACATTATTATACTGCAGAGTTGGGGGGCCCCTTGAGCAGATAGTGAAAGAGGAGCCGAAGTTTCTAGTGACCAGAGCGAACGCTAGCTCCGGCCAGACGTGTAGGGCGAATAACAACCCTTCCCAAAAACTAATAATATTTCCGAGGCGAAAGGTTAGGGGGCTGTTTGGAACGCCCTGATTTGGGCTGTTCCCTATCCCAAATCATGATTTGAAATATTCATGGTGTTTGGCTGGGCAGCATTTTCAAATCGTGGTTTCAGATCACGGCTATCCCAAATCACTGCTTGCCAAACAGCCCCTAGATTCTGTTTTTAGTTGCTGGGACGTGGAACCCTAGAAGCAAAGCTAGGAAAATACATAGTATTCTTGAGGATTTTACGGTCACAAGTTATCACACTAAGCGGAGTGATGACACAGAAAGGTTGCGCAGTGCTAAATTCTACCAGGGTGTGCACAAAAATCTGTCTTCAACATTCTCATTTTATCTTAACAATGCCTACCCGGCGTTCACTAGCTACTATACCAAAAAAATTCGAATAAAGGCACAAATATAATTACAAACCCACCTCGCAGCCAAACACGACGGAATCCTCCACAGAGGAAAACCTCCCCACAAACCCAGCGTCCGCGGTCACTAGCGATCACTCGATTCCCCAAGTTGAGGACTTTTGGAAAACAAGTGTCCGGCGTCGGCTTCCCACTGGCTATTTAGAGACAAGATGGTGGGAATGGGGAAGGGTGTCCTGAATAATTAACGGCGCCACCTCAGTGGGACACATATATGTATTATGTTTGTGTTCCCGTTCAGCTGACGGATCGACAGAATCAAAGCCTCCGCCGCAATCCACCGAGCCCTCATCACCAGCTAAAAAGTCTGTCGAGCTCTAGTCTAGTTGGCCGAAATTGCGTGCGTGTAATGCGAGTGCTGCAGCTAAATAGGCGAAATACGCCAATTTTCGGTGAAGGAAAAAATCTGTCAAACTCCTAACGCAGTCGCTAGAGAAAATGCCGTTCCCTAAGTGGTCAGGGAGACCCTAGGGCTAACCAGAGGAAGTAAAACAGGCTGAATTGGATCGGTACAGATGGCGTAAGAATATACAGGGGGGGTATCCCCCGTACCTGGCAGAGAAGCAGCAATACTGGTACTTCCTCAACCGGGAAGCAGCAGCAATCAATATTACGACCCCGCCGGAGAGTACTCAATTCTTTCAGCGAACAATCGAGAAAGCAAGCAACAGTCGTGGTGACAAACAAATTCAGACACCTCAGCCGGCAAGCAGCCAAAGCTACCCCCATCCAAAGTTAGCCCCTTTCTCTCCAACACGACAGCATCACGCCACGTCAATAGCAGACAAGCCCCGTATTCCAGGCTTCCGAACTATAATACTCTCACTCGGTGGCTCTCCTCCTCCGAGGCCAATTCGCAGTGCTATCTCACCCGGAGCAGCCGGCAATAGGATAAAGATCGCGGTGGATTCTTTGAGGCCCCGAGGTGGTATAGATCCAGCGGGCTACGATGTCCTAGTTACCGATATTCCCCTCTAAGCAGGAAACTATAATTAGGAATACCTTACCTACCAAAGGCAAGAGAGTCCGATGCCAAACGGGGGGCCGAAGTGGGCCAAGGCTATATCTACTGCGACACAGTCCCATTCGTGGTTTCACTTCGAGATGAAGCCCATGGACTTTTTTCCACCGTGGACACCCGTTCTCCATTGACATGCCTTTAGAGTCAGGCGAATTCCCTACCTATTCTAATAAAAACCCCAGGCCAGCAGGCTTTTAGGTATCAGCGAATGGGCACGTGCTCGCATCGGTGGATACCGCCATGCAGCCAATGGCTGCTGAGCAACCCTCACTCCACTGAAATCAATATTCTCGGTAGAGAATATTGCAAACTAAATTTAATGATGTTTATCTATTGCTCAAATACTCCAATAGCCTGGTGACATTGCTCCCTAATGAGGTGGAAATTTGAGAAAGAGCCAGGCTGTGACTGAGGCGGGCGGGCTTGACCTGTCCAACAAGGAACAAACATGGAATGTTTGCCCTACGAGTCAGTGCTTTTTTAAAAGTCTCTTAGCTAGGCGAACTATCATACCGGTACTATTTTGTTGAAAGGAAACACAACCGAGCCCCCTGCCCTCTCCCCCATTTTCCATAACATATATCATGTCTCATTTCACCAATATGAATCAAGCTGCTTCAGGGCGATAACCATATTCCTTTGTTTCTCCATCTACCAACTGTACTCCAGTACTCGAGTACCGGTATACCGGTAGTAAGAACCTCTGTCAGACATTCACTCTAGCCTAGAAATAGTATGTTAATTTGCCTCCATTTTACAGGTATCACAAATATCTGTTAGTAATATTTTACAAAAGAAATCAATGTTGAAATTCCGTTATATTTCCTATGTGCATTTCATAACACTACCGTGTATTCTTTTACTTAGTTTGTGTTTCGGCTCCACCTGTACACCGCTTACATTACTACAG
>Ga0307513_10007426_pt1 | contig 14212 bp, 13 predicted proteins | sample 15_EM_MG_FD_202174 | JGI IMG/M metagenome (GOLD analysis project Ga0307513, IMG submission 202174) | Populus trichocarpa ectomycorrhiza microbial communities from riparian zone in the Pacific Northwest, United States - 15_EM | ecosystem: Host-associated > Plants > Roots > Unclassified | place... | reverse complement strand
TTGTCGGAGTAAGTGGTGAATGTGTAATTTCAAATAGATGAATATTCACGCAACCTAGAGTGGAGCGAATGGTCCATGTAGTGCTCACAAGTCGCGTAGTCCTTCATATTCGTGCCCAGGCAGGAGACAGTCCTGTTTGGTCGGACGGACTGACGGAACTGAACACAATCCGTTTTCATCAAAGTGGGACTGACTCTTGAGTCTTCAATCATCGATCTATCGATCTCAAAATCACAATGTCGACAACGAACATTGTCTTCCCACTCTCCAATAAAAATTTTTCCGGTACTTGTATTTAACGGCAAAGCGAAATACCATCATCATAGACAGATTACAATAAATTCCGTGTTTAGTCATCCGGAGGAAGGCACAATCTCTCAATCACCAGAGCGGAATATGTTTGTCCGTAGCAGAGACATGTTAGCGAAGGAGCTCAAGCCTCAAGAGCGTAATGAGGCAAAGTGGATTCCTTATCTCCGTTGTCCTCTCCCCCGCTTCCCAGCGTCCTCTTCCTCTCTTCATACCACCATCGCACGAACGCGGCGCTGGGCCCAATGGGTAAGTGCCCCTCTCCCTTGCTCTTTCATCCACTCAATCAGCACGCTAGGCGGCAGAGAGTATCGAAATCGTCACCTTGCCACCCGATGGCAGTCCCATAGGTCGTGTAGGTCGCCTCACTAACAATTATGTCTATTTGGGAATGCAGATAACGTAGTCAATGAGGAAACCGAATGAATCGAGCAGATAATTCACTGACCAGATGCGCGCGTTTCGGCATGACTGTATAGATCGCAGTGTACAAGATTCGAGACGGTGCACAAATAACACACACTTGTCAGCCTCGATGCTACGGGGTGGGTGTTGAGGTCCTCTTCGAATGTTCGAGTCTCCTCCGCGGCCGGACTCTTGTCTATATCGCAGTCCCCTTCACGTCGGGTGACCTGTGTTGGGACCAAGGGCTACACATATCTTCTCTAACGTCCCGTCTTTGCGGGTAGAGGTTGTTGTAGTTATAAAATTTAAATCTGTATGAGGGCCATCCGTAGGTTCAGGATGGCATGGGTTATCGGGTATCGGCACAAGTCCCCGCCATTCAAGTATATGTCCTTCTGGCCGAAGACACCGAAACGAACACGAGCCGCCGAGTATGTGTTCTCGCTCAGTAGTCGTTGTGTGGACGTCTGCGTTAGCGGGTTCCGATAACTCGCGGTGTTGTTGTTGCAACTTCTTTCGCGTCGACGAGCACCACCAGAAGGTAAGGCGCTGCCGCTATTGGATAAGTGTGAGGATAGTGTATCAACGACGGAACTAACACTGACCACGTACGCATCATCCCACTGGCGCTCTCCATCACAACCCATTCCTCTGCATCCATTCATGGCCAGGCCTCTGGACCATCATATACTATCATCGAGATAGACGAGCCTCACGGCATCGCGGGTAATGGGCATTCGAGTGGGTGGCAAGCGCAGGTTAAGCCGCATGGAGCATCGAGATCGCTAGCGGAACATGACTAGCGGAGTGAACGTCGCCGCCCAAAGGCAGTCCTATTCGTCACGTAGAAGATAGGGAGGCCGGCTTTTTTTCCGCTCGCTAAGGCTAATGAGATTGTGGCTTCATGTAGGACACGCGTACGTACTTGGTGAGATAGGGTGACTCGATAAGGCAAAACCACCGACCATCTGAACGAATCCCACTAGTCGCTCACCAACAAAAGCACTTCATCAACCGGGTGCTCGCTGTCCGTATTCTGCTTCCAATTCTGCGTACCCGGGCCAACTTCATCACGGCGGGGTGGATTTTGAGAGGGAATCAACAGGGCGGTTAGGCGCGGGCGAAAGGGATTTTGATAAACCGAAGGACGATTTCCCTTCTACGAGTGAAATCTCTGTCTGGAATCCAAAGGGTACCATTTCTCACTGTTGAAGGCGTGAGGATCGACTGCGACAAGGAGGCGAAGGACTGACCAGGTAGATACCCCCTCGTCGCGGAAACCATCCCTCTTGCCATATTGCACCGCTTCCGTCAAAGATTCCTCTGTAAGAAGGGTCGAGATGGTGGTGGCAAATAACAGGCGTCTTCGTTATGATATATGCAAATGGAGGGAGAGGGAAAGGGCATGTAGAGTGCGGTGATGATATCCGGCAGGGAAACATGAGTGTGAGACAGCCGACGTGGAGGCGGTGATCATTAAATTGTAGAGACTATCTTCGACACAGGCCAGTAATTCAAGTTGGACCTAGACAGTGCGAATTCCAATTTTGCCTCGTAAAGGATATAGTCGACTACTGGACGCAGGCCCTAATTCAAGTTGGACAAAGAAGCTGTGGCCACCAGTGCGAATTCCAATTTGGCCTCGTAGAGGATATAGATGACTACTGCGCAACAAGAGATAAGAGAGGCAGGTCCTGTGGGCAATAAAGACCGTAAGTGACGACGAAATGGCAGGAGAATGGAAAGGACTAGAGATAGAAAAGCGCGAACAAGGAAACGGCTGGGCATACTTAGCTCTCTGCGCGTCGCACACGACCCAGGCGTCATAAAAAAGAAGCTCACCTGCAGACCGCTGACACAAAACCCAGCCACATGTTCGCTCTCACGATTGTGGATGTGGCGGTGCGCGCATCAGCCTCCGAACCAAACAAGGGCTGGTGACGTCAGAACTGTGTTCCGTGCCTTTTTCTTTGCTTTCATGTCGTTGAGTTCTTTCCGTTCTTATGTTGGATAACTTTGATATCCATGGATAGCATCACAAATAGGAACCCCCTGGTCGACGTCGACTCGACGACATTCGATATCTTATTCACAAGCTAGAGCCCTCCCCGCTGACCAGTGACCACGCTTGGGTTGAACTGACCAGTCTGTGGTATGGGATACCGGCGAGGAATTAGTCATGCGTTCTGCAGGGTTTGTTTTCAACAAGAGTCCGGACCGTCGAATATAGAGGGGCGGCATCTGCCACAAATCACCCTTCCTTTCATTCCCTTGCGTACCAAGTCCTCTCTCTAGCTTTGACTCAGCAACCTTGACTCAGGTAAGTTACATCGTTGAACCCACACCATTCCCCTGAGTCACTAGGGATATTTAATGCAGCCGCTCTCATTCAGCAACATTCCCGTCCGAACTTCGGAACTTCCAACAACCCTGGATCGAACACGTTTGTTGCGCTACCAGCTACTTAGAAATGAAGCATGCCTATAATTTGGACTTCGGAGATACTGATTTTCGTCCCCTCAGTTGGTCGTCGCCTTCTTTGCCTCTGGTGTAATCTGGTTCCATGTCAATCCCTCTATTCAGAGCAATCTTCGTCAATCACTTTCATAAGCCACCTCCTGCCTATCGCTCACCCATCGCAACATCCTCTACCTCGTGCACAAGCGCTCATTTTTTGGGCAACAAGATCAGCGTAGGTCATCTCGCTCTGCACTTTTGATCGATTTCATGCCTATTTCTCTACCCTCCCTGTCATTCCTCCATACATGCTGGGCCCCAATGGAGCAAATGAAGGAATGAACCAACCGGATCTTTGCTCGCTAGGTGCGTTGGACCGGTTCGATTCCTGCATTTCGCTTTGCATCTGCGTATTATCCGGCATACAGTCACGCTTGATGGGGATTGTTTTGCAACGATGGGTGATGCTCCCTCAACCCTCTCTCGATATGTATCGTATCGATATCTTCTGGCATATTCGTTCCTGCAGGTTTATTGTCTTCCGCACCTCCCTCCCCCTTGTTATGCCAATCCTCTCTAACACCACCCTCGTGCTGCACCCCAATCGTTCCAGTAATCGATCGACATGCATCCTCGTATACCATTTTTTATTTGATCGATGACGCGACTTTTGGGAATACGACGAGGGTTTAATGTCTTTTTGGTTGATTTCTTCCTTGTTTTCTTTCCATTCCAGAAATTCGCTCTTGCGCCGCTGAAATTTTAATACTTTACGAGTAAGCAGGTTAGTTATCTATCTACTAAATCTATACAAATATACAGCAACCCCGGGGCTGACGAAGAATTTCAGAGTATAAGATCGAGTGTATACATTTATGTTTTCTGTTCGAATCGTCTTCAGGTTCGGTATAACTCTTCAATTAGAGCAAACACAAACAGAAGAGAATTCAGCTCATCTCCTCAATCCCCCATCAGTTTTCTCGTCCACACGAATGCTCAATGGATAAGTAGTCGTAATTTACCCTTCTTTCATCGTCCAACTCGCTGCGTTGAGGTTTTCCTTTAAGGAATACAAGGGCTCAATGTATCGCATGTTCCTCCGGTCATAGTACCAATCACCGCTTTCCCGCTGGTCCAAATAAATACGCATCTCACGAACGATACAATATCAACCGTATTTGAACATCACTGTTACCCACCGTTCCGCTCTCCCTGAACTTTCAAACCGCCCCATTGTCCCATGACGCAGTCCCCATTGGTCTTACTATCTCTTTCAAGCGACTGTCTTTGACGAGTTTAAAAACTGCAACTATACGAAATGTGGAACCATATGTAATGTCTTCGCAGGTACCGTTAGAGCAGTGATATGGGGTGTATGGAGCCACTTCCATGAGTTCTGTGCGACATGGGCGAGGGTATCCGAGTGGATGTAAGTTTAATGTTCTACTCGCCACCATAAGATAATGCCTTACTAAATAAATCGATCATCCCTCCCATTTAGGCCGCACGAAATGTCGCAGTGGCCAGACACGGCTCATTGAACATGACTAACGAGTGTAATACGTATATCAACGCTCAATGGCGCTCCTGTTCATTGAGGGTCTAAGATGTTTCTATTCCTTTTATGTGAAAAAGAAAGTTGCCGTGGTGAGAAGGGAAAAGCTGAGCAAAGATAACGATAACCGCTGATAACGGAGTGATAAAGTTGTTTTGCTGGGAACACAGCCACTGTCCGATGACATTGACATGCAGTGCAAACTCACGTACGGATAGATTAAAATCGGCAGGCAGAACAGCCTCGGAATTCCCACAGGCTGAGATAATCCTGTCTGGCGTAATGCCAAAGCATCTGCACCCGCCTTTTCTCACAACAACTTCACGCAAGACGATATTATGTTTCCGCATTCCACCAATCATACCATACATGGAGGCACATTTCAAGTCTACCATCATGGCGCTACAATGGGTATGTGTGAGGTCGATAATAAAGACAGAAGATCTGATGGCTGTCGCATAGGTGGATTCGAACATCTCCAAAAAGCGGTCGCTTCCAGCGCATTTCATAACTCCGGAGACACAGTCGATCAACCGAAATGCCATCCCAACACCCGAACTGCAGTTATCAAAAAAATCATGGATTGGATTCTGGGACTTGGTGTGGATGATCAGAACGCCGTTATCCTCTGGATGTATGGCCCTGCTGGAGCTGGAAAGTCCGCCATCGCACATGACATCGCTCGCCGTTGCGATTTAGAGAAGCTTCTGCTCGCTGGCTTCTTCTTCTCTCGTTCCGATTCCACACGCAGTAACGCCAAATCCTTCATCGCTACGATCGCCTACCAAATCGCCATCAATATCCCCGGGACGCAGGAGAAGATTGTTGCTACCATTGAGCACGACCCTCTCATCTTCACTCGCTCCCTTGAAGCCCAACTCGCTTCCCTCATTGTCGAGCCTCTTTGTGAGCCGCTCGAAGGAGGATATTTCAATGCGCCGACCTCACGACGTCTGATTATCATTGATGGTCTCGATGAGTGCGACACTCCGGCCGTGCAATGCAGCATCCTTCAAGTTATCTCACTCCTCTTTCACGAGTACCATCTCCCCTTCCTTATTCTTGTCGCCAGCCGACCAGAGAGTCATCTGACTCACTCTTTCACTACCGGATCACTCCCCGAATTTCATACCACATTAGCATTGGACGACACCTATAAACCGGATGACGACATACGGCGCTTTCTGACTGATAAATTTAAAGACACTCACCGCATGAGTGGCTACTTGGATCCCTCCTGGCCTTCTGTTGACGTACTCGAAACACTTGTCGAAAAATCCTCCGGACAATTCATATACGCATCGACTGTGGTGAAATATGTCTCGTCGATCCGCCACCAACCTGCAGACCGCCTGAACGTCGTACTCGGAATTCGACCTCCCCGTCATGCTCGCGAGATGCCTTTCGGGGAGCTAGATGCGTTATACATGCATATTTTTACTGCTGTTGAGGATATAGAAACAGTACTTCTTATCCTTGGCTTTCATCTGCTCACCGGGGTTCATTCCAGCCGTGAAATGAGCTTGAGAGAGATTAGGAATCTTTTGCTGGGCTTTCACCCGACAATGGAAATAAGAGACCTTGAACATTTTTTTCTTCTAAACAGAGGTGATATCGAGATGGTACTTGGCGACCTTAGCTCACTTGTCGTCATTTCCGGTTTCAAAGGAATTCGTCTTCTCCATGCCTCCCTCGGAGATTTCCTTCGTGATCCAGCTCGGTCAAAAGAATTTTATATTAATCTTTCAAATATTCACACCGTGTGTATGCGCTGTTGCTTCCACCACATCAAACAATGTACGTTGCCATATTTTCTTTCAAAAACACGTTGCTGTATACCCACATTTAATAGGCTCAACCTCCAATGATCTCGGTAATCACTTCGCGTACGCTGGCTCAGAGCTAATATGGCACTGCAAAAACACTCCACCATCTGCATCTTCACAACTCTGTGAAGAAATTATTAACTTTTCCTTTCATCGCCCTGATTCTTGCTTCGGAATCAATGCGCCCGGGATCAATGTATTTTTCTTTGTTCCGCAATTTCTGAACTTTATCAAGACCCTGGTATGTCCCAGATTCTTTGCTTGCTCGCTTCATCTAATATATTGAATGCATGGGGCAGACCTTTGATGGTGTTGATGAGGTTTACAATCAAAGGCTGGGAATTGTTCTCGATTTCTTCAGGTCTAAACTCCAGCTGTATTATTCAAGCTCTCGGTTGACCTTGCTCCTGACTTTATTGGATATCCCACCACGCCCTTTGGATCTGATGAGAAAATTCTTGGAAAATATCATTCCCCTGCCTCCAAGACTGAAAGTGATGGATAGTGATGCCCATGATCTATTCAGATTCTTTTCCGGTAACTGTTTTCCAGAAGACTGGGACATATTTCAAAATTTCCTAGACTCACGCCATCCACTGGCGTTGGACGGACGAAGACATGCCACCGCCGCTTCAGCTTGCCTGAAAATCATTCTCATATATGATCAATCACCGCACTCCCAGCGCACCCTGAGGGTAAATCAACGTTCCCAACGACGCCGCGCAGATCTTAAACCAAAAACATTGTGGCATCAAAGTGTTCGACACGCGAATCTCTGGAATTACCCTTACCATTACAATAAGGCCCTTCCTCGACCTGTCTCGGGGCTTGAAGACAAGATACGACATCAGCAGTCTCGCTCAGGACTCCTTACATTCCTGCTGGAAAAATCTGCATACTCCGACAACCTTCTCAAATTCGCTCGTTGCAGGGTGTTCAGGTTCGGATATCTACAACAAAACCATCCACTATATATGAAAAAGGTCATTTTCGCACTCGCAAAATACATTCACCGAGTCACAGGGGAAACGGCCGAAGTCAGGGCTTGCCAGTCGATTTGGGGTCGTCAAAGGTGGTTTACCGAAAATCAGGCGTACGTTTCCCAATCATTCCAACTCCATCTAGGCTAACCATGCATCATGTAGTGATGGCCGTCATTCTTGAAACGTACTCGTTTTCTTCAGTCGTATTTTCCGACATCATTATTTAAATCACCGAATTCGGAAAATTTCTCAAGGGATTCAGTGCGAATTTGAAACGAATGAGATAGATAACTAAGTGAAGACAATGGAAATGGAATATGGAAGGGGAAGTGCTAAGTTGTCGCAACTAGCACACCCATATTATTTGGATCTAGTTTACGTTTCATGAATATCGCCGTGTAGCGAACATGCCGTCTGCCAGATCTTAAACACTGATGCCGTCTTCAGAGTGGGTCTCTATGTTCAAAATAAATGTATCAACCTACTAGAAGTGCAAGCAGGACATCTGGGAGAGATGAGCGTGGAGGATAGGAGCGCAGAGCGCACCAGACACCCGACCGATGCGAGACGGATAAGAATACAATCTCCATGTTATGTGCCCGACCACAGGATAAGGCAAAGGAGAAGGCATCTCGTCGCTTCATCTGCCCGTCACCTTCTTCATCCTCCTTTTATCATTCTGCTTCCGTCCGGGTATGAACAGTGAGCTCGACCGAGTGAAAATGATGAGTACGATGTAAGTAGTTCGTTCTCGTCATTAAGACACCGTACAAACCACCACTTTCCATCATGTACTCTATTTCGAAAAGTCAGTACATGCGTTGTTCGAGATGATTAATATACGTAACCACTGACATCGTTAAATGTAGTCTCTTCTCCTCGATGCTCCGTTACGCATCTTTCAACCACAGTTATGCATCCCGGATTTGCTGACCGTCCTCTGGCTACCCGACCCTTTTGCTTATTCGCATCCTGGCCTCGCCGTCGCCACCATCGAATACAAGCAATTGGTGTTCACGATATCGCAGGTACGTGGCGCTCGAATGGGTACGCAGTCATTGTAGCTGGCAGCAGGGTAGGTGGCACGGAGTATCGAAATCATCACCTCGTCCCTAAAATGGGGCGAGTCGCCTCGTTAGAAATTATGTCTGTCTGGGAATGTAGGTGACGATTACCCCTCCTCAAGCATTTAATTTTGAGTCTCCATCGTTGCCTGAACCCTCCTCTATATTGCATTCTCCGCCGCATCGGGTGACCATCTGAAGGGTGTTGGAACTACGTCTTCACATCATCTCTAATGTCGTCGCGGCCAGGGGTTTTCGTTGGAGTTATACGAGGGATGTATGAGGCCGTCCGTAGGTTTTGGATGGCATGAGCAAGTATCACCGTTCGAGTATCTGTCATTCTGGCCAGACATATCGAAACGAACATGAGCGGCCGAGTATATCCTGCCGACCAAAAGTGCTCGTCGTGTGGAAGGGAGGGCACCGAATCAAGAGACATGCTGTGCGTTAGCGGGCTCTGATAACTGGTGGTGCCGTCATTTCAACTTCGTGTTAACGAGAACTACCGGAAGATAAGGCGCTGCTGCTATCGGATACGCATGAGGATAATTTAGCAACGACGGGCATACGACTGACCATGTATGCACCATCCACCACCTCTCCATAATAACCCACTCTTCTGCCTGCTCAACCCTCTCGTTCATGCCCAGGGCTCGGGACCATTATACACAATCATCGAGATCGATGGTATCGCAGGAAGGCAGCGTTTGGGCAGGTATCCAGGCGTTGCGGGAAAGCCCGGGGTAATCTGCGCGGATCATCGAGATCGCCACCTTGACACGTACGACTAGCCGCATGGATGTTGCCGTCCAATTGCAGTCCCGTTCCTCATGTAGAAGGGATGTAGTAGGCCGGTCTTGTTCCTCTAATGATAATGGAATTGTGTCTTTGTTTGGGATATCTAGGAGTAGTCGGTAAGAAGATGGGGGAATTTGACGAGAGAAACATACTGACCATGCAAACGAACTTACTACTAGTCATTTGCCAACCCAGCGGCTTCGCTAATGGGGTGCTCTCTTGCCGTCACGGTCTGCTCCTCCCAACTCGGCGTTCTCGGGTCGACTTCGGGACGACGGCGTGAGCGAAGCAATGGGTGCGGGCGAAAGGGACTTCGGTAAACCGAAGGACAAGCTCCCTTTGCCGCCGAAGTTCGCTGTCTGTGGTTCAACGTTCAACGGGTACGCGTCGCTGCTATTGAAGGCATGAGGATCGATTACGGTGACGAGGAAAAGGACTGACCAAGTAAGTACCCCCTCACCATCGGAGCTCCTTTTGCTGGACCATCCCTCTTTCCATGAGCCACCTTTGCTCCTAATGGTTCCTCTGCGACAATGGCGATGGTAAACAACGGGCCTCTTCGTTATGACTCGTACAAATGGAGGAGAGGGTAAAGTGTGGTGATGACAGCCGGGAGCGAAGCACGAGTGAGCGAGGTAGAAGAGCTGTCGTGAGGCAGTGATCGTAAAATTGTAGAGCCTGTCTTCGAGTCACGTACACCGCTAAGACCAGCAAGCTGTAGCCACCAGTGTGCGAATTCCAAGGTGGCCGAGTAGTACTGCATGACAAGGGACAATAGCGGGGCACCCTGCGGGAAATAGAGATCACGAGTGACAACGAGATGGCGGAGCAACTTGAAGGAAGAGTTAGAGAGAACAACGCAACAAAACAATGACAAAACAAGAGGCTCTGTGTTCGCGACTGATGTGGAGAACAACGTGCATCGGCCTCTGAACCAAACACGAGCTGGTAGTGTCGTACTTAATTCTATGATGCCTTTCCCTTCCAGTCGTTAACGTGAGTGCTCCTTTGTTCTAATCATGATTTTATTCCGGAAATAGCATCACCATTCGCCAAACCAGGCACCCCCTGGTTTACCCCAGGTTGATGATATTAAATATAAGTATTACTTAAAACTTGAAAGTACCCCCCCCCCGGCCTCCCCGACTTTGACAAAAATGCTTCAGTTGCACTCGATGGTGGCAGCGTGAACCGGTCATCCATCTAAAACGACAGATATACTTGAGTAACCTTGGATTCAAGAAACCCGGTGACGAGTTCGTCGTCCGTTCGTTTATTTTGTATTTTTTTCCCAACTTTAAACTTCTCCTTATATGGAATAAAGTATTCTCACCCAAGTCCCGCTACTAACAATCTTGCATTAATCTCACTCAAATCAGATGAACCCACCCCAACCCTTGCGAGGATCAGACGTTTGAGAGTGTCAACCCTCCATTACGTAGTGGTGCAGGAAAGATTTATTTGTGAAGGAGTATCATGACGACAGCAGCGCCATTGGGTGTGGGAAGGCTGGAAGCACACCTGGCTAGTGATGTTGATTCACGATAGAGAAACAGGACATCTACGGACATAAATATAAGTCAAATAGTTGAGAACCCCCTTCGAGATGACCATTCGTTTTCTAGATTCTCTGATGAAGCTACGAAATAACAAGCTAATCACCAGGTCGGTTTGATACATTGATTGACAAGAGGAGACAACACCAGACGGGTTCAATGTCATAGCCTATAGTCAAGAGATGTAGGAAAAATCACTCAATTCTGATTGATTTCCTGAGATGTTGAGACTAAGTATTGTGGCATTTGATGGACTTGACTTTGGTTAAGCTGCCCCCACTCTGCAATTAGATAAAATCCGCCGTGGAGCATCCTATCTATCTGAAAATACCCTTTGTTTCGCACCTTCCCTTCAGCTCGAGTTCAACCACCTCTAAGAGCATTGCACCTCGAGGATAATTCACTGACATGATGGGCACAGGGAATGGCTTGTTCTCCTTGGCCACTGGATTATTTGTGATGAGACTAGTGACAGTCCGTTTTCCAACTTCTTCCACTGTTGCGTCTCACTGATCTGACAACCCCACTGGCAGAATTTTGAATGTCAGGTCTGCTATCGGAGAAGAGATTGAGCTTTTCTGACTTTCACGACAGTCACAGCATATACATTGTTCCTTTGGGACTACATCCTTACCTTCGAAATGGAGGTTAATCTCGTATGGAAATCAAAGTGGAATTTCATGAAGGGGCTATACTTCTTTCAACGCTACTTGCCGTTTGTTGAAATCATTTGTCCTATTCTCATTCGTCAGTCTGATGTGGTTTCCTATCCTCTTCCTATGCTCAAAATTTTTTTTAAAAAAGGTCATATTCAAATGGGGGAGGAGACTGTGTGTTGGAGGGTACACTACGCTAATGCAGGTTCGTAAATTTGACCCTCCCTACTTTGAAATGAAGCAGATGGAACTTATTTTATGTCCAGCATTGATGCTTATTGGGATTTGTGCATCAGAGAGCAAGTTCAGCCTACACTCCCTGTTTCAAATCGTACTCATTAGTGTCTAACAGTGATCCTCACACTACGGACATGGGCTGTGTGGAATCGGAACCGGCGATTGACCATCATTCTTCCAATCCTTTACAGCCTTTTTTGCGCTTCAAGTTTCATCATCCTGGTCCGATGGTTTGATTCCATTGCCTGTAAGTGGAATTTGCATGCTCATTGTTGGTGGATGATTTACTGTATGGTAGTTGGTGTCGCGCCATATCCAGGTTTTAAGGAGTGTTTCAGAGTGCACGCCAACAACGATATTGCTCTTATCTGGGGGCTATTAATGGTCTGGGATGCTCGTAAGTGTTAATGTACTATTCAATATCGCTCCACCTCTGATTTAAAAGGTCCCCTAGTGTTGCTCATGTTGATGTTGGTACCTGCCATCCGAGCATGTGCGAAATCCAGGTTTTGTCATGCCGTTCAATGCCTGCTCATATTCACAATTTCAGATAGAGATGGCGCAAACAGCACCCTAGTGAAAGCAGTGTATTGTGATGGTAAGTCACTGAGATATACCTGATGACAGGTCCACTAACCTTTGGACATAGGCATTATTTATTATTTATATCTCTTCAGTAGGTCTTGTTCTGGGCAAGAATGGGAGACTTGATCACTTACGGTGCTTGCCAGTCCTCTCATGCATTAACATTATCGTTGTTCAAACCCTTCCTGTGAGTTGAGGAGTTCCCATTAACCTTCACCAAGGTTATTAATATTGGATTACCATGGCCAGCAACAATACCAACTGCTCTTGTCACCGTAAGCGGTGAATGTGTAATTTCAAGTAGATTAATACTCACGCAGCCTAGGGTGGAGCGAATGGCACATTCTATGCTCACAAGCCGCGTAATTCTTCATATTCGTGCCCAGGCAGGAGACAATCCTGTTCGGTCAGATGGACTGATGGAACTGAACACCATTCGTTTTTCATGATAGTGACAACTCTTGCTTTGTCTATTTCAAATTGGCCATTTGCATTGGACATATTTTGTGAGGGTGAAGATGGCCTGTTTATATTGATTGAGTGTTTACTTAGTGTCTATTCATTGAAATCATTTTTATATCATACTTTTTTGTTTTGGTCGTGGTTTCCCCAGGAAATTTTAGACCATTAGGACAAATAAAACACCTTCACAACATCCTGCAAGCACAAAAAATTAGACTCTTTAAAGGTTGTACAAGTCTCAGGAAATAGAAGGGTTTAAAAGGGTACATGGATGGTACAAGAGGACATATAAGGCAAATGGAGAGGGGAGAGGAGGAGCACATCCCTCTCTTCGCTTTTTGGAGGGTATTATATATTCTTAGATTGTAGGATACACTAATTGAAGTATTTATGCAAAATTTCAGGGCAAGAAGAGGACCTTGGGGTCACTGGTAAAAGTGTCAGTATGTGAGGGAAGGGGTGATGAAAGCCCTACCTTCCAGGCTTTGAAAGGCTATATAAGCTACATGATACTGTTTATATTTCTCTCTAAATATAAGAAACTCAGTTTTGTGAGGTATATATACAGGCAATAGACGAGGATAGGTGTGTGAGTCTGGGAGGAGGTCCCTATGTTATTCCAAAGCCAGGCTACCTAGCCCAGATATTCCTTCGATTTTGTATTTTCCCAACCCATATCTAAATAGAAATAGTGTTAAATCAAAAGCACCTCAATGGTAACATAAGAAATAAGGATGGGTGCTATCCCACTACCATGTACCAAAAATGGCAGTAATGCGCCACATAAATTGTCTATCTAATGCCCTAGGCACTTTCTATGCCCTATATAGTTCGTATATATACATTTTATATGCCTATATCTCAGGAGAACATTTCTGAATTGAAGAAATGGCTTAGGTACCTTAAAATCTCTATATTTCGGACTTTGTGCAACGAATAATAATGCTAAAAATGATATAAAACCATGGAATGAATGGTACTTTCAATAGAAATGTCGTTCAAAAGACCGATTGAGAATTGAAGCATTCAATCGAAAGATATGAAGAAATATGTCTCAGGATCATAGCCTCAACGGTACGCCATTTAAAGTGCATAATTATGACACCGGGGGCAAAACCTAAGGCACTTGAAATCAAGTGCCTTAGATGCATGTCCTGAGGCATGTCGAAAAAATTCGTTTGAATACCGGCCAGCCCACGTGTAAATAATATAAATTAAATATAACCAATATTTTGAATTCCTAAGCATTCTAGGTAAATATTCAAACGGTCCCGTGATTTTGGCACCCGGCCCTAAAGTCGCTTGGCTTATTATCGTGT
>Ga0307513_10007425_pt1 | contig 14213 bp, 18 predicted proteins | sample 15_EM_MG_FD_202174 | JGI IMG/M metagenome (GOLD analysis project Ga0307513, IMG submission 202174) | Populus trichocarpa ectomycorrhiza microbial communities from riparian zone in the Pacific Northwest, United States - 15_EM | ecosystem: Host-associated > Plants > Roots > Unclassified | place... | reverse complement strand
ATCCCGAGCCGCTGCAAAGACCCACTGCCCGGACCGGCCACTCGCTACTATGTGGATCTCCTCTTTGCTGCACTCGAGGTTGGATTCCGCCGGATCAGACGTAACCGCAACTGGTCAGGCATCCAGCTGAACCACTCGTCTCATCACGAACGGGTGTTCGACGCTGCGTTCTCGGCCCTCGATGATGAGGTGGTCGCGGATGCCATGTGCGTATGGATCGTGGACCGTGGCAAGAAACCGGTCCGACCTGGCCCGTGCGTGCAGTATCTGGCCAGGTGCGCGGAGAGGGATGAGCCGTTCTCACCGGGGTTACGGCGGATGATCATAGATGCCATTGAGCTTACCGAGGTGCATTGGGAACTCAGGAGGGCGGGGTCTGTGACCGTTCGGTTGCTGAATCACCTCGAGGTCGATGTGGATGATATAACGTGCCGGTCTATTTGGGTGCGGCTTTTGGAAAGGGTGATGGACTCGTGGCCGGAATGGAAAAGCTTGTCGCCTCGCTGTTGGTGGTTGCTGGAGGGGCTGGTTTTGGATCTCCGGGAGACGGTGTTCTTGGGAGGTGGGGGAACGGGTGTGGTGAGGTCGCTTGAGGAAGCAGAGGATTGGGAGAGGTTGGAGGTGTGGTTGTTGGTGTTGTGGTCGCCTCAATTCAATCGGCTCAAGCCGCATCAGGTGAAGGAGATTGAACGGGCGACTGTAAAGTTGCTCGTGCGACGGCCGTCTGGTCTTCCGAGGTTCGAGGGTCTGCTCGTGGGGGATAAGAGGTCCACGTTTGCGGACCGGCTGCAGCGGGTGTGCGAGAGGATGCGGGCGGAACAGTTTCCATCAAGCTCCTTGTCGTCGGCGTCGGCTTCGTCGTTGTAAGTTTTTGTTTTTTGTTTATCCTGTTCGCCATAGGCTGTTCTGATGCGAGAGGGGGTTCTTCCTTTTAGTCAATCGACTTGCACCAAGTTGCTTGTCCCTCTTCCCTTCGCAGGTGACGACACCTTCTGAACACCGACATCACGGCGTTGCGGAAGAATATCGCCGTGGACGTTTTCTGGATTGACTTGTTATTCATTTCGTTTGAATCTGCATTAATTACAAGGTCGACACGCTTGCATAATCTTTAGCCATGCCGATAGATCATTGGAGAGAACCCGTGAAAAGTCTGAATTGGAATGATCAAGAGCGCGGAATCGCGTAGTATCTATTATTGCCCGAGGAGGGGAAGGAGTACAATAAATATACACTCAGGGTTCTGATTTAGGTATAGGTGTAGCACAATGGGCCCGCTTGAGTGTCCATCATATCCCAAATCGTGATGTTCTCCCACAACCCATCGCCAGGAATTATGGTGCTCAACTGTGCAAAGGAGTCAGATGATGCAGGGTCGGTGGTGCTCAAGCCACTCACGTTCGCATACGGTTGCTCTCCGGTCGGGTACGTACCCCAATCGGGGGTTCCGAAAACCGAGACGGTACCGCCACCGAACGAGTACTTGTTCATCGGAAGCCTCTTCTGCCAATCGTGCCATAGCTTGTCGACCATCTACGAAAACAACAAGTCAGTACGCGAGACTCGGAAATAAGTAAATATTGCGAACCCCGTGATGGAGGAAGAAGACTGGGTCGTTTGGAGTCCATTTAGGTCCAAAGATACAGTCTGGAGGTCCTGTGGTGCCTGGGCAGAGACCACCCATATCACTAACAAAATCGGTCAGTGTCACAACTCGAAAAGTAAAACGTAATGATGGATGTCCCACCCCGCCAGGATCAGATGCGCAGAACCGTGAGGTCCCTGATCGATAGCACAAAGGGGTAAGTAGATATTTTGAATCGGCGGTGAGGAGCCCCAACTCACATTGATACCCTCAAAGTAGGAGTGGAAGTCGACGAAATCACCATCGAAGCCGCCGACCATGTATTCAACATTCTCCGCGGTCATGGTGTCGTTTGGTTTATAGTCGGTCAAGCCCTCCGCGGCGGCTCCAAAGATGGGGTTCCTGAACGGATAGAGAGAAAAGTTTCTACGAATGTGGTGGGAGGAGGGATAGACGCGGATTTGGTCTTTGAACCCTCCGGTATTGATTTGAAGATCGTTGTTTGCATCGCCCCACCAACCGAGCCCGGAGGAGGAGTCGTTTGACCAGATACCCGCGTTGTAAATGTCGTGAGCATCTGTAATTGGGGAAATTAACTTGAGAAGGTGAGGTCGGTGAAAGGTTACGGTACCTATGGACCAGTCCCAGTACGGTGTGGTTCCGTTGTAACCGCACTTTTCGACGAGAGAGTCCTCAAAGAACTTGACGTAGGCTCTATGCCAAGGGAGGAAGAAACCGGTGTAATGAATCTGTCGTTCACGTTAATGGAGAGAGAGGTAGATGGGGAGGAGGTTGGACGAACGAGCGGGTTTAGGTCCATGTGCGCGTACACGATATCTGCGATCTCCCTAATGAGTCGGGGGTTGGACCGAGGAGACGAAACAGACCATCATAGAAAGAACTTTGGTTCGTGACGGGTGGGATTTGGGAAATGTTTGGAGCGACCATGGGTTGGAATTTGGGGTCGTGCGGCAGTTTACCGAGACACTGAAAAGCGATTGTCAGTGCGCGACTGGAGATGGATGGGGAGAATCTGCAATACATTCACGGCGTCGATCCAACCCTTCTGCTCGTTCGTCGAGAGTTGTCTCCATTCCTTTCGGACCTTGGGATTCTTGCACGAAGGTTTGGGCTGGGAGGCGGAGACGGAAAAGACGAGCGAGCTGAGGAGCAGCAGGCGAGTGAGGACAAACGACAGGTGGGCGGCCATTTGGAGAGTGGGAGGGGATCTGGAAAGAGGATCCGCGGCGGGTCCTGGCCATGTCGCGGCGCGGTTTTATACGCTGCAGGGGGGGGGACTGAGAGCTCTATCGGCGAGGGAGACAAGCGTATTTTGGGAAAGGAAATGTGCGATCAGCTTCCATCCATTGACCCGTCACCCGACTCTTCTCAGGGTCCGTATGCCGAGTTTATTGGGATCGCGGTTGAATAGCAAGAATAGGGACATTTCTGCGGCGAGCGGGCTGTCCAGCTGGGTCTCGGTGCTTCGGCGTTCAGCGTGGCGTCCACTTGAAGGTGATGGCGAGCGAGCGTGCGAACGAAACAGCGGGTGATCGGCTTGCTGGTTTTTCAGAAAGCCCCATTATGAACGCGAGCAGAGGCGTGAAGCGAAAGCGCGGTCAGCCAAAGGTGGGTATTCCTCTGGGGGGGGGACCCCCTCTGTGTGGATTCTCACTGAAGATTTCCCAGGCTCAGCCCACCCCCGAACAGATTCTCCCCGCCAAACTCGTACGCAGACGTTCTCCGTCGTGTTTCCGCCAGCTCAACCTTACCGCGAAAGCATCACAGCGTGCAAGAATTCAAACGGCTGGCTAAACAGGCCAAGGTGAACGAAACTCAGATCATGGTCAAGAAACTCAGGACTCTGCGGTCGTCGGGGAAGACGGAAAAAGCGGTGGAGGACCTGGAAAGTCAATTGGCCGCCCTCAAGGTGAGTCTCGCCCATTCAGAGGGAAATCTATTTTTTATGTCTTCATGCAGGGACTCAATCTGGTTCACTTGGCGGCCGCCGCCCTCATTCAGAGACTCAGGCACAATCGCGCTCTCTGCGCGGACCAGATCGTGGCTGAATTCCTCTCCACCCAGCTCCAGCCCTCGCTCCCCCCCGCTTACCATGCAGTCACACCCAACAGCGCGGAGGGAAAGGCCAGGAACCGTCTCACGAGCTGCAAGACCTTCTCCGGCCGGGCATCACAGCTGATAACAGATCTCCACGCCGTCATCGATCCGTCGGTTTCCAGGCCCTCCAACAAGACCACCGTCGACGACGACGACGAGGATTCCGAGGACAAGGCCGGGGATGGAGAGGACTTTTTCGATCAAGCGGAATCTTCTGATGACGACGACGACGGCTGGGAGTCGGGCTCTGTCCACTCAGGAGATGGTTCTTCCTATAGGCGTCCTATGTCAGCCGGTTCTGATTCCGGCACCGTATCCGAGCGTGACCCGGGCTCAACATTGGATGCCGATTCTCCAGCAGGTCCGAAAATCAAGTCAATTGCGCTCGAATCGGACGACGATAGCGGATCCACCGATTCCGATTCTGGCATCCCCTTTCCCTCATCGCCGAGCCAGAGCAAGGTCTCCGGGCCTTCCAGAGGGGCGGGAACTTCGACTTTCCTGCCTTCTCTCTCGGTTGGATATATACCCGGGACTGGAGACTCGGACCCAGAGGACGAGCTGGAAGCGGTGGAGGGCAAAAATGACAGAAAGAATCGCAGAGGCCAGCGAGCCCGAAGAGCGTAAGCTTCGCCCTCTTTTACTTTGTGACATAATAATAAATTATTCTAGGATCTGGGAGAAGAAGTACGGGAAGGGTGCGAAGCACGTAGTCAAACAGCGGGAAGATGAAGCGGAAAAGAGGAGAATCAGGGAGGAGAAGCGTCGCCAACGGGAGGCTGCCCCCAAACGTCCTCCCTGGGCCGCGAAAAGGGCGTTTGAGCCCCCGAAACAAACGGACTCGGGGTATGGAGGGCGAAGTGGGAGAGTGGACGGGCAGCCTCTACAGAACAAGCCGCGACGGGAGGACAAGGGCCTGCATCCGTCCTGGGAGGCGAAGAAGAAAATGAAGGAGAAACAGTCTGCCGCGATAATCCCTCCGGCGGGGAAGAAGATTGTGTTCTAGGGCGGTGCTACGGTATATTAATAAACAAGCTCTTCAATCACCCCCTTCATAAGTGCTTCATTAATAGATGCCATTCAAGCGTTCTACGCATAAACGCCCAGCAACAGGGCTTTGAGTTTCGTCCTTCCCATCCCCACCTCCTTACACGTCGACGGGCTTTCCCCGACATCGGTCCAACGTGTGCTCGTAACCATCCGTATCCGGTCATGCCATATCCTCAGCAGCTCGCGCTGCGGGTCCGGAATACTTGGCTTGACGTTCTTCAAGTTACTCAGGGTTAGGTTCCGGTTCGTCGTCCGGTCCACGGCCTCGCGGGCAGAATTGACCGGGAGCCACCCCCTACAGCGACGAGTCCGAAGTGATATTATTATGAGATGGTGGAAGAACGAACAAGGTGAAACAGGGGCTCATGCGACTGGGAAGCTAAACAGTTCGCCCGGAAACATTTCTCCTCACCCCCAGCGCCCCGAAAACAACCTATTCCACCGCCACCCCCGCTGGTGATCAACCCAAATCAGAGCGGCTCCAGAGGCGGCGCCGAGCGTCCTCAGCACCCTCGGTTTCGTCACCAGGTTGTTTACGACGAGAAGGGGATATCCCTTTCCAAAGTGACTTCGTTTGCAGAGGTGTTCGTCGACATCTGTCGAGCGACAGATGGTACGTGACAAAATCAGGTGAATTAGGGAACCCTCTCACGTTATGAACCTAGCGCTGCACTGCTTACACAGAGCAGGGTTGATACACAGTGACTTCAAACCAGGAAACGACGCAATTAAAGATATTGGACTTCAAACTTACGGAACGACGGGTGGAAAACGAGGACCAACGCGGTAGGCTCGCTCAATTAGCGAGTTTCGTGAACTGGATTGACCATGTGACCAGGGAGTTTTGTATTTCGCGGCCGTAGTGGGACTCTACCACTTCCCTCCGGGACCCACAACAGGTTCAAGGGGAAATGGTTCGGAGCTTCCGACCCACCGCCGCAAAGGCGGCGAGCAAAGGACGGAACCGAAAAGTGGCGACGATGGGACTAAATCGACTATCGAATACATCGGCGGCTCGCTACCGCCTCCCTTGGCGAAGTTCGGGTGGAGTTCAGGGATATACTCGTTCGCGCCTATCGGTCGTTCGAGGAATCCTTTGACAGCTCTAAGGTGTTGGCTATCTTCGAGGAGTTGAAGCCTTGCCTGCAGAACCCGGTGGAACCGGCTCAGGGTTTGGCTGTTGCGCCCCCCGGTTCTGCGCCGGAAGTTGGACATAGAGGAGCCGGAGTTTGACGCGGTTGCATTCGAAAGGGAATGGGGACAGCGGGGTTAACAGGTAATGGAGCAGAAGGACAACCAATAGCGGTTGACGATCCCTTCAATTGTCGGCGCAGAACTAGGCTCGGTGTTGGGGAAGAGGCGTCGGACTGATTCGCTACCTCAGGTAGACTGTGTGTTGAGAAGGGAGAAATTCGACCATGAAGCACCTGCAGAATCGTAGATTTCGCATTTCCGTTCATGTAGCTTCCTTGTAAACAACGGACGTTCGACTGTGCCAACCCCAATTATAATGATATGTATGTACCGAATTCACCCGATTCAAATGTTGTTCTGAGTATGGGTGTCTCGCGGAGGTCCCGACTTTCTACCTATTTATCGCAACTACCCCGTTCACCACTATCTCTTCACATCTTCTGGGGAATTTAGTCTACCGCGGGGACGATTTTGGCCAAACGCTTCCCGGTTGGTCGATCCGAGGAATCTGCAGTTGTGCAAGTTGGACGCGAAGGAACGGGCGATCACCGTCAGCCCCCATGGCCACATCGAACGGGTTGGCTGAGTTCGCGAGCGTTGAGAGGGCTCTGGAATGTATTGAGTCCGACTTTGAAGTCTGTGAAGCAATGTGAAATCATCACACGTGGCCAAAGCGGGTTGCCGACGGTCCCCATGGTCCTGGCCCCTGCCCCCTTGGGCCCATAGGCACCAGAGACTGAGGGGAATTGCTGACAACGCGCCGATAGTGGCACCTACCATGTCGTTTTCTTCAGGAGACTGCCACAGTACAGTTCCGCCTCGCTTCTTTCCCAAGGGATTCCCCAGCGATGTCCACCAACAACTCCGGTACTGGGGTGTGTGCAAGTACCTACGCAACAAGTCTCTTCCATACTGCCGGCCTGGCCCAGGCTCGCCAACTTCTTCGCTACGAGGACATCTATCTAATCAGCCTCCCCACGGAATACTTGTGGGAATCGTATCAGCTGGACGACCAGGTCCTGACGAATGTCAGGCAACACCTCATCACAGAATCCTGGCTCACAGAAAATGGCGGGTGGGATCCTACAGAGGTCGACAGGGATCAATTCGACGTCAGCCGTGACGCGTTCGACTTCTTTCCACGTCTCTTCAATGTGGTGCTGGGTTACCTTCAACGGACCAGACCCAAGACCTCCCTCGTTAAGACGATGATGAATTCTGCCAACGTCGGGCCTGAATCTACTGGGGACAGCACATGCCTACCGGACGCCTTTCTCCACATGACCACCGACCCCACTTCGATGCCGGATAAATTCAGATGGAGGGACTTGACCTGTCCCTTCGAGTACAAGTTTGATGATGGTTATCCCGTCAACGTAAGTCAACCCGGATCAATCGCTCGCTGGGATCACATTTTCATCCTTCACAGAACGACAACAAGGCGTTGTGGATCCTCGTTGACATCATGCGTTCTGACCCTCGTCGGATGTTCTCATTTGGATCCACTGTACAAGGCACAAAGTTCCGCATCTGGCTGTTATCCCGAGCGGCGCCCTTCACGTTTGTCCCTTTTGACTGGTTTGATGTCAGTGCAGGTTTCGTGGTTCATGCGTTAACATATCTGACATTTCCCAGGACCATGACTCACTCCTCAAGTTCTTCATTCTGGTTGCTGTCTCCTCCGAGACAGACCTTGGTTTCGATACGAACATCAAGAACGTCGGCGATACAGGTTCCGACCTTGAGTTTACAATCGACGGGAGGAAATATTATAACTCGAAGCTACTATACGACATTGGCGTTGGCACACTGGCCGGCCGGGGGATGCGGGGATTCGAGGTGAAGGACCAGGAAACACAGGAAGTGCGCGTCATCAAGGATTGTTGGATCGAAGAACGTTACGCGAAAAGAATGGAACATGACGTCGCAGCGGAAATCAAGGGGGGCATGGGTGACTATCAGAAATTTTGCAAACACTTTATTGACATCTGTGGACATCGCAAGACATATATGTCCGGAGGGTTCAATAAGGTTTGTAAGGTCCTCGAGAACGGGACGTTCAAGTTGGCGGAGGGATTTGTACTCCAGCTCCTCGCCCCTACTTCTGCGGCCCCGAAACCAACCCCAACCAAACTGGCCTCAGAGCGTCCTCCACACCCCCGTTTTCATTATCAGGTTGTTTACAGCGAGAAGGGGATCTCCCTCTTTGAGGTTACTTCCTTTGAAGAAGTGTTCGCGCACATCGGTCAAGCGACAGAGGGTATGTAACAAGATTGGCGAATCAACAGACCCTCTTACATTACGAACCCAGCGCTACACTGTTTACACCAAGCAGGATGGGTACATAGGGACTTCAGCCCAGGAAACGTCATCGTGGTTGGGAATGAAACGAAGATATCGGGCCTGGAACTTGCGACACGGTGGGCGCCAAACCAGCCAGAGGAACTGACAAGACTAGGGGACCCATCTCTGCCTGTTGAGGGGGATATCCGCGTGGTAAACCCATTCGGCGAGTTTCGTGAACTGGACTGATCCTGTGACCAGGGAACTTTGTATTTCGCAGCCGTAGAGGCTGTGCAAGGACGCTACATGTTCCTCCCAGAATTCGCAACGGACTCAGAGGGGAGCGGTTCGGGGTCTCCGACCCACCATCATGAAGGCGACGATGGGACCAAATCAGCTGTCGAACGCGCCAACAGGATTTTTGCTCACAATCCACTTCACGACTATGAATCAGTCTGGTGGATCGCCGTTTGGTTTGTCTTCTACTGCAAACCAGTGGGAGTCGCCGATAGTATGATGGACGAGGCGCGTCGGGGCGTGGACAAGAGCCGCACTTCAACATTCTCGATGGGCACGATTAGACAGTCTTGCAGATTGCTACCACCGGTGCTTCAACCCCTTGGTGAAGTTCTGGTGATGATGAGGGGTGTACTCGTTTGTGCCTATCGGTCCTTCGAGGAATCTTTTGACGACTCTGGGATGTTGTCTGTCTTCGAGAAGTTGAAGCCTCGCCTGCAGGACCTTGCGAGACTAGCTCGAGGTTTGGCCGTCACTCCCCCAGTTATGTGTCGGAAGTTGAACATAGAGGAGGCCGAGTTTGGTGCGGTCGCACTTGAAGGGGAACGGGATCAGCAGGCGATGGAGCAAGAGGGAGGTGAAGAAGAGTAACCAATGGCGGTTGACGATCCCTTTGTCGACGTACAACAGGACTCGGTGTTGGGGAAGAGGTCTTGGGCTGATTCGCCAGCCCGGGTAGGTCGCGCGTTGGGGAGGAATCCGAGCGTGAAGCGACTATGGAATCGTAGGTTTCGCGTTCCCATTCATGTAGCTTCTAAATACTGGATGTTTGATTGTGCCAACCCCAATTGTAATGATATGTATGCACCGAATCCACCTGTTTCAACTGTTGACGTTGTTATAAGTACGGATGTCTTGTGGAGATCCCGACTTCCACTCATTTGTCACAATCACCGCTATCACTTCGCATCCGCTGCTGGGGAGGAGCATCTAGTTCACCATAAAGCGACCCTGGCCAAACGCCTCCCGATTGGCCAATCTGAGGAATCTGCAGCGGGGTCCCGGATGCAAGATGGACGTAGAGGAACGGACGATCACCGTCAGCCCCTGCCGCCACATCGGGCGGGTTTACAGTTCGCGAGCGTTGGGAGGGCTCTGGAACGTATTGACTTCAAATTGTCCTTCGTTTGTTCGACGATCGGTCCCCATATGCTGGGACCCGCAGTGGGATCTTGGGGTCTGATACAGAGAAACGGTCCCACCCCGGTCAACCCACCATCAAGGTGTCCACCGTAGCCTGAGTCGTGTGAGAGAACCCGAGCGTCGATTGGCATATATTGAGTAAGAAGCACAGGAGGTCTCTACACAGCGGTATCTCTGATTCACATGTTATTCTATGACTGCTGCTACTGCCCCCGGACGCCCGTCCAACCAAGCAACGGATCCAGCGAGTGATTCTGCTTTCAGTTCGATCAAGTGGCCCGTACTACCATCCGAATATATGGTAAGCGCGCACGGCACCAGGGGGAAATTGGTCGTGAAATCCACTCCATCATCTCTCATCCTCTCCGTGAGCGTGACGGTGTTGTCGGGTGGGCGTTTAGCGGTGTGAATTGTGGGGTAAAAAAAGGACAGGGCCTGCTGTATTAGTGTCTCCACCTGGGCGGGGGTCGCACGAAGGGAAATCTGGACAAATATACATGCCGAACTTGTGATGTGTTTGCCCGCGTCTGTCCGTTATCCCTTTATCAGTGGATCGCTCGGGACTCGGACCAGGGGATATATGAGAAAATGATCCGTGATCCTGGATGCTAATCAACACCTGGAGCTTGTGGAAAGGGAACAGAAGGGGCTCACGCTTGCATAGCCAGATGATGAAGCAGGAGAGCTCTCGATGGCGACTCGTGAGTGAGTTCACGTCTGAACAAGTCAAAGAAAGTATTCGCACACGGTAGACCTTCATGGAGAACGGGGAAAACATTGCCGCCCCCGGTCGGGGTTGATGGAAAGAAGTTCTTCGTAGTCCCTCCGCCATGAAAACTGAGCGACAAGAGATTTCAGTTAATTTGCGGGTGGAAGACATCGTTACGAAAACAGAACCGGCGGTAAGCAGAGCAGGATCAAGAAGTTGTGTAGATAGGAGGAGACGGATAATATTGGGGTATATAAGTGAGGGAACCGAGCATTCCGTGTGTTCGCGTGACACGGCGTCGGCGACGTCATCCAACATTTACGCGCGGTAGAGACAAATCGCAAGCAGCGCGGAAACACATTCGGTTTCCGCATTAGGGCATGACGCACTTCCGTCATTTCGAGCCGATCGTGGATATCGTGATCCCGTACCTGGCAATCACCGAATGCGGTAGACCTCCTGCCAGCTGGGAGGTCGAAATTAGGACACCCCTAGGCCTCGAATCGCGCCGACTGGGACAGGAGACGAAACATTTCTCGTCTCGAACTTGGGCTTCACATTCAATGCTTGAGCTAATGTCATCCAAGTCCGATTCACATCTGGTTCGGGCAAAACCTGACGACATGAACGTGCTCTCCACCCGCGAGTTTCACTAGGCCAATATCCAGCTGCTGTCTATCGGAGCATCCGTGGCTTGGTTGTTCTTTTGGTCATTGATGGACAGGGATTGAGCGGTCCGTTCTTCTCGACGGGAAAAACATGTCTCCGTTCTAAGAACTGTGCAACGTCGTGTCCTGATTCCATACTGGGGGCTCGACAAGCACACGAAGCCGGGTTGTCTTGACTCGGTTCATGGATCTCTACTAACTTTCGGACGAAGGACTCAACTCTGCCGGACAAAACTCTGTTGGGATGATGGGGGCACGTAATAGCTGCAACTCGACGATACGGAAGGGACCTTGGCGGGTTCAGCGAGTCCCAACACCTCGTACGTGGGAACCGCTGACAAATTTGCGACCCCGCAGAGTCAACCACGCCCAGCGGTGTCGCGCCGCCCCTTGAAAAGACCGCCACCACACAGCCGTACCTCTCCTTTCCCTAGTAATTCCTCGGTGATGTCCACCAACAACTCCGGTGTGGATATCTCAGACCTCGTTCAACAAACTGGCCCCGATACTGGACCCGCGAACGGGAGTCCCAGTCAAAAATCTAGTGTCGAGACTACGACAAAGGACGTTCAACAAACCGGCCCCGACACCGAGGTGCGCCCGAGTCCCTACGCCACGGAAATGTTTCGTGCCGCTACCCTGCCGCAGGCTCGTGCCATCGTTAGTGACGCCCTCCCCTATGTAATCAACCTCTCCAAGGAACACTTGTGGAAGTCGTATCTACTACAAGACCAAGACCTAAGTGATGTTAGGCGGCACCTCGTCGAAAACGGCTGGCTCACAGAAGACGGCAGGTGGGATCATGCAGACGTTAAGAGAAAGCGATTCACCACCAAGCGTAGTGGTGACACTGAAGTCAAAGCTTTCGGCTTCTTACGACTCCTCTTCAATACGATCTTGGATTTCCTTCAACGGACCAAAGGTAAAACCTTCTTCCTTCAAACTATGGTGGATGCAGGCTCCACCCAGGTCATATCCACTAGGATCAGCACCCACCGAGCGGACGCATTTCTTTATACGGTCGCCGTTCCCCTTCCACCACAGCAACACACCTGGAAAGTCACGACCTGCCCCTTTGAATACAAGTTTGGTAATGGTGATGCTATTGATGTAAGTTGGCCGAATTCAATTGCTTGCCAGAATCATGTTTTCAATGTTCACAGAACGACACCAAGGCATTGTGGGACCTTGTCCACATCATGCGGTCCGACCCCCGCCGAATGTTCTCGTTTGGATGCACTGTACAAGGCACAAAGTTCCGCATCTGGCTGTTATGCCGGGCGGCACCCTTCGTATTTACCCCCTTTGACTGGTTCGATGTCAGTGTAGCTTTCGTGCTTTGGGTATCAACATATCTAACATCCCCCAGGACCCTGATTCACTCATCAAGTTCTTCATTCTGCTTGCCGTCTCCTCCGAGTCAGACCTCGGTTTCGATACGAACATCGAGAGTGTTGACGGTACGGATATGATGCTCAAGTTCACCATCGACGGGAGGAAATATACTACTTCAGAGGTACTCTACGACATTGGCGCCGATGCACCGACTGGCCGGGGGTCACGAGTGTTCGAGGCGAAGGACGAAGAAACAGAGGAGGTGCGCATCATCAAGGATTGCTGGATTGAAGATCGTGAAGGGAAACAAATGGAACATGAGGTCGTAGCGGGAATCAAGAGGGATATGGGTAACTGCCAGAAATTTGGCGAACACTTTGTTGACATCTGCGGGCATCACAAGACAGACACGTCCGGAGGGCTCGGTAGGATTTGTACGATCCTCAAGAAAACAACTTTCGACGCGGAGAAGGAATTTCAACCCCTACTCCTCGTCTGTCCTCTCGCTCCGAAACCGGTCTATGTCGAGGGAGCTGAGGTCGCCCATCAAGGTCAATACCTTAAACCAACCCCAACCAAACTACCCCCGAAGCGTCCTCCGCACCCCCGGTTCCGTTATCAAGTCGTTTATAGCGAAAAGGGGATCTCCCTGTATGAGGTCACTTCATTTGGAGAGGTGTTCAAGTACATCAGTCAAGCAACAGAGGGTACGTGACAGGATTTCGCGAACCAACAGACCCTCTTACATTACGAACTCAGCGCTACACTGTTTACACCAAGCAGGGTGGGTGCACAGGGACTTCAGCCCGGGAAATATCATTGTGGTTGGGATGAATGCGAGGATATCCGACCTAGAATTTGCGAAAAAACGGGCGGTAGGCCAGCTGAAAGAACTGACGAGACCAGGAAACCCCTCTATATCTGTCGAGAGAGACGTCCGCACGGTAAACCCATTTGGCGAGTTTCGTGAGCTGAACTGACCCCGCGATCAGGGAGCTTTGTTTTTCACGGCTGTAGAGGTTATGAAAGGACGGTACATGTTCGACCCAGAAGACACAACGGGTGGCGACGATGGGACCGAATCGACTATCGACCACGACAGCAGGATTTTCCTTCACAATCCACTCCACGACTATGAATCCGTCTGGTGGATCGCCGTTTGGTTCGTCTTCTACTGCAAACCAGTGGGAGTCGCCGATAGCGTGATGGAAGAGGCACGCCAGGAGGCAGTCCGGAGCCGCACTTCAACATTCGTATCGGGCTTCGTTAAACGGGCTTGCAGCTTGCTACCGCCGGTACTTCGACCCCTTGGCAAAGTTCTGGTGAAGATGAGGCATATACTCGTTCGTGCCTATTGGTCCTTTGAGGAATCTTTTGACGGCTCTAGGATGTTGTCTGTCTTCGAAGAGTTGAAGCCTTGCCTGCGGAATCTGGTGGAACTGGCTCAGGGCCTGACTTCTATGCCCTCGGTTCCGCATTAGATCTTCGGAACGGAGGGGGCGGGGTTTGGGGCCGCACTCGAGAGGGAGCAGGGTCAGCAGACGATAGAGCAGGGAGGAGGAACAGAAGGGCAACCGATGGAGGTTGACGATCCCTCTGTCGGTGTAGAAATAGGGAACCTGGCGTTGGGGAAGAGGCGTCGGGTTGATTCGCCACCCGAGACAAGCCGTGTGTTGAGAAGCGGGACAGCCAAGGATAAAGCAACTGTACAATCGTAGGCTTCGCATTTCCGTCCCTACAGCTTCCAAGTAATGGACGTTTGACTGTGGCCACCCCTGATATATACGGCGAATTCACCCGATGCTGTTAAGTATAAGTATGGGTGTCTCGC
>Ga0307513_10007424_pt1 | contig 14216 bp, 14 predicted proteins | sample 15_EM_MG_FD_202174 | JGI IMG/M metagenome (GOLD analysis project Ga0307513, IMG submission 202174) | Populus trichocarpa ectomycorrhiza microbial communities from riparian zone in the Pacific Northwest, United States - 15_EM | ecosystem: Host-associated > Plants > Roots > Unclassified | place... | reverse complement strand
CAGACAACAACAACAATGCAGGCAACAACAACGGGCAGAATGGTGGCAACAACAACCGCAACCGCAACCGCAACCGCAACCGAAAGGGTAAAGGCAGGGGCAAGGGCAAGAGCCGTGGCCGTAATGGTCGCGGTCGGTTCGCTCGCCAAGTCTGAGCCATAGCCTTGTGCGGGGTGTGACCTGTCATGCGTAAACGAGGTTTGACCTGCACGCATGCGACGGTGTCGTGTCGTGTCCAGAGTTCTCTCGTTCTTGTTTATCAATTTATTCCTCCACATCTTCGCGTCGTCATTCGTTTTATTTTCTGTCCGACCCGAACCTTAGATGTACCTACCTCCATCACACCCAATGAAAGCTGCTGCCGGAATCTCAACAGTTGAACCAAAGGATTATAATCCCGCTAATGAACATTGAATATTTAATTTGTGAGTGGGAACAACCGGAGGTGCTGGATAACTCCTTATGGAAGGATCCTGTTCTCCAATAACAAGAGTAGATCAAGGAAAAGGGTGTGAAGGGTAGGGATAATATAGTAAATGCAGTGATCTAAAGGAGGACCAAATGAAATGTATTTCACCGGGTTTGCTGACTGACGCGCCATTTCGGTGTTGGAAGGGCTATGGAGAACACAACGAGATCAGCCCCCATGAAGCGGCAACGCTAGTACGGGCGCATACCTTGCAAAACCAAAGCCGTAGGTCGAGTGAACGTAAGGAAAATGATGATGCCGGTTATGATACAAAATGACGAGACGATGTAGTAGCCGTCACGCTCAGTGACGCATTCACCGCCTAGTGCCGTGCATTCCGCTTTCCCGTGCTCGGAGACGCACTCCGAGGCTACAAGAGCCCATCAGTATTACCCCTCTCCAGGTCGGAGCGAGGGACACTACCTTTGATCAGGAGCTCGGAGCCCTGTTTTTTGATTTGGCAAGTCGCAACGGTAAAGTAATCGATGCCCCGCAGGATGAAAAAACCGGGCCAAGTTCCGCCGAGGTTGGAAGCGGTGTTCAGCATCTACGGAAAAGTCAGCGGAGGGCCATGGGCAAGAGACTGCGTAACGCACAGTCATGTAGGTGCCGCCAATCGTTGGATCCGAGATTCGAGTGTGGAAAGCTGAGATACCAACGAACTGGATGGTACTGACCACACAATATCCCGTCAGAACGAATACTCTGAGGATGTCGCTGAGGACCTACCTGGAAAATCCAGCGAGGACGACGAAGATAATGATGGTCCCCATCCACGTCCATGTGACAGGCGGCCGGAACGTGCTAACTAGCAACATACCAATGGCCGCGAATGCGACTCTGAGCCACCAAGCGTACAACCAAGGCCGGAGCGGTTTATTCCCGACGGACCAACGAGCGGCAAGCCAACCTGCCGTGATCTGGATGGGGAAGTCGATCAACGCCGCGACAGCGAAGTCTTCTTTTGGGAGACCCTTTTCGACTAGTTTGAGTGAGGTCGCTGCATCGTGCGCCTGCCAGGCAAATTTCGCGACAAGGTGGAGCGCGAAGAGCTTTTGGATATCTGTGTGTGATATAAGAGGCAGCACGAGGTCAAGAGGGATGTGTATATACGCTTTAGTTTGCACATTTTCCACATGCTTCGATATACGTCCACTAGTCTAAGATCGGGGTCATCACTCGCAACGGGATCCTGGAGGGCACTTTAGCAGAGGTACGGTGGGGCTATAAAGGAGATATTTACCTCTCGTTTAAATAGTAATAACCAAATTGTGACCGAATAACAGATTATAGCCCAAAATTGAAGGTAGCGTTCTAGGGAGAGTCGCGGGATGCCCCATTTATTGCTGCGAAGTAAACTCATGGTTAGCATATATATTGTAAATACAAAACATGACACGCTTACGCGAACTCAGCGCTGTTCAGTGCCAAGAAGACGGTAAAGGAGGCAAAGTAGCCGGTGTTGAGACCAACTGTCTGTGCCGTTGATGCGTAGGACTTTGCATCCTCCGATAGTAATGTCAGTGCCCAGCCGTCGACAGCGATATCTTGTGTGGCGGCAAAGAACACCAGTAAGGTCCATATTGTAGTCAATTCGGCTACATGGCCATCGGGCTAAAGCACCGTGGATAATGAGTAACAGCTCGAGTATATTTCCGATGTATCTCCCTCACCGAATTCATGCGCTCGATGGCGGCCATCGAAATCCACAACATGGTAGTGCCTATGATGAATTGCATGGGGCATATCCAGGACTTTCGTCGACCAATTGAAGGGTGAAAAATAGCGTCAACTATGGGGCTCCAGAAGAGCTTGAGAGAATAAGGATAAGAAGCGAGGGAGAAGAGGCCTAGTTGTGCGTAAGATAGGTGCTCGCGGAGCAGGAAAGGGATTGAGCCCATTGCGAGGCCAAGCTACAGCATACGTTAGCCATAGTAGTGTGCTGATAGGTGGTGCCACGTACTGGAACGCCCTGAATAAGATCTAGAGAAGGTCGAAGTCAGCTACTACGGCACAAATACCGTTGGAAACGGGCATACATAGTACGATCAGTAGAGCCATAGCTTGCTTGTCCTTCTTGGATAGAGGAGCCCTCGGTTTCTCTCGGACCCCTTCCACGTCCTCGGTGCTGACGCCAAGCGCAGCTTGCCGTCGTTCCTGACCACTAAGAAGACTAAGTTCAACTTCTTCTTCCTCTTCTCGACCGTAACTATGGCCATTTGCTCCATGCGAAGGACGGATATTGGCATGATTTCGCTGTAATGATGACGAACGGGCGTGTGGGCTGGCAGAGTTTGTGGGCATATTGCGCGCAGGACTTTTGGGTGATCTTTGCTGACGCCTTCTTGCTGAACCCTGCAGCTCCGACGAGCTCATTGACGCGGTAGAGTCCTGAGAATTTAAACGTGGCAAATCCGGCGGCCGAGATGATCCTGACCACCTCGAATATTTATTCTGAAATTTGGCTATCAGTCATCCAGAGATACAACACGGGTAGAATGGAACGTAAACAAGATTTCAGCCCATTTTTAGAAGAATTTTAGTCTACCTCCGAGTAATTCTTGGGATTATCCAGCCTCTGAAGGAGGTGCTTTCCTTCTCCAACCCTGCAAACTTCTCCCCGCGATTGACACCGAGGTGTTGACGCGTAAGCACTGGACTCACTCTTAGGCGCCCATTCACTCACCGCGACTGCCAACTACCTCTCTTGAGAGCCCGACATTCACCACAGTGAGCAATGGAATTCCTCAAGCGCAAGAACACCCTCGGCCCTCGCTCAAATAGCCCAACACCCAAACAAAGCTCCAAGCTCTCGCGATCTGCATCTGTATCGGACCAGCAAGACGAATGTGAGCCACTCTCTCCGGCACAACCCTGGCATTGGTCGATCCCACACTGATCGTTGAGCACGACCGTCTCATACACATAGTTATCGTAGTTGAAGGCTCCTCCCAAGCCAACACGGACTCGGCCCCTCTTCCACGCGCAGCAAGTCTCGTGTCGCTCCACCTCGCCGCGGTCCCCAACTGTGATGGCAACAATTCACAACAGCTTGATGCACTTCGTGACGAGCTTGCCCTATGGAAGGCCAAGGCCGAAACATTTGAAGCACGGATGCAGGACGCACTCGTCCGCGCAGAGCAGGCAGACGCACGGCTGGAGAGAATCGCGGCAGAATGTCACCAATACAAGGACTCAATGTATAAACAAATGACAGCACTCGAAGTTGCGAAGGAGACGGCGTGTACGCGCGAGCAAGAGGCCATTCGTCGCGCGGGAGAGGCAAAGGTAAGGAATGCGCACCTCGTAGAGACCCTTGCTGTTTTCCAAGGCGAAGTAGCTGCGCTCAGGGAGCTCGCGGAGAGGTCTGCTGAGCCGATCTTGAGGGCCCGTGTGCCCCCTCCCCTTGCAGAAGAGGTCGCTTCTGAGGAACGAGCGGGTGATTATTTGAAGATGAGGGAGGGAAAAATATATCTAATCAAGAGCGTTCTGACGGGAACCGTGGCCAAGGTCAGTGCGATCGGACAGTCCTTGTGGGCCGGTCAACTATCCGGGGGCGATGATGAAAAAGTATGTCACCTTATTGTTGTATTCATATGTGCATTTACCCATCGCCCGTGGACCCCAGTGGACCGTCGTTTCTGTTTTCCGCGGCGGAGTCACTCTCAAGAACGTAGCTCGTCAAGCATATGCGGCCATAGCTACCCCAGACCGCGCAGGCAATTGCAACATCGTACTATCTGAGACGGCGACTATATGGGCGTTGTCCGAGCAGCCAGCCGAAAGAGCAGGTATCCCTTACCAGTAAGTCGACGACTCTCTTTCTCGCCGGTCCTAACAGGAGCCTGCTCTAGAATCATTCCTACTTCGTATCGCAACCTTGTTTGGGACTTGAATGCTGGAAGGCCCCAGAACGGCACCCAGGTCCGAATCACGAATGACATTGTGATGGGGAACGCTGACCTCTTTTACTCCCCAGGTATCTGCGTACATCAACCAACACGGTACCAATGGCCAGAAAGGCAAGAACCAGATGTGGTATTTAGTCGAGGTGTGAAAGACTTGTGGTGACTCCTCTGGGAAATACTGGCCGTCTTGCTTTCTGTATCTATGCCGTCGTGTCTCGAAATGACGTTGTGATAGAGCTATACGTAGCTCCAGATAGTTAATGCGGGGCTTGACTGGGAGCGGAAACTTTACACATGTCCCTCATTTGTCGCTTCGATGACGTATAACATAGCATAGGGTCGACTATTATTTAACAGTGAGTGGCTCTCGAGGTGTACATGTACCTTGCAAGAAGACGGAGCAATTAATCACGCTTTCTGCGTGGATCGAAAGGTGGGTTTGCAAAATACCAACTCACACGCGTTTCTGGTGGTTGACGACCGCCTGAACATGCCAGTTTTTGTCCGTCTAATAGTAACGCCGTCGGATGACGTCCACTGTTTGTTCCCCACTTAGTACATCCTTGTCCTCCCCCCTTTCATCCAGACCCCGAGCTATGCTCCCGAGTCTGACACAGCACCAACCACCTCCGCCGGCGTCTCCATCAGACTCTGGCTTTCTTCCCCGTCGCGAATTTGCGACCTCGAATCGGCCGCCAAAATTATTCTGTCTAGTCACATTTACGCAAGCATCAGCAATACGACTTGTTGCTTTTCCAGAAGACGTAGTCACTAGCTTCCGCAAATTTCTCGAGGAGAAGGAGCTCATGCGCTTGTTCAGGGAGAACCGAGATGAGCAGGTCGCAGAATTCGTGCTCGGTCCAAGATTCTGGCAAAATCCAAAGGGCATCGAAACAGAACTGCTTCTGCTCGAGATCATCACCTTCTTCAACCTCCAGGGCTACACTTTCCTCTCCACAATTGACTACGGCCGCGATTCGAGCGATAAGCTTACCATCTCCTTTACGAGACCACAAGGCACGCCCCCGACCGTCCAGCAGCTCGTATTCGCAGTCTCCTTCAACGCGCCCACGTTCCTCCGCGTCCTCAACCCGCCCTTGCAGTCCACACCAGGCATCCTTGCGGCTGTCCGTACAGCGTGGCCTCGTGGTATTGTCTCGGAGAACAAGGCCGCGATCACCTGCTATGAATTCAAGCTCAAAGGTTACTCTTGTAAGTGTTAATCTCCCTTCCGCCTTGCCGACAGCTCATGCCACCCACCAGTCTTCGCTGAGGACACCTTTCAATCGGATGCACTCAAGCACACTCTCAGCCTTCTCAGTTCCTTTGACAAATACGGCTTCACTCTTCTCACGAGCTTGTGTTTATCAAATAGCCGCTCGCGCGTCAAAGACCTCTGGATATTCTCCACCCCAGACGTTGATTCAGATACGATAGTACCGTCCTCTATTCTCACCCCCGGAGGTGGTTACACTGGGCATACAGTAAAGCTTCCAGGTAGCCAGACCTCGTTGCTCCGACCCCCCGGTCATTTGCGCAGCGCATCCGAGCAGCCTGGTAATGCGACACTCTCACCGTCACATACGCGTAACGCATCCGTCCCGCCCCTTAACACGACACCCAAGAGTGGAAATACTCTTCTCAAGAAGTCTCCGCGACCCGGGGCGGACAAACTCCCTCCTGTCTCGGATAACCCCCCTCTCAACCCCCCTCCTAGCTTACCTTTCTATGGAACGGTCTCTAAGAGCACACCACCCAAGCCACTTGCCCCTCCGCTACGGACGAACATCCCTCCGCAGATCCTGTACGCCACGCCAACACCAGCCAGCGAGATAGCCGGTGGCCCTCCTGCAGAGTTGTTCTATTCATCTTCGCCTTCACAGCCACCACCACCTCTGCCACGAGGACCACTCTATGTGGCCAACGGCGGACCAGACGAAACGGATTCGGTCACGGCTCCGCCGCCACCGCTTTTGTCTGCAAATGCCTTCCGAGACACCTCAATTGGCGAGTGTAGCCAAGGAGATGGAGAACCTGTACGAGAATCTGAATTCTCCACTCTAAGCGACAATTCGATGGATATCCCTCTGGCATGGACGGGAGGCCTGCCAACGACTATGGAAGAGGAAGACCCCAGCAGTGGGAGAGAAAGTGCTGGCCAGTCGTATGCTCTAACAAATAGGGACACCCCTTCCACCCCAGAAACAAATCCAGAGGACAGGGCCCTCAGTCCGATTCCCATTGTTCCCGGAAGCTGGGTCTACAGTGAGAGCCCAAATGAGCGCTTGCAGGGGCGTCAAGTCCAACAACGAACTAGCCTCCCACCCCCACAGCCTATTCACCTACCCACCAAGATTGAACTGAACACCGCCGCCGCATATTCACCTCAGGTGGTCGGCGACAGTACGCCGCAGAAGAGCCGTCCAGTCACGGCCCGCGACAGCGCGGATGCAGACTTGACAAGAGGGTGGGTACTAGTCAATGTGACTGCATCACCTGGATTTGATTCCCGGCGCTTCGATGGTGGAGGTTCCACGACGGATCCCATGCCGTCTCTACCTGCGCTTCCGACGCCGGGGGTGGAGACGCCTCATAGCAACGGTGGACCAACTGCTCCTCCTGTAGCACCGAAACCGAAACCAAAGCCACGCCCGCCTGTACACGATATGTTTAGTACGAGCGGAAGCGGTGGAGGTGGAGGGGGCGGGAGCGAGTTTGGCCTTTTGCAGAACGGAGGACAGCAGTCTGCACCTCTGGGTGGGTCAGTCGCTCGCTCATACGGAGCGCGCAGCGCAAATGCTACAGGCAGACCTGGGGGGCCAGAACGGCCACCCATGGTACCGTCTCCTGTGCCTGTCTCGAAGGGAAGCTTCAAAAAGATGTTCATGAGGAGTAACAGTCAGCGTAGTCAGAAACGCGGGCAAGGCTTTGACGATGAAAAGGTAAATATTGCGCGTGGGGTGACGACGCTCGAGGGGTCCGCTCCAGTGAGCCTCGTGTGGAAGAAGGGGGTAAACAAAAGCGTGTCGCAACTAGCAACGTATAGTGCGGCTGACCTGCTTGGTCCGCCCCCGATCCTGCTTCCATCCCCTCCTCCGTCCCTCCCAATGCCTTCTGATTCCGAGCCGGATCTCCATGAGCCGGATCTCTTCTCGTCTCCCTCTTCTTCTTCGTCTCCACCCCCGAGTCTGAGTTCCAATTTCTTGGCTATGTCTAATTTATCGCCTCTACAGGGCGGCGGGCTTGCGGCTGGCACCGGACATTGGGTACCTGGCTCAACATTAGCGACGTACCCTGCACCATATCATGGGAATACGTCGTTTTGAGTTTCTTTTACCTCTGTACTGACGAGTCGAGACTGACGCTATTTATCCTTTCTATGGGATTATTATCTTTTTACAGGATAGGGGATAAGGATATGTAAACTGTATCCATCAACTGCTGTACACCTCTCCACGATATCAACTATGCGAATCGAATCGGTTTTCTTTTGTGTGCAAGATTCCTATGCCACGAGCTCGGTAACTCGGCAACAATATCATAAAGCGAAAATCCGGACACTTCACCTCGTTCACTTCCACGTTGGGCACAGCTTTACATCTTTGAGGAGCACCTTCCCTCTCCATGTATCACACACGCACTCCCCATCTTGTATCCTCCTTTTCTCCTCGTGATATTCTATGATCTGCGGGTACTCCTTCTTCGCCTCTTCCCCATAATATGGCACCAGGCTGCACATTCCTTCTCTGGTCCTATGCAAGCACCATTCATTTAGCTTCTGTACTAGCTGAGTTAATATCTCTGTGTGTTTTCCATGGGGTCTCGTTTGTTTCTATAGATACTGGATAATTTGGGAGGTTGCTTAATTATTGCACCAGGTCAATTAGAGGTTCGTTCTCGGCTTCACCGCGTTGACACAGAAACAGGATTACTATGCAACATGCTGAGAGGTGTAATTAGTACAACACCCGCGACGGCTTCTCGACAGTTCCGACTATGGACCTTGGCTCTGACTTCCAACGCATCTCAGACGAGCGGCCGACCGTCCGTCTTTAATGCCCTGTATCACCTTTTCCTTCAAAGAGCGGTCTGGATCATCTCCCACGCTTCGTGGACTGTGACGAATGTTCCTCGAGGGTGAACTCCACGACCCGACATCTGGCTTGTCAGATACATGATCAAGTTTATCTCCTTCTTCTACAGGTTTCGAGGTCATGGCTCTGAGCTTCTCTCGCATCGCTGCGAGGTTCTGAATTTCTGCTTCACCTTTGAAGCCGAGGTGGCGTGCCTTCCTTTCGAGCTTTGGTGAGATGTAAACGGTAGGTGAGCCTGTGTTGGCAGCAGGTTTGCGGAACGGTCGGGACTGCTTTTTGGAAACAGACGAAGATGATTTGAGTGATGCTGATGTCGATGCCACAGCCGAGGAAGAGGATTCCGCTTCGAGCGCCAGAGAAGCCTTACGACGCTTTAAGGGTATGTCCGGAGACTCTGGATCTCGGAGTCGCTTCTTCGATAAGGACGCATTTGGAGCGTGTCTCTGATTTGCCGTTACGGCGGGCTGCCTCGACGGGGCAGTAGATTCGACTTGGGGGCTAGAAATAGGAAGGGCTTCATCAAGGAAAGGGTGTGGAGGTGGTGTGGTTGACCCGACGATAGGCACACCGTCAGGAACCGAGACGAGGGTGGTGGACACGGCCTCTAGGGTTTCCTCAGACACTGTGATCGTCCTTGAGATATCAACGCTATCTGATGCGGGACTGGACAAGCCAAGGATTGTCTGTCGTGCCGCTTCTGGCAAGAAATGGGCAGCTAGCCAAGAATCGTCTTGACTCTCCCCATCAGGGGTCTGAGAGCAGCTTTCTCCCTCTACTGGCATTGGTGTATCCTTGACCGCCCTTGCGTATCGAGCTTTGATCTGAGGAAGATTGACCCGGAGCTGGTCCGCTAATTCGGACGGGAGGTAAGTAAGCAGTCGATGGAGTAGACTGTCATCTCCCCTAAACCCGTTTGTGTCAGGGTTTTCGAGTACTTTTTCTGGCTGCGTCTGATTCCATAACCGAAAGAGCTCCTCGGCACCTTTTCCAGTAACGTTTTCCGCCTGCACATCCTTGACTTCTAGGACAAGGTTATCCCATAGGTCTGGTTTCAACACTCCAGTCATGCGGATGTCTTCTTGTATGAGTTCTGCTCCGCCGGGCTGTAGGTAGGGACCAAACATTGCAGGTATGCAAGCGTAGTCGAGTCCAAAGAGGGGTGGAAAAAGTTCGTTGGGGACTACTCGTTTTGGGCGGAAGAGTGCCACGAGGGATTTCAGTTCTGGCAGCGGAGAATGACGAGCCAGGGGCGCTAGCTGTTAAAGGATATCATCAGACTCCACCATAAGGGATCCAGTATATAATATAAGCACCAGATTCGTAACCCGCTCTCCCCTCATCAACATCTGCTTAGTCTCAGAGAAATATATTTCCCAGCTCACTCGGCCCATATCAATTGGGTTGATGTATACCACATCTTCCTTGCAGTTTTCAATTTTGGAGCATATGTTCAATCGTTCGCATGCGTGAAAGCGCGTTCGAGTTTCCTGAGTTGCGATGGAGGCGAGAAACGGATCGCAGACCTGGTTGAAGACGTTGTGCTTGTAGCGATCGACGTGTATCTATAGGCCCCTTTAGTGGTACAAGTTATTGATAGGGTATAAGCGACCTTTGAGCAAAAATTTCGAGCAATCGCCTTGAGGATGTCTTCATATCCCCACGTCCATGCATTGATGAAGAACTTGGTAGTATCGGGAAAGAGCTCCATGAGCTCTACTAGATTCGAGGATGCCTCTCCTTTGCTGGGCACGTCGGCTTCCTGCATCAAGGCTGCGGTATCGATGTAGATAGCCTCGAGGGTCTTGAGGGGGGAATCTCCTTCCGTAGACGCAGTATGCCGAGAGAAAGGGTCGGGAATGTACTTTTGGATGAGAGGGTTTCGAGCCAGTTGCTCCAGCATGACTGTTTCCGCACGGACGTCTCCTGTATGGAGAACGGCACCTTCTGGTCCCTCGACGAGATACCTACTCAACTGTGAGATTAGACCTAATTATAGACGATTTGAAATTCACATCACAGCTCCAGGGCAATGGTTAGCGTCCAATGCAGTGATCGTGACAGTTAACGAGGCCGAAAGTTCCACTTCGGTTGGGGTATTCAAGGGTATGGGGCGCTGCGTAATAGGTTATCAGGATATACAAGTCCAATGAGACCACTAACCAACAAGTCCCTTGCATAAGTGTAGTCCATCTTGCCGTCTTTGGTCTTGATCGGGTCGATCCTGAGGTTCGCATACGGCCTGAGACGGTCACGGCGTAGTCCCTTGTCATAGGCAATTCTTTCGTGTGTAGGTTCGAGGTTTAGCAGCATTTCCTTTGCTGCAGGCGAACAAACAACGATAGCGCCGAACTTGTTGGACGAGAGCCCAACGAGATGATCGGTGTGTGTATGTGTGAGTAGATGGAGCGATGGGGCTTGGTAGTCTGGGGCGTTAGCAGGGGTGGCAAACGCGTCTACCCGAATGGGATAAGGGCGGATGAAACTGTGAAACGGAGCACCGGCAGGCATCGTCGTCGTCGCAGAAACGTGCTCTCTTAGCTCAAGGACGAAACAATGGGCATCCACCCAGTTGAGGGAGTGGCTGAGACGGGGAGCGGGCTGACTGAATTGGCCCTCGCTTTGTGCCTCGCCTGCCGCCGTTGTTCGCATTCCTCACGGTCCCAGTGAGCAATACAATAGATCCAATGCGTTCTATCAGCAAAATTGCGGTCTCTGCCTTCATCTGCGCTGCAGCAAGAGGGGAACCAAACACAAATATACCCGGTCCCACTGGGCCTACCTCGTCCCTGCCCCTGGTATCTCTGATCCTATCCGATATCATCTACGAGAGATACCTCCAGTCTGCTCAGCATTCAACTCCCGGCCTATTCCCGTACGTTACCGATGCAGCAGGCCAATGGTCTTCCGTGCCAGCAGACTCGTGGACTTCTGGTTTTTACCCTGGCGTGCTATACCTGCTGCAGGAACGCCAGGGTTTGTGTTCAAGTGCTAGCCCTGCTGCCAAAAACACCGACTGGCTCGGTTTGGCCCGACAATGGAGGTGAATCAGTGGCAGTTTCACCGTGTTTGCGTTTATTGATGAATGTGTGACGAAGCGTGGGGCTACAACCATTGGCAAAAGGCAATAGTCAAGGGCACGACCAGGGGTTTCTCGCTATCCCTTTCATTGAGGAATTGAGGATGTGAGGCCATAGATGTCCTTACGGCGGATGCGCGTAACCAGCCGCGCAGTGATCCAGGAAACCAGGAGGCAAATAACATCATGACAAGCTTCGCCTATCTTTTGGCGGATCGATATTCAGATATCGTACGAGCCACACGAAGTTGGGAGAGCGGGCCCAAAGACTTCTTGGTTCGTTGAAGTCCGTAATCAATGTCCCGACCAACTGAACGGATGTCAATTAGGTGGTGATAGACAACATGATGAATCTCGAACTCCTATTTAAAGCCGCCGACGCCAATCCTAACAGGTTCCCCTCTATTGCTAAGAACCACGCCAACACGACGTTGAAACATCATTTAAGACGCGACGGTGAGCTCCGCTCCGTCGGGATGTACGAAGGGTTAATGATAGCCCGTAGGCTCTTCTTTTCACATCGTGGACTACAGCCCACACAACGTTAGTGGACAGCTTGGGCGAGAAATGCACCTTGATTAGGAAATGGTTTAGGCTCATATTCAAAAACGATACACAGCCCAAGGCTATGCAGAATGGAGCACTTGGACTAGAGGCCAAGGTTGGGGGATATACGGTTTCGCCAAAAGTGGGTTCGTCATGCGAGTCGTCCTCTTCACCTGCACTACCCATATGCACTCTAGTGTACCAGTACACACAAGACCCGTCCTTTTTGGCTACATCGCTGAAGATGGCTCAGCTCTTCATCAACCGACTCGCTTCCTCCCCGAGTACGATCGACGGTGTACCGGCTTGGGACTTTGATGTACCACCACCCACCTCAGCAGATACGAGTGCAGCGAGCGTGACTGCTGCCGGTTTCATGTACCTCGCTGACGGTTTGGAGAAAGCCAATGACGCTGCCGGAGCGCAGTTTTGGAGAGGTTGGTCCCTCAAAGTAAGTCTTCGAGAATACATTTAAACGTGGGATAAAGGCACTTACGTTTGGCACAGCTCCTTTCGGATACCGCTCGTAATTTTTTCGCCCCCAACAACTCAGATTGGCAATCGATCCTCACAAATGGTACCTCGTTCCATTTCAAAGGCGAAAAAAACCAGGGGATTATTTACGGTACGCAAGGAATCACTGACGCCAACTTTTTTTCACTATATGGGCAAACAGGCGACTACTATTTTGTGGAGACCGGAAACCTTCTCCTCAAGAAAGGCTTGATCGCCTGCCCAACCCTTATTGAGCATAGATCTTTGAGTATAGCACACGTACATTCTCACTTCACCTTGTACGTGTTTTTCCTCTCATACATTCTGTTTACCGCCGTTCTGGTGACTTGAAAGGACCTATATATATGTATATTCAAGTCTTTAATTTTGTTGGATCGAGCGCACTCAAGAGTCAGAACGAGTCGAACGAGCTGGGATCGCAGGACAGCAATCAGTGATTCGAAGGCGGGATATCAAGGAGAGGAACTGTCAAAATGAATCAAGGAGCCTGGGCTAGTATAAGAGGGAAGCAAGAGATGGAGGCTTTAGTGAGGAGGGATGCAGTGTATTAAGTATCGATACTTATCAGGGCGAGGACGAAAACGCAAATAGCAGGATACTGTGGGTGACATGTGGTGAGTCTGGTCATGGAGCAGAAGACACGATTCGATGGGGACGAACGGTGGCGGGAGTCAATGCGGGAGCACGCGAGCAGGCAGGGCGAATACAGAGGGTGAACAATAGATGGTGAAACATTTTGTCTATGTCGGGAGATGCGCGTGGAGAGAGAATGCATGGAAATACGATCGGTACAGATGCAAATGCCGAAGGGTCCTTGGCCTACCCCATAACAGACAGGACACTGGGCCAACTCGTACGACGAACTTTCGGTAGTGGTGGCGCCATGACTCTCACCCAGGGACCGACCCCTTCAATGGAACCCCTGCTAAATGAGCACGAGGCCGTTGCGGACCTCCTCCAGTGCCTCGAGAGTGCGCGTTTTTGTCTCTATGTCGTCGTCGATATTACTCTCACACAAGCATAGACCGGACGACGACGAATTTCTTTGCAGGCTCACCATTGTCCGCACTCACGACACTATCCTTTTCAGACAACATCGACCTGCAGCGCAGCGCCGCCCTTGCGTTTGCAGAATTTACCGAGAAGGAAGTCAGACAGGTCTGCAGAGATACCCTCGACCCCCTCCTCTTCCTCAGCAGCCATGATACCGACGTGCAGCGAGACGCCTCGGCTGCGCTTGGCAACCTCGCAGTCAATGGTATTATTTCTTTAAATCATAATTTACCTGTGCTGACGAGTTGCAGTGGAGAACAAGCTGTTAATCGTCAAACTCGGTGGGCTCGAGCCTCTCATCCGCCACATGCTCAGCCCCAACATTGAGGTTCAGTGCAATGCTGTTGGATGCATTACCAACTTAGCAACCCATGGTATGCACAGAAATACTGTAGGACTTGCCAGCTTTGTTCATCTGTGTTTTCAGACGAAAACAAGGCGAAGATCGCGCGCTCTGGCGCTCTTATCCCTCTTACAAGCCTCGCACGATCGAAAGACATGCGAGTACAGCGTAACGCAACTGGTGCACTCCTCAATATGACACATTCGGACGA
>Ga0307513_10007423_pt1 | contig 14216 bp, 20 predicted proteins | sample 15_EM_MG_FD_202174 | JGI IMG/M metagenome (GOLD analysis project Ga0307513, IMG submission 202174) | Populus trichocarpa ectomycorrhiza microbial communities from riparian zone in the Pacific Northwest, United States - 15_EM | ecosystem: Host-associated > Plants > Roots > Unclassified | place... | reverse complement strand
GAGCCCAGGCCCAGAAGTCCTCCCTAACCCACCCACCTGGAATCGCGAGGCCGTAGCTGGACAGTCACCCGATTAGTGATATGTCGGAGGGTCCACAAAGTTGAGTTACTCCTTCTCTCATAAACCACCCTCTTACTCTAGCTATTTTACATTTCATTAATCGATCATCCGTACTGTGCGTAATAGGTCGTCATACATGTATCCAGAAGTACAGACATAGGGTATTCTGAGGGTAGGAGTGTTGTAGTGGGTCCTCCGGACGCCAGGCCCGAGAAAGTTATGTATAAGTGGCAGACTTCCGTGTTTGTCGCATGCGTTCGCCCGGTTAGACCGGTCGCGCCACGAACACGGTGAACGCTCGTAAGAAGGCGCCGCCGCCGACGCTCGCATGGCGGCTGGGCCAGATGATAAGGAAAGAGTGGAAAAGCGAGAGAAACGAAGGGTATTAAAAACGCTGTGAGCGAAAGTCGGCTCACAGTGTGCCCCGGTAGGTGAGACTATATGCGCGCGGGATCTAATCCCTAGATCGGCCCAATCCAGGGAGCAACTTCCTCCATAACGGTTCTGTGGTTCGGGTATCTGCACATCGTCACGCATCACGTCGGTGGGTTCGCGATGTATATAAAAGATAAGAGGTGCTTACTCGTGAGACTCTTCCACTTCTTCACAACCTTGTCTATCGTCGGTCGCTTCGTAGGATCCTCGTCCCAACACTTCTGGAGGAACTCCCACACCTGGGGGGTGAGACCGACCTCCTCGGCGTTCTCCGGCAACGTAGGCCGACCTCCTTCAACTATCCCTCTCGCAGCTCCCGGATTACCCTGTTTGTCGAAAGGGCGCTCGCCAGTGAAGACCTCGATGACCAACATCGAAAAAGCGAACACGTCGGCAGGTTCGGACTCCATGATCATAACGGTCGCGTCATGAGCTGGCTTAATGATCTCTGGAGCGAGCCACCTCACGTTCCCACCAGCAGGTTCAGCTGCGGTGAGGTGGATGCTAAAATTGATGGGGGCAAACCCGTAATCCGTCAGCCGAACGCACCCGAACGCATCGACCAGAACGTTCGCCTACGGGATCAAAATCGGTAAGCTTGTTCGGAAGGGATCGACAACCGGGATGATTGGTCCAATCGGGTGCGGTGTGACGTACCCCTTTGAGATTCCCGTGGGGCACGCCGAAAGAGTGAAGGTACTTTAGACCGTTTGCAACCTGTAACAACTGTCACCCAAAAGAGAGTTAGATGGTTGACGTCACCCGGGAAAAAGATCGGTACCAAGGCCGACCGGGACACATCGGGGTGGGACGCCGTATACCGGAGGATGTTTCCGTTCTCAGCCCAATCGTAGACTAGCGCCAGTCGAAAAGGTTCCGTTATGGTATTCACGCCCCGAAACCTCGCAATGTTTGGATGACTGAGCCTCTTCCATATTACCACTCGTTTCCACAGTATCTGCAAATTTGTCTTAGTAAACTCCTCTTGCACGTACTGGATATTAAATGCGTACCTTCTTTACCTCTTTAGTGTCTGGATCGGAACACAGGCGAAACGCTTTGATGGCCACCTGCCCGTTGTCATGCTCTCCTAGCCGGATGTCCGTCAATCCCCCGGAGGCGACTGCGACGGGTTGAACCTCTGCGAGTCCTTCGGAGATCACGGTCGAAGTAGGTATTCGGTTGACCACGCTGCAGATTTCTGTAAGCACGGTCAACAACTTGGCGCATCGCGCATCCAGGGTTGGATACAGCTTTGGAAACGAGGGGGGGAGATATTGAGAACAATCCGCAGACAAGCGAAACGACGTACCTCATCGACTTTTTCCACGAGCCTTTCCTGATCCTCTGGCGTCGAGGCTTGAACGAGTCGCAGGAGGTCTTCTTCTGCAAACAAAGATCCGGCCATTTTTCGGAGACGCGCGACCGACCGGGGGCTGTTTAGGAACCCCTGGATCCTAGGTTCTAGTTGGGTTCGATTGTGATACGTGGAATTGTCGGTCGGCTCAGTCATGGCGCCAGGATGCACGGACGACGAGTGGCGTTGGGTGTTATAAAGATGCTCACAAATACTTCCGCCACGTGCTCGCGTCAACGCCTAACTGAGGGCTCCGCCGGTGGCGGTGTGATCGGGACATGACCGCCACCGCCGGAATCATTGGCGTTGGCCGACCTCAAGAGTCCGGAGGTCAGCAAATCTAAATCCTCGAGACCCAGATGATGAGAGAAAGAGAAGAAAGACGATATCGGCAATACGGAGGGATTCGGCGTGAGAACGTCGGAAGCTGGGAATCCCCCGACCCTGTCATTCAATACGGGCCTTCACCGGTGTCACCTGGCAGTCGGGCCCGGAGCGGGCCGCTGGCAACTCGTGTAGGATTAAGGAGGCCTTCCCAACGACCCCGCTGGCTCGTCTGACACAGCAGCACGTTATGGCCATCCTGAATATAGTATCAATGTACTGCTAGCCACGCGGTAAATCAGGAGCATGTCAGGGGCGTGGTGCATACCGGCTTACTGGTGGACGAGGTCATTAATAAGGGGCGGAATCCAGCTTGGTCTACTCCCTACCTTCATACCTCCGTCCACTTCAGGGTTGTACCCTGAAGTCCGCCCATTTCAGAGCACGTCCAAATTCACTCCTACGGCATTTAGGGCTGGAGACACTGAAACCATCATCACGAAACTAGTTATCTCACCTCGCGGAGATACTCACCCAAACTCACCTTCAACACTGGCCGTACGACGCGAGGCGGTGCCTCTATTCCCGTTTCATTGGAGGCAACAGTATTGATACGGAGATCCAGGAAGATATCGAGCTCTGAGGGCAGCGGGTGGAACGCTACAGCGAGGCCCCAACGTGTTCTACGGATGGTGTTGGTGAGGTCGATTGGAAGGTTCAATTTCTGTCCCCAACCTACTGAACAACAACCACCTCGAACAGGACTGCGACCACACCCATGGAGCCCGACCTCTGTGCCCCCCATTGAAAAGGCCCGATGATTTCCCTGATGAATCTCCATGACTCCAGTCGCCACCACGTCGCCGCCCATCATTCCCATAGATACACGTTACACCAGCGACGCCGCCCCAAGCCCCCGCAATCCCGAGTCTTCATGGGAGTATCCGCCTTCGAATCGCCCAAGATATCTCTTCGGACAGCACTAGCCTTCATTCTCAGTTTCGATCATCCAGGTGTCGTTTTCTGGTCAATGGAAGCTTTCAACTTTGTATTCAGTTTTTGACTGCTATGCTCTGTCATTCCAACATTTGCGCAGGCACACTAGCTCTATTTCGTGAAGATTCCGAGACCTCTATAGCTACAAAAACAAGCTAGAATCAGCCCATAATGGATAAGCCGAACCGCTTGCTCTTTGATAACCGTTCCTCGTGTATCGTCGCCTGTAAGGAGGGAATCACCTGCGCTCTGCGGAGCTGGGCATGCATGAGGAGAAATGTGGTACTGAGAAAAGTTTTAGTAGTTGAAGAATGCAGTCCATAGCAATGCCTGTACACTGCGTAAACACCCGTTTGAAGGGCGCAGAGTGGTTTTTAGCCTGACTTGAGGTGGAAGGCACGCCGTCACCTGTTTGGACCGCTTCCGCGGCCGGTGCAGCAATTAAGACCAGAAATCCCATCCCGCACATCCACCACGCTCATACCTTGTTTCTCCGGTGGACCGTCGGGACGATCGTAACGGTTGAGCGTGGGATTGGCTTTGTGTTTTTGGAACCAGCCGCCCTTCCTTCGTGGTGAACTCGGCGTGCTGGAAGACTTGTGTCCCACGTCTACTGTTTTTTCACCCCCTCCCGACCCGGCGTCGTGGGCCGGACCTTTTCCGGTAGCAGATCGGGAGGTCCTGCCGAGCTTCCAAGACCGCTGAGGTTGGTAAGACTCGGCCATCGGCCGGGGCGATTGGTAACACGAATCTCCCAGCCTCACTAAGCATCATCCTGTCAGGAAGAATTGAAGAGAGCTCACCGGATGACTGTCGAACGCTCCCCAAGGTCGTACCATCCAGTGCCGCACCACGATCAGGTTGAGGAGCGGGGGTAGTTCGCAAACGAACAACAATTTCCGAAATTCCTGGGCGCTGGCCCGGGTCATGAGCCCAGCAGCTTTTGGTGAGATCCCAAAGATCATCTGTGAAACTGGGGTGGGTGGGTCTTTCGGGTCGGTTCCCTGACAATACATCGACAGCAACCGTAATAGGGGGAGTGTTGGGGAATGGAGCCTTTCCGGTGAATGCCTGTTGCCGGTGAGCTGTGAATGCCATTAGAGGCAAGATTATGGAGCCGCACCTCAACGATGACCATCGATAGCGAATAGACGTCCGATTCAGTGCCAACCGGCCGTTCCGTATCCAAAATCTCAGGTGCAGCCCACCTCACAGCGTGGTCGTCGGTGACGGACGCAGCAGACCCCGGGTCTGAAACGACACCAGAGAGACCGAAATCGGTTAGACGCGCACAACCTGTATCGTCCACGAGAATGCTCGGCTAATACACGCGTCAGCAGATTCGGAGGACCTTTTGTAACCTACGCACTCCCTTGAGATCGCCATGCACCACACTATGAGAGTGAAGGTAACTCAGACCGCTCGCAACATCTAGTATCTGTCGAGTGGATCAGTAAATATGTGATCCTGCGCGGTATATTGGGCAACCTACAAGACCGAGTCGATCGACGGATGGGTGCAGACCAATGTACTCTGAGAGCTCTCCGCCGGATATCCAAACCGAAACGGTTTGAAATGGAGTGACAGTAACACCTAGGAGAGGGACGATGTTTGGGTGCTCCAAACGTTTCCACACTATCGCTTCCTGGAAAAATGCCTGTTGCACGCGTCATCAGTGGCGAGCACAGTGGAAGGACGGTGGAGTCGGTTACACACACGCTTGACATCCCTTGGTCCCTCTATGGAATAAATCCGGAGCCGTTTTACACAGACTTTCGAACCGTTAAGGGCCCCTTGGTATGCATCGCATGTACCTCTCGATGCAATTGGCCGTTCGATGACGCTCAATTGAGAAGTGGGAAGCATGTAAGGTCGTGGCAACATCTTCAGGTTACCGCACATCGCCCTGAGTTCGCGCAGACACTCCCGATATGCAGGACTGGTAGGGTGGAGAAGGTGAGGATTGACAAGGACCTAGGCTGGCTTCGGCAACAGGTTGGCGGAGGCGATTTGGAGACGTACATTATCGAGATATTCAATCAGCCCCAATGAATCCTCATCTCGAAGTTCCTTCAGACAGTCTTTGTACCCTTGGTCGTGAAGGAGGTTTGTTAGCTCATTGGGGAACCGAGATGAGGACTGGTCGAGGGACCGGAGTCGTTGCAAGGGGTCGGGTGAAGGCATTAGCGGTATCCTCCGTTGGGGTGGAGTCCCAAGCCCATAGGGTATGATATTTACACGCTTCACGAGCATGTACAGTAATGGCGGAGGCTGTGCATCATCCGAATCACCACCCGATAATTCAAAACCGACACGTGCATCTCGTCTTTATGCCGTTAGTTGACTTACTCGGAAGATCCCGATGGACACCTTTGAGTTAGTCGCGCCCCTGGGCAGGCACGAGGCCTTTGGAGGATCCCACGAGCCACTGGGGCCGTCCTACATACTTTAGGCTACAAGCAAGATTTTGTACACGAAAGCGGACACGGTCCTTGTCGACCCGCTCCGTTGATTTTCGGTGATCCGAGCCCACCTGCGTCCGCACATACCGGGGCCAATTTCAAAATAACACCGAGTGACTTATGTAGTATGTAAATACTTGTCAAAATTCAGACACTGCTTTCATAAGAAGAAGATCCGAAGTATCGTGGGTGGTTACGAGCTCCTAGTGGGGGCCGCGCATTGTCACTTACGGCCAGTTCCGGGGAGGTTGGACGTAACGCGCAACGTCTGAAACCTGGAATTTTAGAGGCTTGACTATGTGAATCTTCATTTACATACCCGTTTCCAAGGATTATGAAGTTCCCGATCCTAGTGGCGGGGCAAATCCCGGCACCAATATACATTTTGGGTTAGTTTATTGGGTGCATGGGGCGTGGAGTCCTGGCCCCTTGGCATATGTAACTCACCCTTACAGACCCCCACCCACAAAAATTCACGACAGATACTGTGCATACGCAAAGCACGAATCCCCCACCTCACATATTGAAAAGCAAGGGGAATAATCAGATAGCCTACCCGCGCTTAACGCACGAACCGGCCGATCCCGTGGCGCCGAGATGCCGGACAACACCCGGCTTTGCGCCGTTATCGTGGCGCCTGACGCCCGATTAGGAACGTTTCCAAAAATGCGGCATCACGACGGAAGAGCCCCATGGCCACAAACGCCGGCTTATCAGCCCCATGTTAATGGTTGATGCCGGCCTCAATTGGCTCCATCCACGGGTCCCTATATATGTAACTCTAAGCACGTCCCCACGCATTCTCCCGCTCCTTCAACCCACACCTACCAAGTACCAGCTCACATTCGATCGCTCCGGGCATTCTCGATCACATAGTGATCTCGCCCCCGCGGTACACATATACCGACTCCCGTGTGGGGAGGCGGGGTAGGGATTTCCAATCGCGTCGCCCTCAGCCCCTCATTACGGAAACCGTTCCGCCCGCGAGTCGTGGATTGGGTCCGTGACCGGACATTCTCTCATCCTCGAGGACAACAACAAGATGATAAGTAAGTTGGGACGTTATATTCGCCTGCCATTAGGTATTCCAGTTGTTGTAACCACCACAAATAAATGGAATCTTGACCAACGAGTGTGTAATAGACAACTACTATGGGCACAGGGCAGTTAACTTAGGGATGAAACGAGCCGTTTCCAGGAGGGACGACAGGCACGTAATGGGTAATTGTTGAATCATCTGTCCTCAAACCGGAAACTGCCTGCCCACCGGTACGTTATGTAAAGGACTGTGTACTTTCAATGAATTGCGTTCCATTTGTATTGGAGGTAGTATGGTCATGTACTCCAAAAACATCATCATTTTCCATGTATCTCGCCCAAACCACATTTCTGTAAGGACCCTACTATACACGAGAAACACCGGCCATATTGTTCTGCCCGGACGCTGGCACACAGCAGTAAATTAGAATAGAACCTCCCAACCGTTACCCTCTTTCCCAAGCCGAAGCCGCATAGGTCAGATGAGAGAGCACTGTCTTCACATCTGGCCGTAACCCACAATCCGTCATCCAGCAGCACTCGACCATCCACCACAAGTCGTCCGTGAATCCAAGGGTTGCCGCTGCGGGTGGTTTACCCGGTCTCACGCCTTTAACTATCGCCAATATCGCATTACCCTCGTGGTCAGAATATGGCGTTTTGCCGCACAGGATCTGATGGTACTTCGTCACCACAAAAGCCCAACCGCGACCGAGAGACCACAAACCTCATATACAACCATCCCAAGGGCATAGCAGTCGGATTGCTTCGTTGGCCTGTAATCCTTCATCCCGAACTTCTCTGGATCTAGTAATTCTGGGCTCATCCACTCGAAAGTTCCTCCGGACTCATGGCCCATGAGGGTCATCTTAGAGCCGATAGAGACCTCGGAGGCCTCGGAAGACACGGAGATCACATCGGCGGAAAGGCGAGATGCCACATAAACGATAGTTGAATGCCCAAAATCCGCGAGGCAAGCACGATGGTCATTTTTGATCAGGATATTCGCCTATTCACTCGGGTCAGTGGGCGGTCGGAGAGAACGCGAACCGGAGTGACTGACCCCCTTCAAGTCCCCGTGGACGAAATTGAGGCTGTGAAGATACTCGAGTCCATGTGCGACGTCTACCAACTGCGGAGGCCGAGTCGGTTACTAACTGATCTGCGCGGGGACTACGTGGCAACGCACGAGTTGGACACGATTTACATCTTTGCGCCCCCGAATGAAGCCGTTGATGTTGCCATTATCCATCCATTCCGACACAAATGCAAACCTGTTTTGTTCCAGCGTCACGCCGAGTAATGGCAGAACATTCGTGTGCCGCAGGTGCCTCCAGGCGATGGCCTCTCTGCAGAACCTCTGTGGGTGGTGCGGTCAAGGCCGGTTTCCCATGAAGCGCGTTAAATGAAACACCTACACTTCGGTCAAGGCCGCGATCGCCGGAAACATAGACTCGCATGACTTTGATGGCGACTTGGCGACCCCTATATTTACCCTGGAACACATCCGCAAAACCCCCACCGCACGCAGGGGCGACGGATATATCATCGATTGATGGAATAACCATCGAACTGGGGAGGCTGCGTTGCAGGTCACACATCTTGCACAGCTGATTAAGGAATTTAGGCCGCTCTCTACGGGATATCATGTTCGTTTCCAACATCTGTAACCGCCAGTTAGTCCGGGGAGTATGGTTGAGGGTGGTTGGCAACTTCCCTCGTGCAGCTCGTCAATCTGTTGCTGACCATCCTGGGCTTGTCCTACCACGGTGACTCTCTCTAGATTGTACGAGGCACCTGAGGTTGGCTGCGGGCTTGGGTCGTACTACGGATTAATAGAAAGCAATCACGTAAGCGAAAACATGACCCACAGATATAGCAAAAAGCTGAGCACTTCCGAAGCCGAAATACGGCTCCCTGGCTCCGCTTCCCAACACTTGGCAAACATCCTCCACAACCCTATGGTCAGGGGGCGCTTCTTTTCGCACTCTGGTCGTCCTGGACGTTCGCCTCCAGCGATCTTGGACTTCACTACCATCGTATCAATCCCTTTCCATGCAACCTCCCCAACGAATATCTAGTAACCGTTAGTTACGGTAAGGTGATGATCGGGACAGCACACCTCGGCCGCGACAAACCCATAAGAAAACACATCGGATTGTTTGGAAAACTTGCTGTACTGGAAAATCTCCGGTGCTACCCACCGGTAACCATCGGCACCGACGTCCGCCCAATCGGACTGTGATCCATCATTGGGTGTGTGGAGAGTAGCAGACCCAATGTCCGTGAGGCACGCCCGACCCGCGGAATCCACGAGGATGTTTTGCTAGACGGACGCCGGGATTAGGACACCCCAAGGCATATGGTCGAGAGAATGACCAACCTGTTTCAAGTTCCCGTGCACTACCTCGCGCGAATGGAGATAATCCAGTCCCCGAGCAACATCAATCAACTGCGTGATAAGGGGTTATTAAAATTCACCTTCCCGAGTAGCGAAAGCTAGGGAACGCACCAGACGAACACGATCAGCGCTCTTATGAACCTGCACATATTCTATGGCTTGGCCGTTTGACATCCATCCGGTCATAATTTGGACAGGGTGGACCATCAAACCAAGACAACGGAGGATGTTTGGGTGATCCAACTTTGCCCATGCCGCTACCTCCCCACGGAATCCCTGAAGGACGTTAGCCAACGTGTCACCATAGTCAAGGGTGAAATTCCGAACACTCATGCTCACCTTGTGAACTTTCCTAGTTTTGATCACCTTGAGACACACCTCGAGTGGGTGATCGCCCGCTCCCCCAATGTTCAACCGCCCCTTCCATACTTTAGCGTGGTTACTCACAACGTATGGGTCGGTGGTTAACCTGGGAAATCTATGACGAACTATGCCGGACTCGGGATGTACGGTCAAATCATCGAACACCTCCTGTAGATTGAGTAGCGTTTGCTGTACCAGCTCCCTGGCTAGTCCCTTGATGCATAATACCTGGACGACAAGTCATGACCAGGATTCGGACAGAAGGAAGAGTTAATGAGTCGGCTTACGTCATCCAGGAGGTTGATGAACTCCTTGAGCTCGGAGCCACACAGGTGGCTCACATAACTCTTCCATTTTGTGCTATCGTAGAACTGACTGAGGGCAACTTGAAATTCAGCCGAGGGCCCGGTGATTTGGCGAAGACTCCGGAATAGGCCTGAAACCAAGTCTTGAACCACCTCCCCAATCCTTGGGCGCGATCCGGGATTCTGATCCCAACACTTTTCCATCAACGCCCACATGTCGTTGCCGAGAGTTGAATTGATCGGCCGTAGCGGACGCTCCCCGTGCATTATTTTGACCATTGATGTGAACGAAGGGAACTGGTTGAATGGAATCACCCCAGCAAAGACCTTTGTTGAAATGATAGTCGAGTTGATAGGATATCACTGTGCGGTACATGCATGTGACACACCTCATACATCACCATGCCGAAGGAGAAGATGTCCGCTTCCTTGGTAGGTGGTCCCTTTTCATCAAGGACCTCTGGTGCTGTCCACCGTGTACTGTAGTCACGTGTCTTCATGACACGGCGAAGGGAGCTCTGGATGTGACTGAATTCAGCGAGGACAAAATTGGTTATCCGCGCCCGACCAAGATGATCCACCAGTATATTCCCCTACGTCTCACGTTAGCTATGTCGCTAGCGAGTCTCCAAATACGCACCCCTGTTATATTCCCATGAACCACGCTGTGGGAGTGAAGGTGGTTTAGACCCTCAGCGACGTCGCATAGCTGGTGAACAACGAACAAGTGTGAACTTCGGGATTTCACCAGCGCAGCCACAGGGACACTCACAAGACCGAGTCGGTTTACCCCGGGACGCCCGTTGATATATTCTATCAGATTTCCACCCTCCATCCGGTCCGAAACAAGCTGAAGAGGTTTGAGAGTAACCCCGCAGAAGGGGACGATGTTGGGGTGATACATGCGCTTCCACACAATAGCTTCCTGATAGAACAGCTGTTGGGTGCGTTGGAGGTCGGTAACTCTGGAGAAAATGGTAAAAATACAATACCTCAACTTTATACGGCTCGTCTGTGGAATACACCCGCAGCCTTTTGGCGCAAACTTGCAGGTCCTTGAGGGTGCCCGTGTGCGTATTAGCCAATGTCTCAGAGGCGATCGGCTGGTCACCGATGTCCAAGAAAGCATCCGAGAGTACATGGGATATCGGCAGGATCTTGTGGGTACCACAAATTCTCCGAAGTTCAAACAGACAGCGACAAAAAGCATAGCTGGTAGGATCGAGGTCGTTGAGGACCTGTAATGATGTTTAGGGGAGAGTAGGTAGGCGCGATCCGCGGACGAACGGTATCCAAATACTCGACAAACGGCCGGAAATCTTCGCGTGACAGGCCCCGGGGACGACGCACCCAGTCCTCCCCAAGAAGGATGTCGGTGAGTTGATTGGGGAACTTGGGCGACAACCTATCAAGGTCATGGAGTTGTTGTAACAGGTTGGGCGAGGGCATCGGCGTAGCGTATGTTCGATAGTTAACTGGGGCACCCCGCGGGGAATATGTAGCAATTGCCTCGATGTGTCCATGAGGGGCGCATGCGGATGGGGGAGGTGTGGTTGAATGGGATCGGTGGTTCGATGAGAAAGGAAATACCGGTCCATGGAGTAAATGGTGTCCAGACGCGACCACGTATACCCTGCATCAGCTTGCCGGGATTGGCTCGTCAATGTGTACATGACAAACCTCCAAACCGCAAGTCACCCATGTCGCAGTTAATTACAGCGCATTTCAATTCCATTCCATCTGCCTATGGAGGATCGTGGGATCTGCACGCTCTCAAGATATGTAGGGGCACAGGGTTCGGGTTGTCACTTGTCTCGTTGAGAAGCACATACGGACGGAATTGTCTTCAGGGCGGGAGCCGAGGGTGAGGATGATGTACGGTGTCCGCGTCATGAGTGATGTCAACCTCCTGGCGCGTGCGTTGAGAAGGCAATGGCCTGAGAGGAGGAAAAACACTGAAAGTGGATGAGTGGTTCGGAGTGACCTGTGGGGATCATTTCCAGGGATAGTCGTACTTGTTCCGGGGGAATCGAGCGGATGTAAGAATGCAAAAGTAATGAAACCTTGAAGGGCTCTGCCAGCAACTTTTCAAACCCCGATCCTGCCCCGATCACACTCTGTTGACCTCCATATCATACACGGGCGAGACGTCGTGTGAACCCTCTCAGACAACAGCCCCAGGTCTCAAAGGGCTCGGACGAACCAATTGGTCGATAGGGTGGGTTGTGGTTTGTCTCGAGTTAGGTGGGATCCCCGCATTGACCGTAGAGCATCATCTGAAATGGTCACATCTTCGAAGCACCCGCTCGACCTCGTCGCGAGCCGAATTGGGTGGTTGATGGAATCTATCCCGCCAGAAAAACGAGGCATCTACATCAACGCTGCATCGTGCATCACGCATCATGGATCGTTAATGTTTAATGGTCGTTAATGAAAGACTTTTAAGATTGTCCTCGTGTTGCTTTCTGATACCAACACGGCTCGTCCGCTGCTTCAACTTTCTCCCTTTCGAATATCGCACATCCGGTCTCTACCACTTTGAGTGCACTGATCATCGCGTCACTCAGAACGCCGTTTACAGGAACTACTTCCCTGTCGTTCGGTAGTTCCCGACCAGGTTCTCACCAAACCTCATGATTTCCAATCACTTTCCCATCGTTGGGGTAATTCTGCGGGGCCGGATCCAAGTCTTGTGGCGAGACTATAGGTTCCCGAGCCGTTATGTAAGGTGGAATGATGGCAGGGGTGGACTATCCTGTGAATATGACGCTCATTCGTGGGAACTATGAGGTGAGTGTCGTCATCACATCATCTCTTACGGCCTGGGGTACTAGGGATCTGTCAGAACTTCGTACGCTGCGGGTCTTGTGTGCACCTTCATTTCAAACCACACCGTCATCCTCGACGTAACCACTGGGAGACTCCCTGCGCGTCAGTATGGAATAGGACTCGCAAACCCAGCGAGCTATCGGGGGTATCTAAGCTTCCTCTCACCAGGATCCCGTGGGTAGACCCCTACCATATCATCTTGAGAAACTGGTGACCCCAGTCTCGGTTCACTGGCGGGAACCCGCATCGGCAGTACCACGGCACATTTCACGTGTACGTACTCCAGCATCAAACAGTGTCGACAAGCCTTGTCCCCGGCGCACTGAGAGAGCGGCCTTCCCTCATCCCGGGAGCGCGTCCAAAGCTGCGCTATACAACACTGGAAGCCTCCTGCGACCCCGCCAAGCCCGGTTATGAACGAATCTCCGAGAAAGAGAGTGGGTTTAGGCTCAGCGGTCGCATTCGGAAGGAACCCAGTCATTACATACGGACCTCCCATCTCGCTTGGGAACATGCGGTAAAGTTGCGCCCAGCGACCCGCCTGGATCCCCCTCCGCAATTCACCTGTCATCTCCGACCCTGAGGGTTTATTATAACTCGAATATAGCTATCATTTCAGTCCGGATGGTTCTCCCGATAATAACTCGAACGGAGATTACCAGCTCACAGCAGTCTGGGAGAGAATGTAATTCACGCCCGAGGATTGATCTGGTTCCGGCGCAACTTCACCTAGTTGAAGCATATCCATCGTACTGTGCTAGAAACTGGATGACCGTGTCCAGATCACCCAGTTCGACAAACAGCTGAGACCGAAAACGATCCACGCTCAAGAGGATGGAAACAACCCCAGACCGTGTCAAAGTTCCGATGGCGTTTTTACAATTAAAGAAATTCCGTGAGGTTGATAGGCCCTCCTGGCGATAATCCAATTGCATTCCCATGGTGCGTTTGCAAAACCAGGCCCAATCCCGCGTCCCATGTTTATATCTCATAAACTATGTTGTTTCCCTTGCTACTACTGTACATGCCTTTGTGATATACTTATCGATAATGGGTAGTGCGCATATAAATCATAAGACGTTTAGAGAGTTGAGACGGAGAGGATTGTGGGGGTGGGTTACAATGGGTCCTTAAAATGCTGGGCTTGAAACTTGCTCAGGATATAAACGACGGGATATCGTGTTAGTTCACTTTATCCCGTCACGTCGCGAATGCAGTGAATGCTCGGAGGGAGCATCCACCCACGCTGACACATTCATAATGGTCAGCCACACGAAAAGCAGAAAGGTGGGAGGGGACGAGGGTTTCTCGGAAGTTTATGGGTGAGAACCGACCCGCAACGCGACCCAGGGGGAGGGATATAAGCGCGTGGGATCTAACCCATAAACCATGTCTATCCGCAGAGCAACTTCCTCCACCATGCTCTATGGACCCCTACACACCGCCACACATCGCGTCAATGAATCGGCGATGTCTGGGGAGGACAAGAGATACTTACTCGGAAGTGTCAGTTGTTCTCCGGTCCCCTCTGATGGTACCACGGGTTCAGGTCCACTGGATAGATTGGTTGCGTTAGGAATGAACTCGCCATACTTATGGTTATTGAGGTTATTCGCACGTACTTATTTTTGAGGATACCCTCCAAC
>Ga0307513_10007422_pt1 | contig 14217 bp, 10 predicted proteins | sample 15_EM_MG_FD_202174 | JGI IMG/M metagenome (GOLD analysis project Ga0307513, IMG submission 202174) | Populus trichocarpa ectomycorrhiza microbial communities from riparian zone in the Pacific Northwest, United States - 15_EM | ecosystem: Host-associated > Plants > Roots > Unclassified | place... | reverse complement strand
ACGCGTCCGTCGCCGAAGCCGCTGCGCGGCTGCGCATCCGCCAGGTGCTGACGATCGACGCCGACTTCGATGTCTATCGCGACAAGGCTGGCAAGCCGCTGGTCAACGTGCTGCGCTCTCCCTCGTAGACCCGCTCCCGGCCGACGATCAGCGCCGAGCCGTGCGCATCGTGATCGAATGGCGCAAGCCCGGCACCGGCGGCAGGCTGTGCTGCCAGCCCCAGCGGGCAACACCGCGCATCACATACGCCGAGCGCGGCGCGAGGTCGAGCGCGACGATGTCGTCCTTCTTTGGTGCCGCCGGCGGATACGGGCGCAAACGCAGCCGCGCCGGGCTGCCGAGCGAGACGCCGGCGATCAGCTCGTAGTCGGGCGCGTCGCGGTGCCAGCCAAGCGGCGCACCGCGCGGGTATTCGGCCACCATCACGTGGATGAAGTCCTGCGCTGCGATGCCGACCCACGCCGCCAGCCGCTCGCGCAGCGCTTGCAGCGGCGGCGGCAGCGCGCCGACGGCACTCGGCCGCAGACGGTTCTCGTCGAAGTCGAACCTCGAGCCATAGGCGAAGACCCGGCGGCGCGCCGTGTATTCCTTGTAGCGCGCCTCCTGCAGCGGCAGGGCGGCGGCGACACCGAGCAGCGCCTGCTCCTCGGCGGCGCTGACGAATTCGGCCGCGAAGGCGAAGCCCGGCGGCAGCAACTCGGCCGGGTCGAACAACTCGGCCTGCGCGGTGCAGAGCGCTGTCATGGGGCGTCCACGAAGTGTCACGACGAAGCTGTACGAATATACAGCTATCGAGTGCCCTCAGCAGACGGCGGCCGATAATGCCGCGTGACCACACTCCGCGCCGCACAGCAGCGCCTGCCGCTGTACCTGGACCTGATCCGCTGGGACCGCCCGGCCGGCTGGTTGTTGTTGCTGTGGCCCACGCTCAGCGCGCTGTGGATCGCCGCCGACGGCTTTCCGGGCTGGCATCTGCTGGCGGTCTTCGTCCTCGGCACGATCCTGATGCGCAGCGCCGGCTGCTGCTTCAATGATGTCGCCGACCGCGAGTTCGACCGCCACGTCAAGCGCACCGCGCGCCGGCCTGTGACCAGCGGTGCGCTGCCGGTCCGGCAGGCGCTGACGCTCGGCGCGCTGCTCGCACTGCTCGCCTTCGGCCTGGTGCTGACGACCAACCCGCCGACGATCCTGCTGTCGTTCGTCGCGCTGGCGGTGACCTTGGCCTACCCGTACGCAAAGCGGCTGGTCGCGATGCCGCAGGCGGTTCTCGGCATTGCCTTCAGCTTCGGTATTCCGATGGCCTTCGCCGCGGCTTTGGGCGGCATCGAGTGGCACCTGCGATCGGTCCCGCCACATGCGGTGTGGCTGCTGCTCGCCAACCTGTTCTGGGTGCTGGCCTACGACACCGAATATGCGATGGTCGACCGCGACGACGACCTGGCGCTCGACATCCGCACGTCGGCGATCACGCTCGGCCGATTCGACGTTGCCGCGGTGATGGTCTTCTACGCGGTCTATCTCGGCTCATGGGCCTGGCTCGGCCGCTCGCTCGGCCTCGGCCGCGTGTTCCTGCTCGGCATCACTGTGGCCGCGGCGCAGGCGGCGTGGCACTTCACGCTGATCCGCAGCCGCTCGCGCGACGGCTGCTTCAAGGCCTTTCGCCTGAACCACTGGCTCGGCTTCGCGGTGTTCTGCGGGGTCGCGCTCGACTTGTCTTTGCGTTAAACCCTGACCGAACTGAAGCTGTCGCGGTGAGCAGCGCCGCGTGAGCCAGGGCGCTGAGCGCCAATGCGTCCAGGGCCGGCACCGGCGAGATCGACCACCCGAGGATCGGGTCCAGCGCGGCCCAGCCGCTCCCGACGGCCCACGAGACGAAGGCACGCCAACGCACGCCGGGCGGATGGGGCGTCGGCGCTCCGCAGAGCCATGCATGCACGAGGTACACGCCGGCAATCGGAGGAATGCCGATGCTCAGCCACACGAGGTAGGGCACCAGCGCCTGGCTGACCCCGGCCAGGCCCAGCAGTGTGCCCGCGGCGCCGGCCGCCAGGGCGATGCGCCCGCTGGGCGCTCCGGGCCACAGCGAGACACCGACGAGGGAGGTCGAATAGAGGTTGAAGCTGTTGGTCGACCAGGCCGCGAGCACCACCGTCAGCATCGCGGGCCACCCCAGGCCGAGCGCGAGCATGAGCTTCACGATGTCGCGCTCATGGGTCGCGATGCTGGGCAATCCCGCCAGCAGCAGGACCGCCGGAAACGCCAGGCCGTAGGCCACCACGCAGGCCCAGGCCGCGCGCGCGGGCGTCGTCGCCAGGCGGCACACGTCGGGCGAGAGCACGGCGCCGACGATCAGGCCGCCCGCGACCATCGAGATCCCCGTGCCCAGCGGCACGGCGCTCGCCGGCTGGTACGCCATGACGGGCCCGAGCCCGCCCTCGATCGCCCGCAGAAACGCCCACAGCAACAGCGCCAGCTTCAGCGGCGTGGTCAGCGCCGACAGGCGATCGAGCGCCTTGAAGCCCGCCATGGCGGTGAAAGTGGTCAGCGCGCAGCCCGCCACGACGAGCATCCATGTCGGCACGTTCCCGGCGCCGGCCGGCAGCACCGAGCGCAGCGCGTCGCCGAACAGGGTGGCGACGACGCCGTACCAGCCGATCAGCGTCGCGCCCAGGGCGGCGTTCACGACGCGCGCACCGCGATGGCCGAAGGCCTGCCGGATCAGCTCGTAGGTGCTGGCGCGGGCGCGCGCGCCGGCCGCACCGGCCAGCCCGGCCACGACGGCCAGCAGCGCCCCGCCGCCGAAAGCGGCCCAGATGCCGCGCCGGGTGCCGAGCGCGTGCGCCAGCTCGGCGCCGGTCACGAAGGCGGGCAGCGCGATCATCACCGCCACCAGGATCAGCCCGATGCGCAGCGCTCCGACGAAACCCATCTTCATCGGTCCTGGATCAGCTGTTCGAGCGGCACGTAGGGCCGCGCGTAGCCGAAGCGCTGCGGGCCCACCAGGTCCAGCGCCTCGGCGGTGCGCCAGGCGGGCACGCACGGAATGCCCAGCACCGCCACGCGCAGGCCGTAGCGCGCCTGTTCGGCCGTGATGGGCTCGCCGGTGTCCAGGTCGAGCATCACGATCAGGTCGGGTGTCGCGCACAAGTCGTTGCCGGCCGATTCGGCGAGCAGGAACTCGTTCTGGAAATGCAGCACCGCCTGCTGGCCGTCGTGCGCGTCCAGGCCAGCCAGCACTGCCTGCCCGCGGCAGAAGCCGCCGGCCAGCGCCCGCTGCACGTCGACCACCTTGCCGGTGAAGATGTGGAAGCCGCCGGTGACGCGGCGCACCTCGCCGACCGCGTCGCGGTTGGCGGCGCGGGCGTCCAGCCAGGCCTGGCCGCAGCGCCAGGCCTGCGTGATCGAGCCCCGCACCGTGGCCCGGCGCAGCTGGGCGCCGTTCATCGCCAGCAGCGCCATGCTGGAAGCGGCTCCCATCTCGGTCAGCGCGCTGCGCACGAAGCGCTCGGTCCACGCGTTCGAGAGTGCCGAGATGAGCAGGGTGTTGCCTTTTTCATCGGCCATCGCCACCGGCGAGGCCGCCACGCCAGCCAGCGTCGCGAGCGTCATCTGGATCTCCGGAAACGCCCTGCCCATGGTGTCGGCATCCACCAGCGGCAGCCCGGTCGCGCTGGCCACGCTGAACGGGATGGTCGAGTTCAGGCCGCCCACTTCGGCCGACATCACCGCGGTCGCCGGCCGGCCGAGCTCCCGCTCCAGCCGGCGCAATGCGGCGACCAAGGGTTCGACGTCGGCCAGCTTCTCGAGCAGCACCGTCGGGGCGCCGGCCATGGCCACCGGGATCACCAGGTCGTCGTCGCCGACGTCGTCCACGCTTATGAGCCGCACCGGCCCGTGCTGCCGCATGGTCTGCTGCGCGAGCAGCTTGCCGATGTACGGGTCGCCGCCGCCGCCGGTGCCGTAGACCGCGCTGCCGATGGCGATCGCCTCGAGGTCCTGTGCCTGTACCCAATTCATGCCGCACCTCCGATCGCCGCCAGCTCGCCGACGACCCGCACCCGGATGCGCGTGGCCTGGCCGGGCAGGTAGGACAGCGGCACGTCCTCCACGTCGATGGTCTCGATGGTGGCCGGGTCAGCGCCGCCGCGTACCGCGAGCTGCTTCGCCTCGTCGCGCACGGCCTCGATCGCCGCTTCGCGGGTGGTGTCCGCGAGGCGGACGATGCGCTCGGCCTCGCCGCTGACCTGCGCCATCGCCGCGCCGACCGCATTGGCCACGCCGTGGTGCGGCGGCTGGCGCAGGTCGGCGCCGGGCAGTTCGCCGCCAAGCAGGATGCTGCCGCCGCCGACCACGAGCACCGGCAAGGGCTGCGGCGACGTGCGCATGCGCTCCACCGCCGCGCTCACCATCGCCCGCATGCGCGCATGGCAGCGCTGGACGAGCGCGGGATCCAGGCCCGCCACGCGTTGCGGGTCGCCCAGCCGCGCGGCGCCGGCGGCCACGGCGATGTCGCTCGCCGTCAGCGTGCTGCCGCCGAAGACCAGTGCTTCGCTCGTCAACCGGTAGCCCACGCTCTGCGGTCCGATGCCGCTGCCTTCGCCCGTGATGACGGTGCCGCCGCCGAGGCCGATGCTCAGCACGTCGGGCATGCGAAAGTTGGTGCGCACGCCGGCCACCTCCACCGCGACGCCCGAAGGCCGCGGGAACCCCGCCTGCAGCATGCCGACGTCCGAGGTCGTGCCGCCGATGTCGACCACCAGCGAATCGCGCAGCCCCGACAGGAAGGCCGCGCCGCGCATCGAGTTGGTCGGCCCCGACGCAACGGTGAGCACCGGCAGCCGCACCGCATCGGCAGCGGACAGCAGGGTGCCGTCGTTCTGGGTCAGGTAGAACGGCGCATCGATGCCGCTGTGGGCCAGCGCCTGCGCGAAGGCTTCGACCACCTGCACGCCCAGCGGGCCGAGGCTCGCGTTCAGGATCGCGGCGTTCTCGCGCTCGAGCAGGCCCAAGCGCCCGATGCGCGACGCCCGCGTGACCCGCACGCCCGGCAGTTTCCGGCGGACGATGTCCTCGGCCTCGCGCTCATGGCGGTCGTCGAGGAAGGAGAACACGCCGGCGATGGCGACGTCGGCGATGCCGGCGGCGCCGAACTCCTGCGCCGCCCGGGCGATGGCGGCGTGGTCCAGCGGCGCGATCTCGCGGCCGTCGAACTCGTGGCCGCCCGCCACCAGGCGCCAGTGGACCGGCAGCGCCGCGCGCATGTCCTCGGGCCAGCCGGCCGTGGGCAGCACGCCGCGGGTCGCCGGCAGCGCCAGCCTCAGCAGCCCGACCGGGGCCAGGCGCTTGCGCTCGACCAGCGCGTTGGTGAACTGGGTGGTGCCGATCATCACCGCACGCACCTCGGCCGGCTGTACCGCGGCGCCGGCCATCACGCTGCGCAGCGCCTGCAGCACGCCGCCCGTCACATCGGCGGTGGTCGCGGTCTTGCAGCCGTACAGCACCTCGCGCCCACGCATCAGCACGGCGTCGGTGTTGGTGCCGCCGACGTCGATGCCGATGCGCAGCAGGCCGGCGCCGGCCTGGCGCGTGGTCACAGACGGACCTTCGCTTCGAGCGACACGGTGCGGGGGGCCGCACGCCAGCCGGTGTCGTAGGGCAGCCCGGAGTACTTGCCGTCGTTGTAGTCCGCGTAGTAGGCCTTGTTGGTCAGGTTGCGGCCGACGAGGTTGACCGACCAGCGGTCCTTGGCATCCTTCAGGCCCACGCGCAGCCCGAAGAGATCGAGTTGAGGCGACACCGCGACGTTGTCGGCATGCCAGTACTTGTGATCGCGGTGCTCCCAGTCGGCACGCAGCGTGGCCAGCAGCCCGGTGCCCACCGGCGTCGCGTACTGCAGGCCGAGATTGACCTTGTACGGCACGCTCTTCGGGGTGTGGTTGCCGACAGTGCCCGGCTCGTTGCTGTTGCGCTGGATCGTGCTGTTCGTGACCCCCAGCCCGCCATCGACCTCCGTGCCCCGCGCGGCGAGCCAGCGCCAGTCGAGGTCCAGGCCCTTCATGTCGACCCGGTCGATGTTGGTGATGATCTGCGCGCCGCGGACCGCGTCGACGATGAAGTACTGGAAATTCGTCGAGCGGGCGGCGAAGAGCGCACCGTTGAGCAGCAGCGTGCCGTCGCGCAGCACGGTCTTGTAGCCGAGCTCGAGGTTGGTCAGCGTCTCGGACTTGAAGTCGTCGATGCCCGGCGCGTTGAAGCCGCCCGATCGGAAACCGGTGCTGACGGTGCCGTAAGCCACGGTGTCGCGGCCCGGCTTCCACGTCAGCGTGCCCTTGGGCTGCCACTTCGAGTAGTTCGCCGTGCGCCGCTCGCCGCTGGACAGGTCGGTCTGCTCGCGCTGGTCGCGGTCCAGGCGCAGCGCGGTGGACAGCGTCCACTGCTTGCCGAGGTCGACATCGACCTGGCCGAAGAGGGCGGTCGCCCGGTTGTCGTTGTGCTCGGCCAAGGTCACGAGGCGCTTGGACGGATCGTCGAACTGCTCCAGCGTGCCGTCGGTGTCGATGAAAGCCCGCGTCTCGAGGTCGCGCTGGGTGCCGAGGTAGTAGGCGCCGGCGATCCAGCGCGTGGGGCGGTCGTCCGGGGAGGTGATGCGCAGCTCCTGGCTGACCATGCGCACGCCCAGGTTCTGGCCCTGCCCGGCCTGGAAGCCGAAGCCGAGAAAGCCGCCCGGCAGGGCGACCGGGTTGCTGAAGTCGAGGTCGCCGCGGTAGCGCTCGACGAGCTTGGTCCAGGCGGTGATGGACGTGACGCGGCCCAGACGGGTGTCGACGTCGAGCTTGGCGCTGACGTCGTCGGTGCGGCCCGTCGTGCGGCCGAGGAGGTTACTGCTCGGGAGCTGCAGGTTGGCCGGGCCGCCGCTGCGCACCAGGCTGTCGTAGGTCGCACCGGCTTCCACGTCGGAGCGGCTCGCCCGCAGGTCGACCTGCACGTCCTCGCTCGCGATGGCGCTCAGGCGCAGCCGCAGGTTGTCGTCGCGGTCGACGGCGTCGACCTTGCGGCCCAGGTAGGTGTTGGTGATGAGGCCGTCGCTGCGCTTGCTCATGCCCACCGCGCGCAGCATCAGCTTGTCGTCGATCAGGGCACCGCTGGCGCCGGCCGACAGCTCGCGCGTCGAGCCTTCGCCGTAGCTGATGCCGGCAAAGGTCTCCAGCGCGTTGCCCGGCTTGCGCGTCTCGATGTTGATCGCGCCGCCGATGGCGTTGCGGCCGTAGAGCGCGCCCTGCGGCCCCTTCAGCACCTCGATGCGCTCGATGTCGAAGAGGTTCATGCGCAGCTGCTTCTGGTTGCCTTGCGGCACGCCGTCCACCACCACCGCCACCGGCGAGTCGGCGTTGTTGATCTGCGTCACGCCGCGCAGCACCACGAAGGAGTTGCCGTAGGTGAAGGACTGGTCGAACGACATGTTCGGCGTGAGGTTCACGAAGTCCTGCGTGCTCGTGATGCCCGCCGCCTCGATCTGGCGCGCCGAGAAGGCCTTCACCGACACCGGCACGTCCTGCAGGCGCTCGAGGCGCTTCTGCGCCGTCACCACGACCGTGTCCAGCGTGCCCTCGCCACTGCTTTGCGCCGGCGCGGCAGCGGCGGCCAGCGCGCCCAGGCAGGCCAGCGTGACGGCGCGCAGCCGGTGCGTATCGGACGGGGAGTTTTTCATCGGCGGTTCCTCGGGTTCGCTGTCGGTGCCGGAATTCTTCGACGGACCTGCCGTGCGCGGCGGGTCGATGGCGGGGGATGCGGGGCGGTGAAACGGGGGATGCCGCCGATGACAGCGCGGGCCGGCGGCAGCGCGTCGCAGAATCCGGGACTCACTTCACCCGCCTTCACCCCCCGCCACCCGGCATGCCCGAATCGACCGCTCCGCCGCGCTTCGAACCCCACGTGCACGTCGACGGCGCGCTGGCGCGCCCGATGCTGCTGGACCAGCTGTGGTCCGCGCCACCGGAGAGCGCGCGGCTGGCCGTGCTCTGCGCGCCGGCCGGATTCGGCAAGACGACGCTGCTGGCGCAGTGCGCCGCGCAGGCCCGGCTGCGCGGATGGGCCGTGGCCTGGCTGAACTGCGACCCGCGCCACCGCGACAGCGGCCTGCTCGGCGAGGATCTGGCGGCAGCGCTGGCGCACGCGGGTAGCTTCGTGCCGCCGCGACTGGACGAGGATGGCAAGCCGCTGCTGATCTGCATCGACGAGTTCGAGGCCGCAAGCTGCGCCGCCGTCGACCAATGGCTGGAAGCGCTGGTGGCGAACCTGGGGCCGCAGGTGCGCGTCATGCTGGCCAACCGCGAAGCCCCGGGTCCGGTGCTCACGCGGCTGCAGCTGGCCGGCCATGCGCGCGTGATCGATGCCCAGGCGCTGCGCTTCACGCCGGACGAGGCCCTGCGCCTGCTGGCCGATGCGATGCCGGCCGAAGCCGCGCGCCAGGTCGCCGACTATGCCGACGGCTGGCCCTTTGCGCTGCAGCTCGCCCGCCTGCGAGCCGAGGCCGGCAAGCCGGTCGAACGGGTGTGGGGGCCGGACGCGCGCGGCCGCATTCCGCGGCGGCAGATCTTCGACTACCTGGCCGAGGAAGTACTGGCGGCGCTGGACCCCGAGCTTGCCGCCTTCCTGCGCGACGTGGCCATCGTCGACGTGGTCGACGCGCGGCTGGCCGATGCGCTGCGCGAGCGAACCGACGGGCAGCAGATGCTGCACCGCCTGCTGTGCCTGCGCCCGATCGTTTCGATCGACGAGGACACCTGGCAGGCCCGGCTGCACCCGCTGCTGCGCGACTACATGACCGAGCTGGCGGCAGCCGGCGACGCGGCGCGCCTGGCGCTGCTGCACCAGCGCGCCGCGCAGGCCCTGGCGCAGCGCGGGCAGTGGCACGACGCCGTGGGCCATGCCGTCGCGTCGGGCCGCATCGATCTCGCCGCGGACATCGTGCAGGACGCCGGCGCGATCCGCCTGGTGGCCACCGAAGGGGCGGTGCGCTCGCGCGCGCTGCTGGCGCAGATCCCGGAGTCGTTCATCCGGCAGCGCCCGCGTCTGAGACTGCTGCAGTTCGCGACCGAGATCGTCGAGCCCGGCCACGGCTATGCCGAGGCGGAGTTTCAGCGCGTCGAGCGTTTGCTGGCCGACGCGGGCGCCGACGGCGCAGCGGCCGTGGACCTCGAACTGGCACGCTGCGTGCTGCTGATCCACCGCGCCGAGCGCGAGCCGTGGTGTGCGCCGTGGGCGACGCTGGTCGAAGCCCGCCGGCTCGTGCGCACGCTGACGGCGGACGACCCGCGCACCTTGGCCCTGGTGCTGCCGATCGAACTCTTCTTCCTGCACCGCCACGGCCCGGCCGCGCGCGCCGAGCGCCGCAGCCGCGAGGTCGAGCGTCTGCACGAGGCCGGCGCCTACACCTACAACAGCCCCTGGTTGTGGGTCTATCGGGCGCGCAACGCGATGGCCCAGGGGCGGCTGGCCGATGCCGAGCGCGATCTGGTGGATTCGCTGGGGCAGGATCTCAACTACGCGCAGTTCCGCCAGGACTCGCTGGGGCAGCTGGTGCATGCGCTGCTCGCCCGCACGGCATGGCTGCGGGGCGATCTGGACGCGGTGGCCGCACACGTGACGGCACTGCAAGGCGAGAAGGAGATGCCCTTGCTGGAGGTGCTGGCCGCCGCGCATGTCGACGCGGCCCGGCTGGAGCATGCGCTGGGCAACACCGCGCGCGCGATGGAGCAGCTGGAGGCCGCGCGGCAGCATGCCGACGACGAGGAGCTGGCCCTGCTGGGCATGCTGGCCGCCACGGTGCAGGTCGAGCTGGCGTGCCGCGCCGGGCGCGCCGACGTCGGCGCCACGACGGCAAATGCCATCGGCCTGGCGGACGCATGGGCGCGCGCCGCCGTGCCGCATGCGCTGCCGTGGCTGCTGGTCGAGGCCCTGGCGGCGGCCACCTTCCAGCTGCACCTGGCTGGCGGGCGCCTGGATGCTGCGCGCGCCGTGGCAGACCGGCTCGGCGAGCTCGCCCGCACCGTCGGCGAGCGGCTGGGCGAATTGCAGGCGCTGTGCATGGCCGTCGGCGCGGCGGACCCGGGCCGCACACCGCTCGACTTGCTGACGCGCGCGCTCGCCCAGAGCGTCGAGACCAGCGCCATCCGGCCCTTGATCGATGCCGGGCCGCCGATGATGACCGCCCTGAGAGCCTGGCTGGCCGAGCCGCCGCCGGTTGCCGGCGATGCATTGCGCCAGCGTGCCGCGGCGCTGCTGTCCTCGTGGGAGGAGGACTTCCATCGGCGCAGCAAGGGGCCGTCTGCTTCCGGCCTCACCCGGCGCGAGCTCGACGTGCTGGCCGCGCTGGTCGTCGAGCCCAGCACCAAGCTGGTTGCCCGGCGCCTGAGCCTGTCGCCGGAGACGGTGAAGCACCACTTGAAGAACATCTTCTCCAAGCTCGGCGTGCGCACGCGCGACGAAGCGGTGGCCGAAGCGCGCAAGCGCTCGCTGATGGCCTGATTGACGGCCTGATTGATGGCCTGATCTCGAAGGCGCAGGCCGGCGGCAGCTCCGGCTAGAACTCGTCGCCCAGCTCGCGCGCCCGCGTGCGCGCCGCCTGCATCGCCTTCACGAAGGCCGCCTGCACGCCATCGCCTTCCAGCGACGTGATCGCCGCATGCGTGGTGCCGCCCTTGGACGTGACCTGCGCGCGCAGCTCCGACGGCTGCAGCGGCGACGCCTGCGCCAGCGCCGTGGCGCCGTCGAAGGTGGCCAGCGCCAGCGTGCGCGCCTGCGCTTCGCTGAGGCCCATGCCGATGCCGGCCTGCATCATCGCCTCGACGATGTAGAAGACATAGGCCGGGCCGGAGCCGGACAGCGCGGTGACGGCGTCCAGGTCTTCCTCGCGCTCGACCCACAGCGTGGCGCCGGTCGGCGCCAGCAGGGCTTCGATCGTCGCGCGCTCGGCGGCAGTCACCGCTTCGCTGGCAAAGAGCCCGGCGATGCCGCGGCCGATCAGCGCCGGCGTGTTCGGCATCGCGCGGACGACGCGCCCGCTGCCGCTGGCGCGCGCGACCGCGGCGCTGCGGATGCCGGCCATCACGCTGAGCTGCAAGGCGCTGCCGACGTAGGCCGCGCAAGGCGCCGCCGCGGCGGCGAAGAGCTGCGGCTTCACCGCCCAGACCACCAGCGACGCATCGGCCAGCGACGCATCGGCCGCAGCCAGCGGCGCCACGCCGAAGGTTTGCGCCAGGTTCGCACGCTGGGCTTCGAAAGGCTCGACGACCAGCACCGAATCGGCGCTGCGGCCGGCCTTCAGCAACCCGCCGATCAGCGCGCTGGCCATGTTGCCGCCGCCGATGAAAGCCACTGTGTTCGCACGCATGCGGCGAGTGTAGTCAAGCGCCAAGCCACACCATGAAGCCGCCGGCGAGGGTTATGCAAAGGTCGCATGGCCCCGCGCGCGCAGGCGGTCGCGGCTCGCCTACAGTGCCGGGCCAAGCCGCGACATCCGGCCGCCCACCCACGAAGCGGGCCTGGCCTGGGGGCGGACGCGCCCACAAGGAGACATCCATGAATCAAGCCCTGTCCTTCGTCCATCCCACCGCCGACAGCCCGTGGGGAACCTACCTCTCGCAGGTCGACCGCGTCGTGCCCTACCTCGGCCATCTGGCGCGCTGGGCCGAGACGCTGAAGCGGCCGAAGCGCGCGCTGATCGTCGACGTCCCGATCGAAATGGACAACGGCGACGTGGCCCACTTCGAGGGCTACCGGGTCCAGCACAACCTGTCGCGCGGCCCCGGCAAGGGCGGCGTGCGCTACCACCCCGACGTGACGCTCGAAGAGGTGATGGCGCTGTCGGCCTGGATGACAGTGAAGTGCGCCGCGGTCAACCTGCCGTACGGCGGCGCCAAGGGCGGCATCCGCGTCGATCCGAAGCAGCTTTCGAACAAGGAGCTCGAGCGCATGACGCGCCGCTACACCAGCGAGATCGGCATCATCATCGGGCCGCAGCGCGACATTCCGGCGCCGGACGTCAACACCAACGGCCAGATCATGGCCTGGATGATGGACACCTACTCGATGAACACCGGCACCACCGCCACCGGCGTGGTGACCGGCAAGCCGATCCACCTGGGCGGCTCGCTCGGCCGCGTGAAGGCCACCGGGCGCGGCGTCTTCGTCACCGGCCGCGAAGCCGCCCGGCGCTTGGGGCTGGACCTGAACAGCGCCCGGGTCGCCGTTCAAGGCTTCGGCAATGTCGGTTCGTCGGCGGCCGAACTGTTCGGGCAAGCCGGCAGCAAGATCGTCGCCGCGCAGGACCACACCGGCTGCATCGTCAACAGCAACGGCTTCGACATGGCCGACCTCAGCGCGCACGTGCGCGCCGCCGGCGGTGTCGGCGGCTTCGCGGGCGCCGAGCCGCTCGACCCCGAATCGTTCTGGGACGTCAAGTGCGACATCCTCATTCCGGCCGCGCTGGAAGGCCAGATCACCGCCGAGCGCGCCGGCCGCATCAGCGCCAAGCTCGTTCTCGAAGGCGCCAACGGCCCGACGGTGCCGACCGCCGACGACGTGCTGGCCGGGCGCGGCGTGCTCGTCGTGCCCGACGTGATCTGCAACGCCGGCGGCGTGACGGTCAGCTACTTCGAGTGGGTGCAGGACTTCTCGTCGTTCTTCTGGAGCGAAGACGAGATCAACCTGCGGCTGGACAAGATCATGGTCGATGCGCTGAAGAAGATCTGGGACACCGCCGACCGCCACAAGATCACGCTGCGCACCGCGACTTTCGCGGTCGCCTGCGAACGGATCCTGACCGCCCGCGAAGAGCGCGGGCTCTACCCCTGAAGCGGCTCAGCCTGCGGAGACTACGATCCAAGACCCATAGCCTGCTATTCGTCATCCATGCAACGAAGAGAAATCGCGGTCGCGCTGGCGGCATTCGCAGCCGCGCCGGCCGCCTGGAGCCAGGCCGGCTGGCCGAGCCGGCCGGTGAAGATCGTCGTGCCGACCGGGCCGGGCAGCTCGCTCGACCTGATCGCCCGCACGATGGGCGACAAGCTGGCCCAGCGCTGGGGCCAGCCGGTCGTGATCGACAACAAGCCGGGCGCGGGCGGCATGCTCGGCCTCGACGTTGCAGCCAAAGCCAGCGACGGCCACACGCTGGCGATCGGCTTCAACGGACCGGTGGCGTTCGCGCCGTTTCTCTACCGCAAGATGCCGTACGACCCGGCGAAGGACCTGCTGCCGGTGGTCATGACGACATCCCAGGCCAACGTGCTGGCGGTCAACGCCGACAAGGTGCCCGCCAAGACGGTGGCCGAATTCGTCGCCTGGGCGAAGGCGCAGAACGGCAAGCTCAACTACTCGTCGCTCGGCAACGGCAGCTCGGCGCATCTGACGATGGAGCTGCTGATGTCTGAGGCCGGGTTCCAGGCCACGCATGTGCCCTACAACGGTTCGCCGCCGGCCGCGATGGCGGTGGCGCAAGGCGAGGCCGACGCCACCTTCATGGTCGCGCCGGCGCTGCTGCCGCACGTGCGCAACAACAAGGTCCGGCTGCTGGCGGTGAGCAGCGCGCAGCGTGCCGACAACATGAAGGAGCTGCCGACCTTGGCCGAGAGCGGCTACCGCAACGTCGAGTCGCTGGCCTGGAACGGCCTCTTCGCGCCCGCCGGCACGCCCGACGCCGTGCTGCAGAAGATCAACGCCGACGCGAACGCGGTGCTGCAGGACCCCGCCGTGCGGCAGGCGCTGGATGCGCAAGGCCTGACCATCGTCGGCGGCAGCGCGGCCGACTTCCGGCGCGTGATCGATGCCGACGTGAAGCGCTGGGGGCCGGTCATCACGCGGCTGGCGATCCGGCTCGATTGATGTCACTTCGACCAGACTGCATCAGCTGCGCCATGCGGACCACGATCACGATCGACGACGACGCCTACGCCGCGGGCTGGCTCAAGCCGGCCAGCAGCTCGGCGTTGCCGCCCGCCGCGGCGGTGTTGATCGTCAGCGTCTGCTCGGCGCAGAAGCGGTAGAGGTAATGCGGCCCGCCGGCTTTCGGGCCGGTCCCGGACAGGCCTTCGCCGCCGAACGGCTGCACGCCGACCACCGCGCCGATCATGTTCCGGTTGACGTAGACGTTGCCGATGCGCGCACCCGCGGCGATCGCCAGCGCGCGGCTGTCGATGCGCGTCTGCACGCCCAGCGTCA
>Ga0307513_10007421_pt1 | contig 14218 bp, 9 predicted proteins | sample 15_EM_MG_FD_202174 | JGI IMG/M metagenome (GOLD analysis project Ga0307513, IMG submission 202174) | Populus trichocarpa ectomycorrhiza microbial communities from riparian zone in the Pacific Northwest, United States - 15_EM | ecosystem: Host-associated > Plants > Roots > Unclassified | place... | reverse complement strand
ATTTTATAATATATATATATATATATATATATATATATATATATAAAAGAAAAGAAAACAACAAGTATAAACAACACATAAAAATATTGAAGAAAAAACCCGAGTCAATCCGAGATCGCTCTACTAACCTGTTACTCACTATATAAGATCAAGATTAAAAAAATTCATTTTAAAAATAATGATCTGGAAAAAAAGAATTGAAGTTAAATAAAAAAAATATTAAAAAAAACTTGAGTCACTCTGAGTTAACTTGACTAACCTGCGACCCAAGATAACCATATAGAAAAAAAAACATAAAAAATCAGAAAGCTCAAGACCCAATAGCCTAATGTCAAAGGATGCAATTGAAAAAAAAATCCAAAACAACTCAGGTTAACTTGACTAACACGCAATAAAATGAAAAAAATGAAAAAAAAAGTGTAATTAAAAAAATAAGGACCGAAATTGGATAAAAAAACAAATGAAATTTTAAGGGATAAAATTGAAAGAAAAAAAACAAATTAAGAAAATGATTAAAAATGAGCAATTAAAAGAATGAGGATGAAAATTAGAAAAAAAAAAATCAAATAAAATATTGAGGGATAAAATTGAAAAAAAAAAAAGAAGAACAAATCAAGAAAAGGATTAAAAACAACAATCAAATGAAAGAATATCATATTTGATATAAAACCAAATGGAAATGGATGAAATTTTTTTAAAAACAATTCCAAGACAAACAAAGACCAATAAACAAGATGACCACAATTGAAATAAGAAATAAATAGAAGGACAACTCTGAATTTTTGTTAACCTAGCATGAATTTCAAGATGATGGGAGAGAAAAGAAGGGGAGGAGAAAAAAATCTCACATTTGTCAAACCATCATGAATTGCATTACATGAACTTCTTTATTAGGAGCACCACCACTAGACACTTTGGAAGACACGACGGTTGGACTTTTTTTACCGTTGAAAGATGCCTCATGCGCCCTCCAAAGGGTGCAGATAACATCTACTCACTAACACGAGCTATGCATGCCCCATCTACTTTATTATTATTATTATTATTATTATTATTATTATTATTATTATTTGTTAAAATACTAATTTGCTCCCAATTCAAATAGATTATAATAGAAAAACCATGATGAAAATACCAAAATACCCCTTGACCCCTTCTTTTTTTTACAATGAAGTAATTTCTTATTTTAAAAAATGAAATGGCGCAAAAGCCCCTCTCATCCTTTAAATTTTTGTTTATTTTTTAAGGGTATTTATGTCATATAACTGTGCAAAAAAATTGATAAACCATTACTCCTGATTAATTTTATAAAACCAAATGAATCCCCTGTAAAAGACCATCTCACCTCGTATAAAGGTCATTTGTTTTGTGTAATGAAGAGCAAAGATATCATTACATTGTAGCAATCCATGATTTAATATATCTTATCTTACAGTAAAAGATTGATTGCGTTTAGTGTTTATTTTCTAATATATATATATATATAAAGAAAAGAAAACAACAAGTATAAACAACACATAATTCCCCTTGTCATCACATAAAATTTCTAATTTAAAATTTTATCATCAAATATTTTCTCATATTTCTTTCTATGAGGTTTACAACTCCTTATATAAACTCAAAAAATTAACCTAAACAAAATAGAAAAAAAAGTCCTACCCAGAAAGTAAAAAACCAATAAAAGTCCAGAAATCAAAAAATCAATAAAAGTTCTAAATAAACTAAATAAAAAGAAAAAAAACTAACCCGAAAGAGAGCTTATGGGCTTGATTTGGCATCCTTTTGGATCTTGATTGATTATAGCTATAGATTTGAGCTTCTAAAATCTTTTAACCAAATTTGAGCACAATGTAATGGTTTGATCAGAAGTTATGGTTATTTCATCAAGGCGATTACTCTACACAACTCAAACATCTTTTTTAATTTAGTCATATCCTATTAATCTATAAGTATTCTTGTATGGCTATTCACATAGCTCAATTATGACAAATCCATAATGTACTAATCAGAACCACCTAAATCAATTAGGTCGGGAGGGCATGACATGTTGCTTGCATTAGATGCATATATATGCATTCAAATGATTTTAAAGTATTTAGTGAAATACTAGATTATTGGCTCACGCTACGCTGCAGGTCAAATTAATTTTCTTTAATGTAAAAAAAATAATTCAAGTGTCGCTAACGTGTTTTGTAGTAAGAAACATTTTTTAAACGTTTGAGGGTTGACCCGATATGATCCAGTCAACTTGATGGATCCAACAGCAACCCAAATGACCGTTAAAAACATGGTTTGACTAAAACAATTTCAAGACATCCTTTTCTTTTAATATTGAGATAGAAACATATTGGATCAACTTATGTCAACTCAAATTAACTTGTCAAATCTATGACCCATGTCATGAGACTGAGATAAACTCATAGAAAGAAAATCAAAGCAAATTATGAAACTCAATTCTCAATTAACCCAGTGTTAAAGGATGAAATTGAAAAAAAATCAATTAAAAAAGGTCTCAAGAACTAGAAACTTGAGTCAACTTGAGTTAACTTGTCAAGCTCACAATAAAGGTCATGTAACTGGATAAACTCATAGAAAGCAAATCGAAAAAATTATGAAGCCTGATTCTAAGCCAACCAAATATTGAAGAATAAAATTAAAAAAAAAACAATTAAAAGAAAAAACAAAAAAACAACGTGAGTGAACTTATGTTAAGCCACCAAACCCATGACACGAGTAATACGACCAAGAAAACCACATAAAAAGTAAACTGAAAAAAATTTGTGAAGCCTAATGTCAAATCCATCAAATATTAAAGGATAAAATTGAAGAAAAAAATCAAGAAAAAATGATAAAAAAAAATATCCTATTTAATTTGTCAAACCCTTTGACTTAAGTGATGAGGTCGGGTAAGAAAATCCAATATTAAAAGATGAGATTGAAAAGATAAACAAAACCTTAAAAAAAATAAAAAAAATAAGAAAAACTTGGGTAACAAGACCAAAATAACCTCATAGAAAACAAAAAAAATATATATGAGTTAATTTATCAAACTCGTGAACCGGATAATTAGATCAGGATAAAAAAATCTAATATTAAAAAAAAAATCAAGTAAACATTGCTTTTGTGAGGAGGGGAATAGTAAGCCCCCCCTCCTCATTTAGTTTTTGTTAATTAATAATTAATGTGGTGCAAACATCAAATAAAACCAATTATGATGTTCAGAAATCTATGTTGAATTATAACGTTAAAAAAATAAAAATAAAATAACATAGATACATAGTATGAGTGAGGCACCAAATTATGGCAAGATTAATTTGGATTTTCTCAAGTTGAGAGACGAACATGATCATTTTGAGTTAAATAATGCAATTGAAACCAAATATCAATGAAATCAATATTGAATTATATTATCCATAGCTTAGACTAGAAGGAGCTGAGCAGAGTTAAGAAATCTTAGAAATTATTTGTAATTTATTTTCTATTTAACTATATTAGGAACATATATAAACGGAAACCTTTTTTCATTGTTTTTTTTAATAAGGCAACGTCTCAACTTTAGGTAATAATACAATGTCTTCTCTTTCAAACCTAAACCATGTACTTTAGGCTACCATATATAAATCTCACTAGTTCTAAGTCTAATTCTATGATCTTTATTATTAACAAACATATCTTTATTTTTCATGTCTTCCAAAACTCGTTGAAATACAAAAGGGTTATTAAAAAAATAGAGAAATACTATGATTTTCTAGAAAAATAGATTTTGAAAAATAAAAACTAAAACCTCATATCCAAATGCAACATTTATCCATCCAGAAAACTAGTATTCTTGTCTTTCAAATTTAACTTGAGTTTGGGAAATATAATTTAGAGATTCTCTGCGATTTCTCTTTACTAATTATCCACTTTTTTCAAAAAAAAAAAAAAAAAAAGGAAGAAGACATGAGCAATGCGATTTTATATTCGAGCACTTTTTAGCAATGTGAAAGATTAAAGATATTTGTTTTATATTTCTATATTTAGTTAGTATCATAAATTTATTTTTAATTATAAATCTAATATAAAGTCTTTTTGTTGAGTTAACAACATAATTTTTTCATGATAATTTTTAATTTGAATAAAATAAAATTAATATTTTACAATTAGATTATCAAAAATACAAAATATTAAGATGACTTTTATAAAATATGGTTTTCATTTTTTTTAATGAAAAATAGGTGCAATCTTGAAGTATTTCTTGTTTTTTTTATTGGAAAATTTTGCCTTCTTTTCAATAAATAAACATATTTTCCAATTCAGAAAAAGAAAAATTTAAAACCTATACGGAAGTGTGGGGCATGAAAGTCATTACATTGTATTTCTTGTCATATGAGAACTCATAGGGATTAATAGTCCATGATACATGGTAATGTTGGTGGTGGTGTCATTCCCACCATAATTCACAAGTGTATTAGGTGTTTTCAATTGTTTCTTATCTTTGACATGATAACTTATTGACGTAGAGACAAATTATTTTTTTTAGAGTTGGGAGAATTCCAAAATGAATATTTGAGGAAGCATTAAAAGGACTACCTTCAATGTGTTAGAGAATAATATAAATCATATCTTGGGACCTCACGTAACAGCTTAAGCTATTGGGTTGAGATGATTCTTTGACATAGTATCAGAGCCTTGATGACCAAGCGGTCACGAGTTCGAATCTCATCATCCTCATTTATTTGATAAAAATTAAGCACAAGGTAGTGTGGACTTGTGCAAGTTTCAAGCCCAAAGAGCTTTCACTTAAAGGATATGTATTAGAGAATAATATAAATTAGGAGTGAGCAAAAAAACCGAAAAACCGATTTAACCGAGAAAACCGAAAAAAATTAACCGAAAAAACCGAACCGGTAAAAAAAACCGATTGAACCGGTTAAAATATTTAGGAAAATGTTCGGTCCGGTTCGGTTTCCAGTTTTGGTGTGCCTGAACCGGCCAACCAACCGAACCGGTTCTGTTCGGTTTAAAAATGAAAAAAAAAAGTAATAAACCAAGCACGGGCCACCCCTCCCTCCCATTAGCCAACAACCGTAGCAGACCTTTATCATTTCTTTCCCTTTCACACAGCCGCCCTCTCCCCTCCCATTAAGTCTTTGAATGCTTTCACATTGAAGGGTCCCTTCATTCACAGCCCTCATGCTCTCTTTGTCTCTCATCTCTCAACGTGAAGGAAAAGTAAAGATTACAGGTAAAGCTTTAATATTTCCTTTCAACATTTGAGTAAAATTTGTCTTCTTCTCTTCCAATCTTCCATGCTTTCTGTTTCTCATCTCTCATCTCTCATCTCTCAAACTTGCCATGTCAGAGATGAATTGCTGATGATTCTTCCATTGATTTACTTGATTCTCCTTCATGGGTCACGACATAAAAAGATCCCACCTCGATTGCCAGAGAGGGATTATTTCGGGTCTAGAACCTGAAGAGTGTCCAGAAAAATCAAAGCAGTGATTGCTAAGAATTGATACTGTTTTTTTGCAATTATTTTTTCCTTTGCAAGAAGTTGTAACAACGAGAACAACGTTGTTGATTCTTAGAGGATGGCATCTTGGCATTGTAGTTCGGTTTGAACCGGTTTGGAAAGGGAAAAAACCGAACCGAACCGAAATTAATCGGTTTGAACCGGTTTTCGGTTCGATTCGGTTCAAAAAAAAAAAAAAACGGTTTGGTTGTTTATTTTGGTCCAAAACCGGACCGAACCGAAAATGTTCAACCCTAATATAAATCATATCTTGGAACCTCACCCAACAACTTAAGCTATTGGGTTGAGATGATTCTTTAACACAGTGGGCCACCTAACTAGGGCCTAGGTGTAAAAAATACTCTTTTGTGTAAGATACAGAAAGGTTGTGAAATCTGCTCCAAAATCATGACTCATAGAGTTTTACCCTTTTTGGTTTAGTCATTAGAATAATGGGCCTTATTAGGATTGTGTGACGTGTCCCTACAACAATCATTCTCTATAATATGTCTAGTTATAAAATTAAATCGGATACTGTTAAAAACATAGTTTTGGTTCGGTATCACGTTACCTAATTAGAAAGATATTTTATTGCTTTCTATAAAGAGTGATATCGAAATAGTAGTTTGGAGATTGTTTTATCTCCAAAGAAGTAATGTCTCAGCCTTAGGTAATCCAACGTGTTTATTTTCAAACTTAAACCATGTACTTGAGTTCTCATAAGCTATTATTTATAAATCGTAACATGCAAGTCTTATTCTAAATCTTTGGTCACCGAGTTTAATATTAACAAACATATCTTTATCTTTCATTTTAGGTATCTTGTTGAAATACAAAAGAGTTATTTAGAAATAAAGTAATACTTTAATTTTCTAGAAAACTTGCCTAAACAAATAAGAGTTGTAAGGTTAAGTAATTGGAATAGCTTTGAGAGAAGGACTTCTGAGTAGCCAAAAGTTCTAGTGAAATAGAATGTGTATCAAGTGTGGGCTTTAATGCTAAGTGTTCTAGTGTAAATACAAGTTGTTTCCTTCAATTATGAGAAGATTCTAGGATGAATATTTAAGGAAACATAGAAGGGCTACCTCTAGTGGGCTACCTAAATTGGGTCTAGATTAAGAGACTACTCTTTTATATATGATACATGGAGAGTTGGAAAAATCTTCTCCTAGAACCTAATGCAAAGAGTTCTACCTTTGTTAGTTTAGTCGCTGTGATAATAAGTCTATGAAACCTGTCCTTTTGCAACCATCATTCCCTATAATATATTTAGTTATGAAATTAAATTAAATAATTTTAAAAAAAATCAAAACCATCATTAGTAGATTTTTTTTCTTGATTTCAGTATCACGTGACTTGATGTTGTTATTAAGCATACTAGAAATATCTTTTATTTTTATTTTTTGCAATGAGTGATATTGAAATAGTATTTTGAAGATTGTTACTTCTCAAAAAAAACAACGTATTAGCTTTAGATAATCCAACATCATCTCTTTCAAACTTAAACCATGTATTTAAGTTCTCGTAGGCTACTGTATATAAATCATAAGTTGTAAGTTTTATTCTGATTCTATCATCATCATTCTTGAGTTTAATATTAATAAATATATCTTTATTATTCATGTCTTCCTTTTTAGGTAACTCATTGAAATACAAAAAGATTATTTAGAAATAAAGTAATATTGATAATTATTGATCATTAGAGGTTGAGTAGTGATAGCATCAGTTGAGAAGTTACGTCAAATCTAACAGGAAGCTTACCCTGAAAATAAACACCGCAACAAAAACAAATAACTTAACTAATTTAAACATGAAGTTTATATGGATATAGAAATAACTCTCATTTTTTATTTGAAGACCAAAATAACTAATAGGAGAAAAATATATATATTCAAAAGATAGAATTGAATATGGCCCCCACATTATCATTTACTCTTAATTGAATATTTGTTTTGATATATCGAATGCCATTAAGGATGGGAATATAAAAGACAAAGAGTTTTTGCCTTTTTATTTACGTTAGTTTCTTCTAAATTACACATATTCATGTAAAGAGAATAAGAAAGTTGTTTTCTACTTTAATCATTATATGTATTCTTCATGTCTGAAGTGAAACTAGAATACAACACTATTTGTTTCTTATTTAACCATATTAAAAACATATACAAATAAGAATATTTTTCATTGTTCTTCTTATAAATAGGGCAAGACCTCCATCATGTTTATCATAAGAAAATATCATGAGACCAACAAGAAAGAGAGAGAAATGAAAGGAGAAGAAAAAACATATGTAGTGTATTTACTAATGCAATGACACTTACCAAGTCAAGAGTACCTCAACGTTATATTCTTCGTCCTTCACAATGCCCAAATCTTATTAACCTATCTACAACCCTTCCCATTTTAAACCTTTCCTTTTTGCACCATACTTTTTATAGGTCTCACATTATAGATGAGATAGGGAAGGCATGCAAGAAAAATAGATTCTTTCAAGAATTATTTATGCAAAAGTCAGTAAATATGAGTTATACACTACTTAGACATGCTTATATTACTAAGCTATGTGTATTGTGTGAAAGATGTGTTCCTATAATAGCTATTGTTTTCACATTATATTACTAGGTGCAACATGTTATATAAAGGCATAAGGATGGTTGGTCTTTATATTTTCTTAAGAATAGAATTTGTATTACACGTGGGCTTTGCTACCAAGTGTTCCTTATCTCTAACATATGACTTTCTATGCTTAGAGGCAAGTTATTTCATTTAAGGCTGCGAGAATTCTAGGATGAATATTAAAAAAAAAAAACATAAAAGGGATACCTCTAGTAGGACTCCTCACTTGGGCATAGGTTGAGAGAATATTATTTTGCATAGGATACTTGGAGAAGTGTTAAAATCTCTTACAGACACAAACTCAATGAGTTTTACTCTTGTTAGTTTAGTCATTAGGATAATGAGATTCTATTAGGACCACGAGACTTATCCTCTCAACCTTCATTTCCTATAATATATTTAGTTATGAAATAAAATCGAATACTTTAAAGAAAATCAAAATCATAACTAGTAGATTTTTTGCTTTGGGTTTTTGTATCATGTGACTTTATGTTGTTATTAAGTATACTAAAAATGTCTCTTATTGCTTCTCACAATGTGACTTTATTTAAGTAGTTATTTGAAAACTATTATATCTTTGAAAAGGCAACATCTTGGTTTTTAGGTGATCAAACAACTTTTTTTAAAACTTAGATCATGTACTTGAGTTTTCATAGGCTTCTATATATAAATCATAAGTTGTAAGTCTTATTCTAATTTCATGGTCACCATTTTTGAGTTTAATATTAACAAATATATTTTTATCTTTCTTGTCATTTTTTTTTAAATAACTCATTGAAATATAAAAAGGCTATTTAAAAATAGAGTAATCCTCTAATTTTCTAGAAAAAATTCCTAATCCAAAGTCTAAATGAATGGATTTTTAGGAGTTACGAGGTGTAGTGAGAGGAATAGGTTTAACAAAGGGAGTTTCGAGTAGCTAAAAGTTGGATCCTTTTCAAAATGATGTGAAGTTGGTATTTATAGTGATATAATGATAATTATTGATCATTAAAAGGTTGGATGGTGCTAGCATCAACTAACAAATTACACCAAATCCAAATAAGGAATTTAAGTTAAAAGAAAACAGACACCATGACAATAAAAAATAACTTAACTAATTCAAACCTGAAGTTTACATGTACAAAGAGACAACTCCTATTTTTTGTATGAAGACCAAAATAACTGATAGAAGACAGAAAAACATATTCAAAAGTTAAAATCGAATGAAACCCCTATATATTATTTACCCTCAATGGAATATATGTTTTGATGTATTGGATACCACTAGGGATGAGAATATAAGAAATTGATAGTTTTCCCTTTTTTACCTTGTTTTCTTCTAATTTGCACATATACATTTAAAAAGAATAAGAAATTTGTTTTTTTTTTTTTTATGAAATCTCTATATGTATTTTTCATGTCTAACATGAAACTAGAATACAACTCTATTAATTTCCTATTTAACCATATTAGGAACATATACAAACAAAAACTTTTTTCATGTATGAGATAAGAAGGGCCTACAAGAAAATTAGATTCTTTCATGTATTATTTATATAGGGGGTAGTAAATATGAGATGTACATCACTTAGACATGTCCATATTATTAAACTATATGTATTGTGTGAATTATGTGTTCCTATAATAGACATGTTATATACTTTATATAACCAAGTACAACATTTCATATATAAGGTTATAAGGATGGTTGGTCTTTACATTTGTTAAGAATAAAATGCACAGTAAATATATGAGGAAGCATCGATGGACTACCTTTAATGAGCCACCTGATTTGGGACTAGATTGAGAAACTATTATTTGATGCAGGATGCTAGGAGAGGTGGTGAAATCTTTTTTCGGACCTTGACTCAAAAAGTTTTACCATTATTGGTTTGGTCATTGGAATAGTAGGATCTTATTGAGATCTTGGGACTTGTCGCTACAACCATCATTCTCTATAAAATATTTAGTTGTGAGAGTAAGTTGTATTCCTTTAAAAAATATCAATACCATCGCTAGTAGATTTTTTGCCTTGGTCTCGGTACCACATGCCTTGATGTTATTATTTGACATAAAAAAAAATATATTGTTGCTTTTCATAATGACAAATATCTAAGGGGTAGTTTGAAGATATTATCTAATAAAATAAAACTGCTTAGTGTTTCACTGTACACTACACAGTGCAGTCTACAATGAAACGCTAAGCTGTCTTTTTTCTTTTTTTTTCGTTTTTTATTTTTGCTGAGCTGTATTTTTTTTTTCCTATTTTTATTTTTTATATCTCTAAAAAAGTAACATCTCAGCTTTAGGTAATGCAACATCTTTTCTTTCAAACATAAAACATGTACTTGAGCTCTTAGAGACTAGATCATAAATTCCAAGTATAATTCTAATTTTATGGTCATCATTATTTATTTTAATTTTGACAAACATATCTTTATTTTTGATGTCTTTCTTTGTTGGTAACTAGTCGAAATACAACAATATTGTTAAAAAAAACATAGCAATATTGTAGTTTTCTAGAGTTAAAAAAAAACTAGAGTTAGAAAATGAAAACTAAAACTTCTAGTTTAAATGCAACGTTTCTCCATCTAGAAAACTCAAAAACTAGTTTTCTAGTTTTTTAAATTTATATTGAGTTTCGAAAACATTTTAGAGGTTCTCAATAATTTTTCTTTCCAAGTTTTCTACTATTTTTCAAATGAAGAAAAGACATGAAGTATATAGTTTTTTATTTTATATACAAGTAATTTTTAGTAATATAAAATATTAAAATTATTTTTTTTAATTTTCATACTTAGTTATGTCATATATTTAATTTTTATTATAAAGTTAATATAAATAATTTTTTTGAGTTAACAATATAATTTTTTTCATGATGATTTTTAATTTGAATGAAGTAAAATTAATATTTTATAAATAGATTATCACAAATATAAAATATTAAAATGACTATATAAATTATGGTTTTAATTTTTAAAGAAAAGTAGTTATAATTTTGATTTATCTTTTTAGTGAAAAAAATGTCTGTATTTTTAACAAAGGTGCAAGTTTTTATTTTTTAATGGAAAAGAAAAACTAGAAAAGTAAAAGAATTTTTTTTTTTTGTTATTGAATATACCTTGGATACTTTGTTCTACAAAATAAGAGTGATAAGCTAACACACTAATTCAAGTGTAGATAAAACGAGAAAAAATCTTCTTTACGGTGGGGTTTAGTTAGCTTAACAATGCTTTTAATCAAATTTTATCACCAAGGTTAACAAATTTCTTGTAATCGATAATATAATTAAAAAAAGTCTTAATTTTAGTATAAAAAATGACATAATTTTTAATTATAAGCATGTTTTTTTAAAATGAAATGCAGCAACAATTAAATTTTAGTTTTATTATTAAAGCATCTCATAATTATTATTTAATGAAAGCATATTTTTTTAATAGCAAGTATTGTTTTTTAAATAAAAATCTATCATGATCTTAAAAATAAGTTAAAAATAATTAAAATAATATATATATATAGTATTGTTTTTTAAATAAAAATCTATCATGATCTTAAAAAAATATATAATATGAATTTTTAGGAATTGAATAATAATTTAAATATCATGTTCTTTAAATTTTTTTTTATAATGCATTATAATTAGAAAAAAAAAACATAGAAAAAAATAAACCTATAAATTAGACTCGCGAGCCTAGCCCAACAGATAATAAGCCCAACATGTATGAACATACAAGGTTAGACTTGTATCCTTGATCTTCTTTATTTTTTTTATTATTATTCAAGATGTCACCACCCTTTTATTTTTTATTTTTTATTTTTAAAATAAAATAGATAACATTTTATTTACTTGTCTATATTTTGACACAAAAAAAAACAGGTTAAAAAATCAGAATTTGATTTTCTAGACCTAAGAAAACCATTTTTAAATCTATTTTCATCTAAAAATATCTAATAAACACTATTAGAATCTCTATAACTAATTTCTCAATTTAAAACATCCCTAAATTAATTTAAAAACACAAGATTAAATAAAAAAGTTCTTTTTCAATCATTATCTACTTTTCCTATTGATATAAAAGTTCAAAAATATCTAAATAGCATTTTTCTCGTTAAAAAAACATATTGACACTCTAAATTCATCTTTTGCTCCTATAATCTAGTTAATTGTGTTTTCTCTCTTCTTTGTTATTTTCCAATGACTCTCGAGAAACACAAAAAAAATAAATATAAAACTAAAATGTCAAACTTTTTTAACACCAAGAAAATCCAATAACAAACTAATCAAAATCCAATAACAAGCTCAAGTTATAAATTTTTTACAAAAAATAAAAAAAAAATCCCAACAGGAAACTACAATGTTTTCTTCACTTTTTTTTGTTGGCTTTTTAGATTTCTTTTTCTTTGTAACTGTAATTAAAAATTTACAAATAGATTCTAGATGATGACGACGACGTCGTTTGGATTTAGGTGTTTACTGTACGGTTTATTGGGATATTCCATGAATAAACTAAACCTACCGAATAATTTATCCTAACCCTACTATAGTCCACTAAACAACACCAGCATGTGTCGCCGTCCTTAGGTCAGTGCTAGACGAAATAGCCAAAAACAAATTCAATTTCGATGATATCCACATCGTTCTGTCTACATTATATCATCCATCCATATTTTTTAAAAAGATTTTAAAAATAAATTGACTTCAAGTTAATTTTTTATATTTTTAAATTACTTTAATATAACAATATCAAATATAAATTTTAAAAAATAAAAAAAATATTATTTTAATATATTTTCAAATAAAAACCAATAATAGAAATCCTAACAGTGCTTCTCGTTTTCTAGAGATAGCCCATCAAATAAAGACTTCAGGGTCGAATCTGATAGGGTGAGGTATGATTGAAAATTAGGTTTGGCTCCCTCGTCGCGTAGCCCTAGATCTTTTGGTTCTTACAAGGAACAAAAATAGAGAACAACAAGTGCTTAGATCACACGCCGACACATCACACATCAATTCTTCATCATGACATCTAATGCATCAAGAGTTTGCCATGTCATTCATCAACTACTATTAACGGCAAAGATCCAACGACAGTTTATCACGCTATCAAAGCCAGTTCATCATCATTTACAAAATAGACGTTCTAAATATTCATTTCGACAAATTTTTGGGTCCCACAATTAAAACGTGGGGTTCCCGGTTTTTACTTACCAACCGGAGGTCCGGTTTACTTCTCCTGCCGACCCGATCCATCCGAAGCCAGACGAGACGCGATCGCCGAGTGATACATCATATCGTGGAACGTACTGCCCTCCAAAGTCTTCCTTCTAAGCTGCTTCGCTTTCTCCTCAGTGAACGATCCAAGGGCGAACCTCGATCTGGGACGACCTGGTTCCTGGTCCGAACCCGATAACCCGGATTCCTTATCGGGTACATCATCGCCTGTGCCACCGGCAATACTATTGCCGTTAAGGTAATCAGGAGAGGAAGACCAACCAAAAAGCGGGGACCACCAGGTTGAAGAACCGGACTTCTTGCCATACGGGTCGGGTGTCCTGGGAGATCCGGATGATGCTCGGACTGGAGCTGGGACGGAGCAAGCGAAAGTGAGTACAGAGGCCATGATGAGAAAAACTGATCGAAGTTTTAGATTTTTCTAGAGAGAGAGTGTGTGTAGAGAGGATAGGAAAGTTTGAGAGAGACTGAGTGAGTGCTGCGTTGAAGACAGGGAGAGAAAAGGGAACAACAAGTGGAGCGGGGAGCAGGTCTAGGATAAAATTTTAAGGTAGTAAGCTATGATCACGTACGGTTAAGTGTATGCATTTATTGTTACGGGTATAGCTTCATGAACTTGTACGACACTGTTTTGAGGTTTATGGTACAATTATTAAAGCGAGTATGATTTGTGGTGAGTGAGGAGGGATGTAGAGGATTAAAGATCCGGAGAAGCGGATAAGATTGAACACGTGGAAGGTTGTTGGAAAAAGGAAGATGAGGGGTCAAATTTGGGGCCTTTTTTGCTTTTATAGGATGTTAAAGGGTTCACTTTTTCAGGTCGTTATTGGAAAAAAAATGGAGTGATGCGTGGCGGAGTTGAGAAGCAAGACATGGATAGTATGATATGA
>Ga0307513_10007420_pt1 | contig 14220 bp, 12 predicted proteins | sample 15_EM_MG_FD_202174 | JGI IMG/M metagenome (GOLD analysis project Ga0307513, IMG submission 202174) | Populus trichocarpa ectomycorrhiza microbial communities from riparian zone in the Pacific Northwest, United States - 15_EM | ecosystem: Host-associated > Plants > Roots > Unclassified | place... | reverse complement strand
AATCAGATGTTCCGCGGCCGCCGAGACCTTGGCCACATAGCCGTTGCGCAGGCCGCGCACGGGGTCACCCGTGTTGTAGAGCGAGAGCGCCGTGCGCAGGCCCTGCTCTTCGGCGCCGGGCGCAGGGGCGGCGCTCAGGTAGCCCGCTTGCAGCACCCGCGCGGAGGCCGCAAGATTTCGGCAGGGATCGAAGGCCGCCGCGACGCTCAGGCCCAGGGGTGCGAGGTTGCGCATATTGATCTGGCCGAGGCCGAGATCGACGTTGCGTCCGGCGGCGATGAGGGCCTGAGCGGTTCGGATCGCCTCCGCCGGGGTCTTCGCCAGCACGCGGCGGGCGCCAGGACCGTTGACGCCGATGGCCAGCGGATCGAAGCCGCTTTCCACCTGCGCGACCGCCAGCAGGGTTGTGGGCGCAACGGCCGGAGCACAGGCGGACGCCAGAGTCAGGAGGGTGGTGAAGTCGAGCGGCATGGGTACTCCTTGCGGACCCAGCCTGCCCAAACCCCGGCCCGCGCGCGACGCGTAGGCTTACGACCCCGGCGCCTGGCTTGGGTGGCGCAACTGTGCGGCGCACGGCGCGCAACTCTCTTGCGCGGGCGACGCAATAGCACGGAATATCAATAAGTTAGACCAATGTTCTTGGAACCGATCGGAGGCCGCCCGTCTTTTCGGGCGATCGCGGCCAAGCGTCACCTCGCCCAGCCGCAAATCCGGATCAGGAAAGGGTTTCTGCTGTGGAGCCATCCCGCCAAGCCGCCTCGGTCACCGGTCGCTCGGGTGACCTCGAACGCGACCTTACCCCGCGCCAGATCGAGTGTTTGATGTGGGCGCAAGAAGGCAAGAGCGCCCGGGACACCGGACAGATCCTTGGCATTTCGGGCCGCACCGTCGAGAAGGTGCTCGCCCAGGCCTACGAGAAGCTTGGCGTGCGAACGCGCATTCAGGCGGTGGTGAAGGCTCGCGAGCTCGGGCTGATCCGCGACGTCGAGCGCGGCCGCGGCGCGCGCCGGGAGCCGCGGCGGTTTTCGCGAGGGTAGCCTGGCGTTCAGTCCTCGATGTCGGGATCCTTTGCAGCCCGGCGGTCCGGGTCGTCCGCATCGGGCTCAGGCTCAGGCTCAGGCTCAGGCTCCGGCTCCGGCGGACCGTGCAGCGACCTGTCGGACATCCAGCGCTCCAGGTGCGCGTCCGCCTCGCGGGCCCGCAGCGCGAGCTCGTCGAAGGCTCCGTTGAAAGTCGACATCAGCGTGTGCGGATCCAGCCGCACCAGGTCGTCTTGCGCGGTGGCGTCGAAGTCCTGAACCGCCATGACCAGGATGGTCATCAGCTTGTTGTCCATGCAGCGGAGCGCGAAGGCGGTGGACTGGATCTCGAGGGCGAAGAGGATGGCGTAGGCGTCGGCGTTCACCGCCCGGGCGAACTGGTGGATGCGCAAGACATTGAGCCGGCCCCGCCCGGACTCGAAGTGCTGATAGGACCGCAGGGGGATGTTCATTTCGCGGGCGACGTCCGCCGAACTGAGGCCCCGACGGCGCCGGATCGCCCGCAACACCTCGGGAAGCGTGGTCTTGCCGGCGGAAAGATTTTCGGACGGCGACGCGGCCATTCGAAACGGTTCGCATCAACCTAAGCTTGTTTCAAGAGCTCCATGCCTCCACAGCGCGCATAGTGTGGGTCGGAGAATGGCGTTCTTCGTTCTGCTGCGAAGCCGCCAGACTCCGAACTCCGAGCTTGACCCGCCTCGACCTGAACTTTGGGCGCAACGAGGACGAAACAGCAGAGAGGCGGCCTACCAATAGCGCTAGCTCGGAAAGCCGGCCGGCCCAGCAATTCGACACCGTCAGCGCAAAGCTGCCTCGCGCACAACGGCGCCCGGCGCTATCCTTCGATCGGGGCGGCGTTGGCACGCGGAGGCGTCCGTGCGTGGACTGGTGCTCGGCCTCACCCTCGGTTTCCTCGTATCGGCGGGCTCGCCCGCCAGAGCGCAACTGCTCGAGGCCTGGCGCGCCTGTGTCGGCGACGGCGGCGTGAACGCGGCGCAACAGATCCGCGGCTGCTCGGACATCATCGACTCAGCAGGCGAAACCCCGCCGCACCGCGCGGTCGCCCTCTTCAACCGCGGTGCGCTCTACCAGGATCAAGGCGCCCTCCCGCAGGCCATGGCCGATTATGCGGCGGCTGTTCGGCTGGCGCCCGGCTTGCCTGAAGCCAACGCAGGGCAGGGGAGCGCGGCCTTCGCCAATGGCGACTATGCCGAGGCGGCGGCGGACTTCGGAAGAGCCCTGCGCCTGCGTCCTGACGATGCGGATTTCTGGGCGGGACGGGCAGCGACGCGCGTCGCGCGGGGCGATCGAGCCGGCGCGTTAGCCGACTACGACCAGGCTGTGCAGCATGCTCCGACGTCGGGCAGACTGCTGACTCAGCGCGGCCAGGCATGGGCCCGCTTCGGCGACGAGAACCGGGCGCTAGCCGACTTCAATCGGGCGCTGGCCCTGAATGCTGACGACGCACCCGCGCTCGCCAACCGCGGCGCTCTTTTCGCACGCAAGCGCGAGCTCGACCGCGCCCTGGTAGACTTCGATGAAGCCATCCGGTTGCGGCCGGACCTGGCGCTCGCCCGCTCCGGGCGCGCCTGGGTGTGGCAGGCCAAGGGCGACACGGCCCGCGCCGCGGTGGAATACGCTGCGGCCGCGAAGCTCGCACCCGGCGACGCCCGGGCTCAGTTCGACCACGGTTACGCCCTCGCCAACGGTGGCGATCTCAAGGGCGCCGTGGCCGCCTATGGCGCGGCAATCGCGGGTGATCCTCAGGACGCCGGAGCGCTCAACAATCGCGGCGACGCTCTGCTGAGCCAAGGCGACCTGAAGGCGGCGCTCGCCGACTTCGACAAGGCCTTGGGGATTCGACCGGAATATGGACTCGCGCTCGCCAACCGGGGCCGGGCGCGCCTGCTTTCAGGGGACCCTGCGGGTGCGGCGGTCGACTTCTCTATGCTCTTGCAACGTGAGCCCGCCGATCTCCCCGCGCGCCTCTCTCGTGCGATCGCCTATGGGGCTGGGGGACAGTACGCTTCGGCCCTGGCCGACGCCGAGGACGCGGTGAGGCGTGCACCCGGATCCGCCGAGGCGCTTAATGTCCGCTGCTGGGTGCGCGGGATGTCCGGCCAGGCCCTCGATGCGGCGCTCGCCGACTGCGACCGGTCGCTTGCGCTGAAGCCCGACGCACCCGAAGCTTATGACAGCCGCGGCTTCGTCCGGCTGCGCCGCGGTGAACTGGGGCCGGCGCTGGCCGACTATGAAGCCGCGCTGCGGCTTCGCCCGCAGATGGCCAGCGCCCGGTTTGGTCGCGGCTTGACCGCACTTCGCTTGGGGCGGACGGAGGTCGCGCGTGCCGACATGGAGGCGGCGCAGGCCACGGAACCTACGATCGCCGCCGACTTCGCGCGGTATGGGCTCACCCCGTAGGGCTTCGGCTTGCGCCGCAGCCGCCGGCGGCGCCCGCGTCAGGAAGCGGGGCCCTCTGGCCGGTGCGCCCTAGGGGCGGAGCACCTTTCGGACGGCCGAGGTCAGGCGCTCCATGTCCTTGTCGGACGTCACGAGGGCCGGGGTGAGATAGACTACCTTGCCCATCGGCCGGATCCAGACGCCGGCTTCGGCGAACCGCTTGCACCAGTCCTGGACCGGCACGGCGCGCTCGAACTCCACCACGCCGATGGCGCCCCGCACCCGGACATCGACCACGCCGGGCGCGGTCCGGCAGGGCTCGAGGCCGGCCTTCAGCCGCTCGGCGATCCGCGGGACGTCGGTGCGCCAGGCGCCGGTCTCGAAGAGGTCCAGCGAGGCGTTGGCGGCGGCGCAGGCCAGAGGGTTTCCCATATAGGTGGGCCCATGCATCAGGGCCGCGCCGGGGTCGTCCGACCAGAAGGCGTCGAAGATGCGCGCCGTGGCGATGGCGGCCGACAGCGGCAGGGTCCCGCCGGTCAACGACTTCGAGAGCGTGACGATGTCCGGGACCACCCCTGCGCCCTCGCAGGCGAAGAGGTCGCCGGTGCGGCCGAAGCCCACGAAGATCTCGTCGAAGATCAGCAACGTTCCGTGCGCGTCCGCGAGCTTCCGGAGCCGGTGCAGCACCGCGTCGTCGTGGAACAGCATGCCGCCGGCGCCCTGCACCCGGGGCTCGACGATGAGGGCGGCGATCTCATGGCCCTTCTCGGCCAGCAGGCGCTCGAGGGCGGCTTCCGAGACCTCGTCGGCGGGCAGGGCGGTGACGTGCTGCGCCGGCATGACGCCCGCGAACAGGCCGTGCATGCCCTCCTCGGGGTCGCAGATGGTCATCGTGGCGAGCGTGTCGCCGTGATAGCCGCCGAGGAAGGAGACGAACCGGCTGCGCCCGCGGACCCCGCGGTTGATCCAGTACTGGATCGCCATCTTCATCGCGATCTCCACGGCGACCGAGCCGGACTCCGCGAAGAACACATGGTCGAGGTCGCCCGGCAGCGCCTGGGCCAGCCGCGCGGCCAGCCGGTAGGCCGGCTCATGCGCCAGGCCGCCGAACATCACATGCGGCGCGGTCTCCAGCTGGGCCTGCACCGCGGCGCGGATATGCGGGTGGTTGTAGCCGTGGCAGGCGGTCCACCACGATGCGATGCCGTCCACCAGTTCGCTGCCGTCCTCCAGGATCAGCCGCGCGCCCTCGGTGCGGGCCACGGCCAGCGGCGGGGCCGCGGTCTTCATCTGGCAATAGGGCCGCCAGACGTGCGGCGCGCCTTCGGCGAGCCAGGCGGGCGGTTGCGGCATTGGAATTCCCCCTGCAGGTGGCGTCACCGGGGGTCTGTACTTGGCCTTCCCCTAGGGCGCCTTCCGCCATTCGGCGGCGTCGGGCATAGGGTGGCCGTGATCGACAGCCTGACCGCCCACGCGAAAGCCAAAATAGCCGGCCTCGAGGCGAAGAGCCTGGCGCGGTCGCTTAAGCCCACCCACCGCCTCGACGGCGTCTGGGTGGAGCGCGGCGGGCGGCGGATGATCTCGTTCTCCTGCAACGACTACCTGGGCTTGACGCACCATCCGGCGGTCAAGGCCGCGGCGGTGGCGGCGATCGGCCTCTACGGGGTGGGCGCGGGCGCCTCGCGGCTGGTGAGCGGCGACCATCCGCTGTTCGGCGAGCTGGAAGGGCGGCTGGCGGCGCTGAAGGGCGCGCAGGCCGCCTGCATCTTCGGCTCCGGCTACCTCGCCAACATGGGCATCATCCCGACTTTCGCGGGGCCCGGCGACCTGGTGCTGATCGACGAGCTGGCGCATTCCTGCATCTGGGCCGGCGCCAAGCTCTCAGGCGCTGGGGTCGTCGCCTTCCGGCACAACGACGTGGCCGACCTCGCTGCGAAGCTGGGAGCGGGGCGGCGACTCGCCCGTCACGCCCTGGTCGCCACGGACGGCGTGTTCTCCATGGACGGTGACATCGCACCCCTCGACGTCATCAGCGGCCTTGCCCAGGCCTACGACGCCTGGCTGCTGGTGGACGACGCCCACGGGCTGGGCGTGCTGGGTGGCGGCGCTGGGACGGCGCGGCTGTTCCCCCACGCCCACATCGACCTGCACATGGGCACGCTCTCGAAGGCCCTTGGCGGCTACGGCGCCTATGTCTGCGCGACCAAGCCCGTCATCGAGCTGATCAAGATGCGGGCGCGGACTCTCGTCTACACGACGGGCCTGCCGCCGGCCTGCGTGGCCGGGGCGATCGCGGCGTTGGACGTCATCGCCGCGGACCCGGCGCGGGTCGCCGGCGTGCTCGCCAAGGCGCGCCGGTTCACGACGGCGCTCGGCCTGCCCGAGGCCCAAAGCGCGGTGGTCCCGATCATCCTGGGCGGCGCCGAGACCGCCCTGGCCGCCGCTGCGGACCTGGCCGAGCAGGGGCTGCTGGTCGTGCCGATCCGACCGCCGACCGTGCCCGAGGGCACGGCCCGGCTACGCGTGGCCTTCACGGCGGGTCATCCGGTGGAGGCGATCGACCGCCTCGCCGATGCGGTGCGGCCGTGGCTGGTGCGATGAAGCGGGTGTTCGTCGCCGGCGCCCACACCGACGTCGGCAAGACCTTCGTCGCCTGCGGCCTGATCCGCGCCGCCCGTGGCGCGGGGTTGGCCGTGGACGCGGTGAAGCCCGTGGCCAGCGGCTTCGATCCGGACAACTGGGCGGACAGCGATCCGGGCCGACTGCTCGAAGCCCTGGGCGTGGCGCTGACCGACGACGCGCTTGCGGGGATCACACCCTGGCGGTTCGCGGCGCCGCTGGCCCCGCCCATGGCCGCGCGGCTGGAGGGGCGGAGTCTGGCCCTGCCGGCGATCGCCGATTTCTGCCTGGCGCGCGCGGCGGCGTCGCGGGCCGATCTCTTCGCGGTCGAGGGCGTCGGGGGGGTGATGTCGCCGATCGCCGAGGGGGCGACCGGTCTGCAACTGATGACCGCGCTCCACTATCCGGTGGTGCTGGTGGGCGGGTCCTACCTCGGGTCGATCAGCCACACCCTGACCGCGCTTGAGATCCTGCGGTCGCGAGGCCTGAACATCGTGGGCCTGGTGATCAGCCAAAGCCGTTGCCCCGGGTCGCCGGACTTCGTGGAAACGGTTTCCGAAGTGCGGGCCTTTGCCGGCGGACGGATGGTCCTGGACGCCCCACTCGACGACCTCGCGGACTGGCCCCGACGCCTGTGCGATGCGCTCTAGCGACCTGGCCGCGCCGTTTGTCCTGCTGGAGGACCGGTCGGACGCGGGGTCCGGGGGGCGGCTCTATCGCCATCCCGTGGAGATCGTTCGCTGCGACGCGCCGGAAGGGGTCGAGGACGCCTTCCGCCGTCTAGAGGATGGCGTCGCCGCGGGCCTGTACGCCGCTGGCCTGTTCGCCTACGAGCTGGGCTATGTCCTGGAGCCGCGGCTCGCGGCCCGACTGCCCGCGGGGCGCGACGGTCCGCTGCTGTGGTTCGGCCTCTTCGCGCAGGCCGAGGCGCTCGGCGCCCAGACGCTCGACGCCTTTTTTTCGGCGCGCGGGCCGCCGCCGCCCATTACCGGCGTCCGCGCACAGCATGACCGGGCCGCGCACGCCGGCAAGGTCGGGCGGATCCTCGAGCTGATCCGGGCCGGCGACCTCTACCAGGCGAACCTGACGTTCCCCTTGCGCTTCGACTACCCGGGCGACCCTCTGGCCCTCTATGGCGCGCTGCGGACGCGCCAGCCGGTGGCGCACGGCGGCGTTGTGGCGCTGGGGGACGCGACGGTGCTGTCGGTCTCGCCGGAGCTGTTCGTGCAGGTCTGCGGCGAGGCGGCGACCGTTCGGCCGATGAAGGGGACGGTGGCGCGGGGCGGCGACCTGCGGGCCGACCGATCGGCGCGCGAGGCCCTGGCGGCGGACCCCAAGCAGCGGGCCGAGAACCTGATGATCGTCGACCTCCTGCGCAACGACCTGGCGCGGATCAGCCTGGCAGGCTCGGTGCGGACCTCCTCGCTGTTCGCCGTGGAGACCTACCCCACCTTCCACGCCCTGACCTCCACGGTCACCGCGCGGCTGCGCCCATGCGTCGGCCTGCGCGAACGGATCGGTGCGCTGTTTCCCTGCGGCTCGATCGTCGGCGCGCCCAAGATCCGGGCGAGCGAGGTCGTCCGCGAGCTCGAGGCGGAGCCGCGCGGCGTCTACACCGGCGCGATCGGCGCGATCGCGCCTGGCGGCGACATGACGTTCAACGTCGCCATCCGCACGGCGGTGATCTCCGCCGGCGGCGAGGGCCGCTATGGGGTCGGGGGCGGGATCGTCGCGGATTCCGACCCCGACGCCGAGTACGCCGAAGCGCTGCTGAAGGCGCGCGTCCTCCAGGACCTGGCGACGGACTACGCGCTGATCGAGACGCTGCGTTGGTCTCCCGACGCGGGGTTCATCCGCCTGGACGGGCATCTCGACCGGCTCTCGGCGTCCGCGGCCAAGCTCGGCTTCGGCTTCGATCGCGCCGGGGCGGAAGCCCGGCTGGCGCGCGAGGCGCGATCCTGGTCCGATCCGGCGGACGATCGTCGGATCCGCCTCCAGCTGGCGCGTAACGGGGACCTGGCGATCGCTCACGCGCCTGTCGCCACGGCGCCGTCGAGCGCGTTGGCGCTCTGCGTGGCCCCGGATCGGCTCGACGCCGGCGACCCGTTCCTGCGCCACAAGACGACGCGTCGCGAACCCCATGACCGCGCCTTCGCCGCGGCCGCGGCGCAGGGCAAGGACGAAGCCGTGCTGCTCAACCGGCGCGGCGCCGTGGCGGACGCCTCGCGCAACAGCATCTTCCTCGAGCGGGACGGCGGCCTGGTCACCCCGCCCCTGGCGGCCGGGGCCTTGCCCGGGGTCCTGCGCGCCGCGCTCATCGCGGACGGTCGCGCTGTCGAGGGCGAGCTGGGGCTGGCCGACCTGCAAGGGCCGAGGCGGTGGTTCGTCGGCAACAGCCTCCATGGCCTGCGCGCGGCGCGCCTGGCCTGATCTCCATGAACGGGCCGCCGACGCATCCGGCGCGGTCGCCTGGAGGCGTCGCGCCTGTCCCTGCGGGGCGCGGGCATCCGAAGGCGCAAACCGCATCGGGTCGTCGACGTCCGATGTTGCTGCGGAGGCGCCAAGGCCTCAGGACTAACCCGATGACCCTGGGCGCCATCATCCTGGCCGGCGGCGCGGCCTCGCGTATGGGCGCCGATAAGGCGCTGCTGCCGTGGCGGGGCCGGCGGGCGATCGACAGGGTGGCCGAGCTGGCGCGGGCCGCGGGCGCGCGGGTTCTCGTGAGCGTGGGGCCGGGGGACTACGGCTTGGCCCGCGTGATCGACGATCCGCCGCTGGGCGGGCCCGTGGGCGCGGTCTTGGCCGGTGTGGCGGCCCTGCGCGAAGCGGCCTGCGCTCGCGGCCTGATCCTGGCCGTCGATGCGCCGACGATCCGGCTTGAGGACCTCCAGCCCCTGCTGTCTTTCGCCGGCCCCGGCGCGGCATTCGAGGGCCAGCCTTTGCCGATGGTGCTGGACCTCGCCGTCGTGCCGGCCGAGGCGGCGGCGGGCTGGCCCATGGCGCGGCTGGCGGATCTTGCGGGCGTGCGGCGGTTGAGCGCGCCCGCTCACGCGAGCGCCCGGTTGCGCGGGGCGAACACGCCCGCGGAGCGCGAAGCTCTGCTGGCCGGGCTCGCCGACTGGGAAAGCGCTCAAAAAGGCGGCGGCGCCTGATCAAAGCGTGGGCGTTCGCGCCGGCATCCCGAGATGGACAAATTGCCACCTCTACTGTGCGGGCGCGGCGCCGGCTTAGTCGCGGCGAATGCGTGTCCTCGTCGTGGATCCAGATCCGGCCCGCGCCGCGCTTGTGGCGGAAGGGCTCTGCGGCGTCGAACCGCTGGAGGTTCGCCACGCGGCCGTCTTCGTCGAAGCCGAAGCCGCGGCCTTCGCGCCGGACGTGGTGGTCGTGGCCGCCAACAGCCCCGACCGCGACACCATCGAGAGCCTGCGCGAAGCCAGCCTGACCAATCCTCGCCCCGTGGTGATGTTCGTGGACCGGTCGGAGCCAGGTCTCGCCGAGGCGGCGGTGGCCGCCGGCGTCGCGGCCTATGTGGTCGATGGGCTGGCGGCCGGACGCGTGCGCGCGGTCCTGGAGGTGGCGATGAGCCGGTTCGCGCTGATGAACCAGCTCCGCCTCGACCTCCACAAGGCCAAGGCCGACCTCGCCTCGCGCAAGACGGTCGAGCGGGCCAAGGCGGTGCTCATGAAGGAGCGCGGCCTGGAGGAGGCCCAGGCCTACGCCCTGTTGCGGAAGCTCTCCATGGACACCGGCCGGCCGCTGGGCGCGGTGGCCGCCGACCTGCTGGCCTTCGCCGGCGTGCTGAAGGGAGACGCGACGTGACTGAGACCGGCGGGTTGCGGCTGGGCTTCGTGCCCTTGAACGACGCCGCGCCGCTGCTGGTGGCGCTGGAGAAGGGCTTCTTCCGCGCCGAAGGCCTGAACGTCGTGCTGAGCCGGGAGGTGTCCTGGGCCACCGTGCGCGACAAGGTGGCGGCCGGCGCGCTCGATGGGGCGCATATGCTGGCGCCCATGGTGCTGGCCGCGAGCCTCGGCGTGGGAAGCGAGCGTCAGGCGATGATCGCGCCCCTGGCCCTCAACCTGAACGGCGCGGCGGTGACGGTGTCCGCGGGCCTGGCGGCCGAGATGCGAAGCCTGGGCGGGGGCGTCGGCGCGCGCCCGTTGGCCCGTGCGCTCGCCGCGCGGCGAGAGGGCGGCGGCCCCGCCCCGACCTTCGCCGTGGTCTTCCCCTATTCGATGCACAACTACCTCCTGCGCTATTGGATGGCCGAGGCCGGAATCGATCCCGACCGCGACGTGCGGCTGACGGTCGCGCCGCCGTCGCGGATGGCGGGCCATCTGGCCGCCGGCGATATCGAGGGCTTCTGCGTCGGCGAGCCTTGGAACGCCGTCGCCGTGCGCGATGGCGTGGGCCAGGTTGCGGTGCGCGCCTCCCAGGTCTGGCGCGGCGGGCCGGAGAAGGTCTTCGGCGTCACCGAAGCGTGGGCTGAGCGCAATCCCGAAGTGCTGGGTGCGGTGCTGCGGGCCGTGGTCAAGGCCGCGGCCTGGGCGGACGCGGCGGAGAACCGCGGGGAGCTCGTGGCCCTGCTGGCGGGGCAAGTCGACGCGCCGCCGGCCACGATCGCCGGATCGCTCGACGACATCGCCTTCCACCGCGACGGCGCCGGTGTTCCCCAGCCCGTCCACGCCGCCTGGCTGCTCAGCCAGATGATGCGGTGGGGCCAGGTCGCGGGCGACATCGACATCGCCGCGGTCGCGCGCCGCGTCTACCGGCCGGACCTCTACGCCGCCGCGGCCGGCGCCGTCGGGGAGCCGGCGCCGATCCTCAGGACGGTCGCCGACGGCTTCTTCGACGCGCGGGCCTTCCAGATGGACGCCGCGATGGACTACGCCGCCTCGCTGCCGCTGAGCCGAGTCGCCCGGTCCTAGCCGCGGCTCGCGCCCATTGTTTGTGCGCCGCAGCATCGGAGGGCGCGCCGAGTTGCGCAAAACTGTCGCAGAACGACGGTCTTCTGCGGCCCGGGCGGGGTCGGCGATTGGCATGCCCCCTCTGACCGTGACCTCCTGATCTCGACAGCGCGGGGCAACGATGTTCCGCGCCGGCCGCTGACAGGCCGACGGCGCATGGCGCGCCAATCTGCAGGGACAATGACGTCCGCACGGGGGGCTCCCAACCCTCCCGGCGGGCGTCTTTTTTTTGGCTTCAGGGGGTATAGCCGTGAGAGATGCAAGGAGAGCGCTCGGCGCCGGCGTGGCCGTCGCCGCGCTGATCTGGTCGGGCGCAGCCGCGGCCCAGGCGATCGCCGACCCGCCGGACAAGGCCGCGGAGACGCCGCCGGCGCAGGACGGCCTGGGAGCCGAAACGCCGCCGGCGACGGCGCCGGCCGATCCCGAGCCGGCCGCCGCCGTCGAGCCGCCGCCGCCCGGGCCTGCGCCGACGGTCAGCGACGCCGTCACTGGCGGCAGGCTGCTCCTGGAGGTCCGCGCCCGGTACGAGTTCGTCGACCAGACGAAGACGGCGGTGCTGCGCGACAACGGCGAGGCCTTCACGGTCCGCACGCGGCTAGGCTGGGAAACCGCCGACTGGAACGGTTTCAAGGGGCTGGTCGAGTTCGAAGACGTCCGCCAGGTCGGCCCCGAGCACTTCGCGGTGAACGTGCCCGGCGCGACCACGCCGCCGCTGAACGGCGCGGACAAGGCGCGCTATCCGCTGATCAACGATCCCGATGTCACCGAGCTCAACCGACTGCAGCTGACCTGGGCGCCGAGCGCCGCGCTCAGCGTCACCGCCGGCCGGCAACGGATCCTGATCGACGACCAGCGCTTCGTCGGCAATGTCGGCTGGCGCCAGGACGAGCAGACCTTCGACGCGGTGCGCGCCGACCTCGCCTGGGGACGCTTCAAGGCCACCTACGCCTACGTCACCCACGTCAACCGCATCCTGGGCGAACTCAAGGACTGGGATTCCGACAGCCATCTCTTCAACGTCACATGGTCCCCGGCCGAGGCCCTGCGCGTGGAGGGGTTCGTCTATGCGCTGGACTTCAGCAACTCGGCCGCCAACGCCTCGATCACCGAGGGGCTGAAGGCGTCGGGCAAGGCGTGGCTGGGCCTCATCCAGGTCGTCTACAACGCCACCTACGCCCGACAGGGCGACTACCGCGGCAACACGCCGGATTACAGCCTCGACTACTGGGGAGCCGACCTCGCGGGGAGCTTCGATATCTACACCGCGAAGGTCTCGTACGAGTCCCTCGAAGGCAACGGGACCCGCGGCTTCACCACACCGCTCGCCACCACCCACGCCTTCCAGGGATGGGCGGACGCCTTCGTCCAGCCCTTGGGCGGAAACAAGGGCTTCGTGGACGGCATCGAGGACCTGAACCTCACCTTCAACGCCAAGCCCAGGCTGAAGCTCGCCTACCTGTTCAACCTCGACATTCTGGTCCGCTACCACGACTTCGACGACCAGCGGACCGGCGCCGACCTCGGCCATGAGTGGGACGCCCAGATCCAGGGCGCGATCAATCCCAGGCTCAGTTGGGCCCTGAAATACGCAGACTTCGAGCGGGTCGCGCGCGTCCCGCTGGGCACGGCGACGCCGCCGCCCTCCCGCACCAAGGTGTGGTTCACCCTCGAATACCGCCTCTGACCCGGCCGCCACAGCACGGATGACATCGCCATGACCGACAAGACCCGAAACCCCGAGCCCGCGGGCCTGACGCGACGCACGGCCCTGACCGCCGCGGCCGCGACCCTGGCGGCCGCCAAGACGCTCCTGCCCAGCGGCGCCTTCGCCGCCGGCGCGGGGCCGGAGGTCGCCAAGGCGCGTCTCGGATTTATCGCGCTCACCGACGCCTCGCCGCTGATCATCGCCAAGGAGCGCGGCTACTTCGCCAAGCACGGCATGCCCGACATCGAGGTGCTCAAGCAGGCGTCCTGGGGCGCGACGCGCGACAACCTGGTCCTGGGGTCAGGCGGCGGCGGGATTGACGGGGCGCACATCCTGTCGCCCATGCCCTACCAGTTCAGCGCCGGGGTCGCGACCGGCGGGCGTCCGCTGCCGATGAACATCCTGGCCCGGCTCAACCTGAACGGACAGGCGATCTCGGTCGGCAACGATCTCAAGGCGGTGAAGGTCGGGCTGAACAGCGCCGGGGCGCGGGCCAAGTTTGCACAACTGAAAGCCGCGGGGAATCCGGCCAAGATCGCCATGACGTTCCGGGGCGGCACCCACGACCTTTGGGTGCGCTATTGGCTCGCGGCAGGCGGCATCAATCCGGAGACCGACGTCTCCACCATCGTGATCCCGCCGCCGCAGATGGTGGCCAATATGAAGGCCGGCACCCAGGACGCCTTCTGCGTCGGCGAGCCGTGGAACGGCCAGCTGGTCAACCAGAAGGTCGGCTACACCGCCTGCCTCACCTCCGAGATCTGGATGAACCATCCGGAGAAGTGTCTCGGCATGCGGGCGGACTGGGTCGCCAGGCACCCGCGGGCGGCCGAGGCCATCACCGCGGCCGTGATGGAGGCCGCCATCTGGTGCGACAAGATGGCGAACCGCCCGGCCATGTGCTCGGTGGTCTCGGGGCGCCAGTACATCAACGTGCCGATGGGCGACATCCTGCCCCGTCTGCAGGGCACGGTGGACTACGGCGACGGCCGCGCCCTGAAGGGCTCCGGCCACGTGATGAAGTTCTGGGCCGACAACGCCTCGTTTCCCTTCAAATCGCACGACCTCTGGTTCCTCACCGAAGACGTCCGCTGGGGCGTGCTGCCGGCCGCGACCAACAAGATGGCGCTGGTGAACAAGGTGAACCGCGCCGACATCTGGCGCGCCGCCGCCAAGTCGCTCGGCGTCGCGGCGCCGGCCTCCGACAGCCGCGGCGTCGAGAAGTTCTTCGACGGCAAGGTGTTCGATCCGGCCAACCCCGCCGCCTACCTCGCCAGCCAACCCATCAAGAAGCTCGTCTGAGCAGGAGATCGTTTCATGGGCCTCCCAGCTTTCTCGCTCGATTCCAAACGCCCGGCGGCGCCGCTGGTCGCCGACGTGCTGGCCTTGCCCAAGCGGCGGCGGCTGGCGGCGAGCCGGATCGCGGCGGCCCTGAAGGAATTCGCCGCCGTGACGGTTCCGCCCCTCGTGACCCTCGCGGCGGCCCTCGGGA
>Ga0307513_10007419_pt1 | contig 14220 bp, 5 predicted proteins | sample 15_EM_MG_FD_202174 | JGI IMG/M metagenome (GOLD analysis project Ga0307513, IMG submission 202174) | Populus trichocarpa ectomycorrhiza microbial communities from riparian zone in the Pacific Northwest, United States - 15_EM | ecosystem: Host-associated > Plants > Roots > Unclassified | place... | reverse complement strand
AGCATGGGTACTGTTTAACTGTTTTTGTTACTATGTTGCTGACTTTTTCAAATATTTTTTATTTTAAAATATATTAAAATAATTTATTTTAAATTTTTATAATTTTTAATATCAGTTAAACAAAATTATTATAAAACACTAAATGAAATATTATTTTTATTTTTTAAATAAAACACACTTTTAAATATACTAAGATAAAGTTTAAATATCCTAGATAAAGTTTAGGATTGTGATAGTGATTGTTTTAAATATTTTGCTTGAAAATATATTAAAATAATTTTTTTATTTTTAAATTTTATTTTAACATCAGCACATCAAAACAATTAAAAATCATAAAAAAATTAATCGGAAACAAAAACAATATTAAAAAATCTTCAAAAGCACTTTTTGAACACAAAAACAAACACATTCTCTCTACCATAAGCTACAAAACTTTGATTTTAAAAATATTAAATTTTTTTTATTTTAATCCCTCAACATTTTGATTATTAAAAATTTGACTTCGTAAATTATTTTAGTTTACTTTCTATATAAGTATCTTGATATCATGACTTGAATCGCAAGCTTGGTGGATTAACCTTGTTGACTCGGGTTTTTTTTCTTTTTTAATTGGTTTTTTTTCTCGATTTCATCATTTAACATTGATTTAATTAGAAATTAGGCTTCATAATTTGTTCCGATTTACTTTTTACGATGTTATCTCAGTCTCATGACCAAGGTCATAGGTTTTATGGGTTGACTAGGGTCACTTTACTGGTCCTTTTTTTAATTTCATTTTTTTCAATTTTATCCTTCCACGATTAATTGATTGAGAATTAAGCTTTTATAATTTATTTTGATTTTATTTTTATAGAGTTATCTTAGCCTCGTGATTCAATTCACGGTCTTGGGAAGAGGTCAATTTTTTAGTTTGTTTTACATAATATTATTCTGGTCTCATAATCTGGGTTATAGGTTTTGCGGGTTGACTCAAGTCATATTTTTGTATCCTTTTTTTTCATTGATTTTTTTCAATTTCATCATTTATCATTAGGTTTATTAGGAATTAGATTTAATAATTTGTTTTGATTTGCTTTTTATAGGGTTATTTCGGTCTCATAACTCGAGTCGTGGGTTTAGCAGGTTAACCCAGGTTCACTTAGGTCTTTTTTTGTCCTTTTTTTAATTGATTTTTTTTTAAATTATCCTTCAACATTGGGTTGATTGAAAATAGGGCTTCAAATTTGTTTTGACTTGTTTTCTATAGGGTTATCATGATCTCATGATCCAGGTTGCGGATTTGACAAGTTAGTTCGGATTCATCCAATATGTTGTCGTCTTAATACTTATAAAAAACCTATATTGTCTTAAGCTCTTTTTAGTTAAATTATATTTTTACTAATCATCTAGGTTACTTTTAAATCCGTCAAGTTGATTAGGTGACATTAGGTTAACCCACACACGATTTATATTTTTTTATGCTGAAAAAATATTAGTAATGCCAAGATATTTTTTAATGTTTTAAAAAAATTGATTCAGCCAATCATAACACATACGAACAATCTAGTCAACTTCTATTTACAATTACATAAATTAATATTTATTTTCAAAATCATGAGTAGTATCTCATAATAGAAACAAAAATGGTGTATTTATTAGAAATTTCAAATATCATTGAGCACCTTTTATGATTAAAGGGGGTGTTTTAGAGTGTGGTAGCGGTTGTTTTTCAAAGTGTTTTTCACCAAAAATACATCAAAATAATTTATTTTTTTATTTAAAAAAAATTATTTTTGACATCAGCGCATAAAAATGATCTGAAAACACCAAAAAAATATTAATTTGAAGCAAATAAAAATAATAATAAAATTTTAATTTTTTTCAAAAGCGTTTTTGAAACGCAAAAATAAACAAGTAGTAAGAGTGTTTTTAAACTAGCTCATGCATCCACCAAAATTAGTTTCTGACAAATTTAAGTAGATAGGTGTTCCGCGCTATGCCATGAGCCGAGTCAAATTTTTCCTAATATAAAAAAAAAAGCCTCAGGCGACAACAATTTAAGTAAATTCAGGTTAACTCTACTAAGACGCAATCCAAGATATGAAATAAAAAAAACTCACAAAAAGAAAAGCGAAAAGAAATTGCAAAGCTTAGTGTCTAATAACTGAATGTCAAAAGATGAAAAAGAATTTCTAAAAAATATAACGTCAAAGAATAAAACACGGGTCAATCTAAGCTACTTGACTAGCCCACGCCTCGCAATACAAGACTGAGTTAAAAAAATAGAATTTCAAAAGAAGGGCCCGGTAAAAAAAGACTCAGGTTCAATAAAAAAAAACATAAAAACGAGCTAATCCAAATTAAATTTACTTACTCGTTCTTATAATAACTTAATAGAAAGTAAAGCTAAAAATAACAAAGGTCAATGGCCAACATTTCAATGTCAAGTGATAATTTTTTTAAAAAAAATCAATGTCATTGGAAAGAAGCTAAGGGATAAAAAAACTCAAGTGAACCTGGGTTAACTCAATTAACCCGACCCACGACATGAAATCATGATAAAAAAAAAACTTTTAAAAGGAGGACTTGACATAAAAACCATATTTAAATAAAAAAAATATTTTAAAAAAAGAATACTTAAGCTAGCCCAAGCTAACTTGACTAACCCGCACTTAGGATAACCCAACAAAAAAAACTGAAAAAAATCACAAAGCTCAAGGGTCAATAATTTAATACCAGATGATTAAATTGAAAAAAAAATCAACCTTATAACAAACAAATATAGGAAAAAAACATGAGTCAACCTGAGTTAATGACGAACCTGTTATATAGGATATGAGATTGTGATAACTCAATAAACAAAAAGTGGAATAGACTATAAAGCCAAGGGCCTAATAATCAAATGTCAAATTATGATTTTAGAAGAAAAATAATAATAAACGACCCCAAAAAAGACCAAACATAATTGGCCTCATGTCAAGAGACAGGAAAAACCCTGTAGAAAGACAATCATGAAAAAATAACAAAGTAAAATCTCCAACCGTAAAACAATTTTAAACTTAAACAATACGAACCAAATATGGTATAAAAAACAAAACAAACAAAATAATTAAGGGCTAAATTGAAAAACAAAATAAATCAAGAAGATGATTAAAAAAACATGCTTGAAAGAATGAGGACCAATATTTGATTAAAAAAATGAAATAAAATGTTGAGGGGCAAAATCAAAAGAAAGATAAATCAAGAAAACTATAAGAAAATATAAATAATAATAACGAGGACCAAAATTGGATTAAAAAAACAAATGCAATAAAATTGCAAGAGACAAAATTGGAAAAAAATAAAGAAAAGTATATAAAAACAGAAAAAGAGCAATCAAAAGTTGAAGGGTCAAATTGGATGTAAAAATCAAAATTGAATAAAATACCCAGGGTCGAAATCGAAAAAAAGTTAAACTTCAAAAACCATAAAAAGAAAAGATAAATAGTAGTTAAAAGGATAGAAGCCAAAATCAATAAAATTACAAATCAGAGGACATGATTGTTTTTTAAAAGGGCTGGTATAAATTTCAAAGGCATGAGAGAGAAAAGAAAAAGGAATGGAAAAAAGTTTCATAGCAGCCCAACGGACTTATACCGTAAGCACACGCCACATTACTGGAAATAGGATGACTGACCGCTCCCAACGCCGCCATGTATGAAAGATTTTGGTAACCATATGACCCCGCACGCACTGCTCAAAAGGCTCAGGGGTTGTCACACGGTGACGCGTGCAACTTTTTTTAACAATATTTAACTACTTAAAAATACCAAACAACCCCTAACTAAATCCAAAACATGCAAAAAATAAAATAAAAAAGAGACTAGAATGCCCTTGAAACCAACCTTGTTTTTTGTTAATTTAAGGGTGATTTTGTAAATTAAATGTCTAAAAAAAACCCCTCTGCACATGTTTACTTTTTTTTTTTTATCGTAAGGGCATGGCCATAAATTTACTGTGTATTTTTTTAAAAAAACAAAAAAAACCCAATCGAAAGCTTAATATTTTTTTGATTTTTATGGTAAAATAGTCATTTTACTATAATAAAAAAGGTGCCATTATTGATTTATCCCTGATGAATTTTGTAATGATTAATGGATCCGTGAGAAAAAAATAATTATACCCCTAATTACAAGCTTCTAAGTTTTTAATTTAAGGGTGTAAATGTTATTTTATTTTTTCAAAGAACAACGAAATGTGTGCTCCCGTGTTTTACTTGTGCCTTTTTGGAATTTTTTTTTTTTTGTAATGGTGCATTATCCACTTGATTATATATTGCATTGGAATGAATAAATTTATTTAAAACTCTAGTTTCAATGTTGGAATCCAAATAATAATAATAATAATAACAATAACGAAAAACCTTCCCTATTATCAACTCCTAAGAATTTCAAATATAATAGAGCCAGGTTGACATAAAATGGTATAGAATTTTTTATATTGGAAATTTTTTATAAATACACTAGCCAATTTGTTTCAGAATTTATATCCAAATTAATAGGGCTGTGCTCATAATTAAGTAACTAATTATCAATAATTTCCTTTTGTTTTTCAAGACAGCAGGTTGCATGGTCACTCATAAGGCCACGTTTTTCAAAAATGCCAACTGCTTTGCTGCAAATTTGCAGATTTACCATCATTCGGAGTCGATTGTGGGTCACGTGCCTAAGATGGCGGGTGGAACAAATAGCTTCACGTGATCTTTTTCTCGATTGCAAGCGATCCCTCATTCCTTCCAAACTCCATTGTTTTCTCGTAATTAATGTCTCGTATTATTTTTGGCCCTCTTGTTACTACCATGGATTGCCCTGCTTCTCAAAAGCTACAATGGGCTCATAGTCGTTAAAGATGGACCCTGCTCTCTTTCGTGGGATTATTCACCTTCCCTGATTTTGTTATGGCTTTCAGACGTTGCGGGAAAGCTTTTGCAGGAATCACGGCAAGAAGAAACCAAGTTGACTGTTCTCTCCCGCTTCTTTTTTTCTCCTCTTTTTCCGAGGATAGGTCGAAGTGCTCTGAGAACAACCCGAAAGCAAAAACTCTGTGATCAGATTAAGACATAAGGAGATTAGTTCAATAATTTTGTGATTAAAAGTGCTCTTCATTACATCAAGGCTTTACTTTTTAGCAACGTTATCAAATCACAGTGATTTTACGTATTAGCAACGTTTTCGAAGTGCTATTCGAGGAAATGGCTTCTTCACTCGCTTGCAAAGCGCGTCAAAGCACAAAGCTGGTAGAGGGGCATGTTGGTACTTGGTACTTGGTAGCGTCCTACTTGCTTGAGCGGCTGTTAGGCGCCAAAGTCACCACTTCCTTCAATGGACCAACTAACTTGAACTATCACTCTCTCCTTTGAAACTTGGCCACACCTTATCCACACACACCTCTTCTCTTCTGATTCTGATTCTGATAACACAAACCTAAAAAAAACAAAAAACCACATCTGCACAGAAAAAGAAACATTTATCCTACAGAGAGAATTTAGGGGGAGAAATACAGTGCTTCGATTGAGCAAGGCATCTTCAATCCCATGTCAAAATTTAAAAAAAATCAAAACAAAATATATAACAATTAAAAAATTAAGAATTAAATTTAATACAAATAAAAAATATTTTGAATTTTTTCAAATTTCTAAAAAGTTGTTTCATTCTAAAATAAAAGAAAAAAAAAATTTCTGAAAACCAAACCAAAATGACGATAAAATTAAAAATATTTTATAAATTATTTAAAATCAAATAAATAACAACAAAAATAACGAGGATTAAATATGGTTGATAAAAAAAAAACTTCAATTAAGAGAAAGACAAGACAATAACAAATAACAATAATTAAAATAAGTATCGAAGTTGGTATAAAAATAAAATAAAATCAAATTTTAAAGGACGAAATAGAAAAAAAAACTTCTATATAAAATATATAACAATAAAAAAAAAATGAGGATTAAGGCTGATATAATTCACAAATAACAACTATTTTTTTATTTTTTTTGTAATTTCTAGAACATGTTTTCCACCGAAAATTAAAAAAAAATACTTTTCTGAAAACCAAACCAAATTTTTATTTCATTTAAAAGTGTTTTTTATTTACCAGTTTTTCTAAAGGTAAACAAATATAAAGTATAGAAAAGTACTTTTCATTAAACAAATAGGATCTAAATATTTATTCTTTTTAAAAAATAGATAATCTATATCAAAAAGTTGAAAAAATAAATATAAGAGAATCAGATCAAATCTCCTAATGTTTGATCTTTTTTCCACTCTATTTGTGTTGTTTGGGAAATTACATTTTACATCACAAAAATTATATTTTCATAACACTTTAAATCTTCACTCTAATCTGTCAAAAAAACCAACAAAAAAATATTGAATTATTTCCAAGATTATTATATTTAATGACTAAATAACCTATTATAATATTAAAATAATAAAGTTACCATGATTACTGGATTATGATTACTGGATTGTCATTTTTGTTTTATGATTTTATAAAAAACTTGTTCCTAATACGGTTAAAACTTAATGTAAGAATAAAAAAAATCCAGTCTTTACATGACCATAAATAACGGATGCTAAATCAATAAAATCCAATTTTAAAAACAAGAAATCCAAATCTTTGTGTGCTTTTTCATCATGTCCTAAAAAATCCACATAGTTAATGATAAAACTTATATTTTGGATAATCAGTTATGATAATTTGAATCATTCTCTCAACTCAAGTTGGTTGGCAAGCTAAGTTGATCGGTACTTGTCAAAGGTATTTTTTTAGTGAATTTAGATACTTTACAATACTCAAGTAAGTATTTTTTTCAAGAAAAAAAAAAGGCAATGTTATTTTAGAGAGAGACTTTGAGAACAAATATGTAGTAAAAAACAAAGAATGAGAACCTAGAGTTTAAAGGATTTATGATATATTTATATCTTATGAATCTTTTTTTTTTATGAAGATAAAGGGTTAAAATGTAATTTCATCATAATAGTTTTAATGAATGAAAATATCTCTAATATATGCATTAATAAAGAATAAATATCACTTATACCAACATTAATGTTGATAGAAATATAATAGGGCCTTAAAGGATTTTTTTACATCATTCCCTACACAACTTTGATGTTGAAGGAAATATGATACGTCCTTAAAAAACTTTTATATAATATCTTTAATACAACATTAATATTGGTGAAAATATGATGGACTTTTAGAAGACTTTTACACACCTAAGGGTGTATGAATAATAGGATCCAAAAATATAGTCAAGCTCATTGAGGTCGAGCTTTTCCCCTGGGTTAAGCCCATAAAGGCTGAATTTATTTTTAGACCGAGTCTATGACACTGGGTTCTTCTCCGAAACTAAGCTTATGGCATTGCGCTCTTTCTCATGGCTGAGCCTATAAGAACGGGGCTCTTTTCTTAAGCTGAACCCATGACATTTGATTCTTCACCAGGGTTGAGCCCATGAGTGCCAGGCTCTTTCCTTAGGTTGAACCTATTAAGATCAGACTATTCTCCAAGAATGGGACCATTAAGACTGGGCCCGGGTACGTTGCTTGAGACTATGAATTTTAGACCTTTCGGGGTTTAAGCTCGTTAAATTTGGGTTTATCACTTTTTTTTCCTCAATTTTTTTATGTATATAAAAATAATATGCACAAGTTTTTGAAAACTTTTAGCCTAAATATTTAGTGATATATATATATATATATATATATTAATACCAAATTTTATATTATTTCCTCTAGATAATTATTCTTTTATATCTATATATAGTCACATGAAAATAATCAAACTATTATTATTTTTTATCTTTGTAATTGTTTTATATATCATAATAAGTTTTTATTTGAATAATCATGTTTCGGATAACAAAAACATGTCCTCTCCAAAATTAGAAAGAAACTAATGAATAAGGAAAATGAAGTTTTAGTTAAAAAAAATACATTTTTTCTTACTTAATTTAAATTATTTGATTTTTGACATATATTTATTGTAATTTCTTCAAGTTTTTGTTCAAATAAATAAGTTATTAATAAAAAATATTGTTTCATCAAAATAAAAAATAACTATGTTAAATCTTGATTAATTTAATAATAAGATAAAAAAAATAAAGTAACAAAAACATATAAAAAAAATTATTGCTCCTGGCAAAGTTAGGCTAACATATGAAACTTGTGACCTGGACATGAGATATGTCCATATTACATGTTTATCGTGCGTCCAAGGTCATGAGTTTAAGATAATTCAATAGAAACAAATTGACAATAAATAAAAATAAATTGGAAAAAATGAGAGAAAAAAGTAGATTATGATATTTAATATTGCAACACGGATTATTTACCCGGTTGTATTTAACTAATTTATTTATTAAAATTAATTTCTATTAAAAATCAACGCACATATAAAATTTATTGAATAAAATAAAAGGAACAAAAAATATTATGCAAGACTGCTTATATTAAAAATATTATAAAAAAATATTTTTATATTTAAAAACAAATTTATTTTGTATAGAATATATATTGTCATAACCCATTTTTGGGTTATTCCAAAAAAACAAAACCTGAAACAATGTCGTTTTGAACAACATTATTCTCCTTCTTCCCCTGCCCACGCAGAGGCAGGGGAAGGAGAAGTTTTGCTCCCCTGTATTTTTCCCGCTTTCTCTCTTTCTCCCCACTTGCCCAAACCCTGACAAGACCCACGCCCCTCACCTACCACCAAACAAAAATATGGAGGGGACAAGTCCTGCGGGCGGCCCAGGAGAGGCTGCCAAGTGGCCGCCCGGCCACCCTCCTACCCCTGTGCCATGACTGGACACGGGTAGTAGCCCCCCCTTCCTTTTTATAAATACAAGGGGAGAGAGACGAGCAGGAGAGGGGAATATAGGAAATGAAGAGAGAAAAGAATGAAAAACAAAAACAAAAAAAAACAGATGAAAAACAGGGGGAAGGTTGAGAAAAAAAAAACAGAGGGAACCGAAGGACATTTTCACGGTTGGGAAAAATATAAGGGAACATCTGTTTGAAAATCAGAGGAGCTGAAAACAAAGAAGAGTAGAGAAGGGAAGATTTGAGTAAAGCAAAAGAACAAGAAAACAAGAAAATAGAGGAGAACAATAACCTCCCTCTTTTTTGGTCTCTCTCTCTCTGTCGTTGGAAGCAATACCGCCACCTCGAGCCATCGCCAATGTCACACGTGTGCGCCATCGAGACAAAAAAAATCTACTCTCAAATCTGTATCTATCAGGCAAATATGGAGGGACCAGGAATTCTTGTCTCTTATATGTGGAAAATAAGAATGAGAGTCACCACCTAGTATTTTGGTCACTGGAAACCCTAATTGGTCTTAGAGATCGGGTACGAGGATTAGTTGTATAAAGAGAATGTATTAGCACCCCAAATACGCTCTACCTAAGGTAACCTGCATTGTTTTATTGTCTTATAAAATCCAAGGTCTTATCGTGTTTTCTAGTTGTTGGTTTGTCTATGGTTTAAGAAAAGTCCTCATCGGTAAAGAGATCCTTATCTTATCGGGTAAAACCTAACCGTTTTAACGTTAGCAAAAGATGACAAACAGTTCATAAAACGTCTCTGTTTCTCCAATTCAAATGGCTATTTTGATTTGGTCTTTATGGTTTCACAATTTTGTAATCAAACCCCTAGATAAATTGTAATTGGGTCTCTTGATTTTAAAGCCTTTCACAAAGTAGTCTTTGGTTTTGGATTCATGCGATTTGACCCTCAATTAATCAATAAACTTCTAATTTCTTCAATTTAGCCCCTGATTTGGTCAATTGCAGCCTCTCTATTTACGCGCCTTTTCTAGTTTGGTCTTTGATTTAGGATTTTTTCAATCAAGTCCCTAATTGGCCATCAAACTTCAATAATTATGCAATTAAGCCCCTGATTTGACCAAATCAACTCTTTAAAATTATAATTGGACCCCAGAACTTTAATTTCTTCCAATAAAAGCCTAAATTGACTTAAAATCAATTTTTCTTCCAATCAAACCCTTCATAAACTCAATTAAACCCTTGACAAAATTTAATTGAGTCCATAAACATCTGATTTTGGACTTTTCTTCCTCAAATTGAATTTTCATTGTTAATAGGGCTCTTATCAGTCTAAAATATACTATCAAATTTCAATTCTTGTATTTTTGAACCTCCTAAACCAATTTCTAACCATTTTATCGGCATTTTAGCATCCTTTTCTCACTAATATTATTTTTTGGATTTCTTCTGAATATTTTTTTATTTTTATTTTTTGTAATTTCTTATTTTTTTTGTGGAAACCCAAAAATAGATAACAACAGTCGTCAACAACACCATCATCGTCAGAAATAGAAGAAGAAATAGAGAAGCAAGAGAACATAAGCAGGGAGAAGAAGAAATACAGAAAACACAAAGAAAGGAAGAAGAACCATCGGTCAGCAACCGTAACGCCATCGCCACCGCCACCAGTAGCATCGTGAGCAACCGCTGGTTAGCCTTCCTCCCTTCCCTTTCTTCTTCTTCTTCTTCTTCATCGTCCCCAGCTGCTCCACTCTTCTGAGTGAACAATAAAGAGTGAATTAATCTATGAGATGGTACACACTAAAAGAAGAAGCTCTTTTAGTATGTAGTTGATGTAATTATCACATAATTACCATGCATATCTAATATAAAAGACTTGATAGAAGTTAGCACGAGGCTTAATCAAACGAATTCAATCGACATAAGAGTTAATGGATCAAACTAAAAATAAAAATAAAATAAAATTGAATAACTGACATAAATATAGGGGTAAATTTAAGATACTCGCCTAAAATGAAAAGAGGAATAGTTCAAACTTCAAACTAATCCCCACAAAATGAGATTCTTCGTCGTAACAACCTCTCTAAACATAGCGTCGTGATATGCAAATTGCCCTTATCCAGGGGTTCTCTGCACAGTGTAGCAAAAGGCAGATCAATGATACTAGAGTTAAAGGCCGAAGTAACAAATTCACGAGCAACAAAAGCATTCAGAATCAGACCGGGAGTCAAAGCAGGCAGTGTCAAGCCAGCTTAACACCGAACACCAAGCAGGATTGTAGATTCCAACCATACCGTCAAGAACTTTGAAGAACCAAATGAACTTGCAAATAATAACAGAAATCATCATATTAGCAGTAAAGATAAAAGAAGCAGTAGCACGAACAAGCATATCACATGAGTGACGAACAGCAGCAGTAAAATGGAAGCAGAAATATGATACAATTGCAGAGAACATAATAACATATATAATGCTAAAGCAGTAGAATGAAGTACTATAGCTAGAAACCTCATTGCAGCATGGCCAAAAAGTTGGGGACAACTAGACAGTTCCAAATCGTAGTTGATGCAAACAAAACCTAAACCTAAACCTAAACCTAATGCCTGCTGGATAGAGTATCATCATCAACGCCGCTAGGTATATATAAAGGCAGAGCTTCACAAGAAGAGTAGTGAACCTGCAAAATTGCCAAGGCAGAGCTTCACAAGAATAAGAAAATTGCAATTAAACTTTCAAAGGAAAAAGAAAATCAACCAAACAAAGATATCCTCTGACCTAGAAAATAAGCTTTGCTTTGCAACAAGCAATTGCCTAGCCAGTTTGCTTCCCTCTTGGTGTGAAACAGTGAAAGAAACATTGCTACTTTGCAAGATGTGAGATAAGAAAAGCACTGCTGCTACAAAGCTTGAAAAACTAAAAACAAACGGTAAGCACAAAGAAAATAATTGAGCCAATCATAGCAAGAGGAACAGTCACCCTGACGGACTTCGTTATCCCTTTCCTTCCAAACAGCATCAATAGAGGAGAACAATATTTCCATCACTCGTTACTTAACAAGAGACTGTGTATGTTCAGAGAACTAATATACCAGATCCAAAAATGCATCATATTTCTATATTAAAATGATCTTTTTAATCTTGTGGCAGCACTATGGAGTTCCGGATCGTCTTCATATTTGACACTCATGCATTATTACCATCATCGCAGCCATAAAAGTGGCAGGCAAGTCTGGTTTTATAAGACTTGTATCACAAATCACGCACAACATTAATTATGCCAGATTTGCTAGAAAGAAGCTGTGATAGCTGTTTAAAATTGTGATTATAGTTTAAAATATTTTTTTAAAAAAACAATTACTGTTCACGTAATTTACAGTAAATTGAATAAAATCACTTCACTGTTTCGTGTTAATTGTTCACTTTTGTGAAGCTACAGTGCAGAGTGAATTAATTCACTCTGCACTGTTCACTTTACAAAGCTGGTGTTTCTTGCTTCTCCCTGACCTGTGTTTCTGTGGCTTTTTCGGTGAGTTTCATGAACTAAAAGTCTAAAAACACTGCTTATCACTTTAATCGAACATGCATTTTTTATAGTTTCTTTAAAATATAAACGCTGCCGTGTAGACAAACACTCAAGCTTCTTTCAAGAAGTTGATGATTCGGGCACTGTCCTAGATTCTAGGCAAGTAAGCACCAACTTCTTGTCAAGGAATTGATTCTATAATATCCTAACAATGTCCTGATTAAAGAGAAAAGGTCGTAGAAGGCGACGAAATTATTTCGTCAAAGAGCAGCATGACGCAACTTCGTTGACTTTCTCTCTTTCTCAGGATCAATTTTTTTTTTATTTGCAATATAATTCTGAGAATTACTTACCAATAGAAATATTAATAACTTGCAACGTGATGGTGATATTAACGACAATGATAGATTTATGTAACTGTACAATCGGTCTACATTACGTGGGCTTCCCGTTCAGCAATTCTTGATCCAAATGTGCAAACAGCTTGTTTGACAGAATAAAAATTAAGTAAATCATAATAGTTGTACCTCTATTTAGCTGCTGTTTTTTTTTTTTTCCCGTGAAACCATATTTTTAGAGTTTGTTTTTTTGCTCTAAATTTAGTTTTTTTTTATTTTTAAATCGTTTTGATACGCTTATATCAAAAATAAATTTTTAAAAGTAATAAAAAAATATTATTTTGATGTATTTTTTTTAAAAAAATATTTTAAAAAGCAACCACTAATACAATACCAAACACTACCTTAGAGTTTTCGTTGCGGACAACTGAGTATCAGGCTCTACATTTATAAGGCATGGTAAGTAATTCTATGAAAGAGATAAAAATAAGAAAAAAACAAAAGAGAATGAATTAAAAAAAAGAAGAAGAAGAATTGTAAGAGTGCTTTTTGTATCTAATTTTCTTTATATGCTGCAAGTATTGAGAATATCGTAGAATTCATCCTATTATATTGTATTGGCGGATGAAGAAGGTTACATCCTCCCTTCACCTAGTTAAAAAAAAAATAAACAATAGAGAGGTTAGTTTTGCACGATGGCAGAGGCCTCGGAGGGGTGCATACAACTTCGAACTTATGGGATACTATTTCTGAAAATCTCATTATTGATAGATAATTATATTTTCCGTAGACTGAATTTCTAACATTCAAATTTTCTGGTTGCTGTGTCTCGGACGAACAGCGAGTCAGGCAGAATCAAGACGTGGTAATTTTCTCCCCATCTCTCGCCGTGCCCTGCAGGTGGCAGGCAACAAATGTCATTTTTTTTGAGTTACCTGGGCCATTCTGAATTGGGCGTCCATGTTGCTGTAATTCTGTTCCCTATTAGACAGGCCTAGTACTAAATCATCAAGGGCCTGATCTTGACAAACCCTAACCACTACTTAGAAACGAGATTTAGGCTAATATGGACATGGCCTAACGAATGAAAGGTTGCATTCAAGAGATTCTACAGAAACGAACAGGGGCATCCTGACCATTTAGAAACCATCCCTTGCACGCAAAGTAAGAATCTGCTTCTCTTCAATCGGTGGTTGATTGGTTCCACCTCCAGGTCAAGTGGTGGTGTCAAATATGTCCCCACTTCAGGTGGCCAACGACAAGCTTTAGGTGGGCACCCTCGCATTTCATTTGCAAAGGGGCATTTGACGAGTTGTGCTTTACAGTATGAGAAATTGTGTACCGAACAGTAAAAAAGTCCAGGAAAAAAGCTACTGATTTCCTACTTTTTTTTTGTTTAAAAGTTCAATTTACTATTTTTCTTAGTAGTATTCTTGTACGATAGATTTTCGCCAATATTCCATCCTTCTATTAAATCATGTCACGACAAGTGGCCAGGCCTAGCGCCATTAGCTTTCTTCTCTCTCCAACTATAGACATCCTGATCTCTGA
>Ga0307513_10007418_pt1 | contig 14220 bp, 7 predicted proteins | sample 15_EM_MG_FD_202174 | JGI IMG/M metagenome (GOLD analysis project Ga0307513, IMG submission 202174) | Populus trichocarpa ectomycorrhiza microbial communities from riparian zone in the Pacific Northwest, United States - 15_EM | ecosystem: Host-associated > Plants > Roots > Unclassified | place... | reverse complement strand
TTTTATTTACACTCCGGCCAGCTCTTCCCCCATTACTTGACAATCAGACGCTGAACAACTTAAGGGCTTTCACAAAACTCCATCTCCTAACATTCCAAATGGAAGTGATTCATCAGGAACACCTCAAAAAATCTGGTGCTATTATTAGGATTTCCATATGAAGGACCAGTTATAACATTATTTTGTGAGCAATTACTCCCAAAAAGAAAATGAACACAATACTTTACAGTGACAATCCAAGATTGAGATAAATTCAGATGAACATGTAGGTGCAAAAAGCAGAGTGATGGTGAAGTTTTGATGGCAGTAATTCTCTCAAATATGTGATGGGAGAGAGTGTTCTGAAGTTATCGGTACCCATCTCCACATCAACAGGATGATTAAAGGCTTGACAATATATCTCTAGGCTACCTGACAAACTGGCCATAGTTTTAGCAGCTATTAATACTAAATTGGTCCATACAGACAAAATTAAGCCTGCATATCACCTTTCCAGAGATCAGTGCCTTTCCAGGAAGGTTCAAGACTTGAGATTTTTTTTTCTTTTAGGATGAAATTGAATTTGTTATCTAAGAGGAAATTCAGCATACCTTGCCGCATATTGGACAACTTTCACTTCTTTCCAACCATTCATAAATACAACCGAGGTGAAAATGGTGAGAGCATCGTGTCATGATTTTAGGATTTTCTGGAGTGTACTCTGCAACATGACCATTCAAAAACTGCTTACTGAAGGGAATAAGAAGATCCTCACAAGTTAAAGGTCACAATTGGAATGCAGCGCAGCATAAGCACATTAAATTACCATCAAGACAAGTAGGGCAGACATCTTCATCTGCAGTAGACGGTTGCACATAAGTTAGTCCATGTGCAACTTTTGTTGCCAAAGATTTCTCTGAGGACTCTGAATAGCCAAGTTTATTGTCATCTTCGGAATCAACCCCATTTCTTTTTTTTACAGAGCCCAATGATTCCATGCCAGAACTGCTCACATTTCTTCTCAGTGATTGTGATTCTTCTTGGAAGTGAGTCATCGACTTCCTAGAGACTAAACCATAACGCTGCAAACGATCATACCTCTGATCATTATCGGAAGGGACTGGCCTGGATGATGAGAGTTGAGTGTCATTTGCAGAACTATCAGGTAATCCTGTGCCAACTCCAGTTGATGCCAAAAAATTACCTCCTTGGGTTGGCGATACAGTGCGACCTTCAAGTCTGTGAAACATTGTACCATACTGCAAGCACATGGCAGAAGGTAATAAGTACATCAGATAACTGGAATGAAGTATAAAAACAGAAAGTATGGTGAATGGGTCATACCAGCACCAAGGAACCCTTCTCAAAAAAATAAGGGGAAATTTATTATGACAATAGCTTTAGAAATTAGGATCTTTTCATGATCAAGAATATGGTCCCAGGAATATAGGTGATTGTATAATTTAGTTAATCGGTTTTTAAGCTAATTTTATGAAACAACACCTGATATAGAGAGTATTATAAGAGCCATATTAAGTTACCTTATCCTTGCCCCACCTTTATCAAATCACAATGCATGCATGGGAAATAATGTTATTAGAATGCAAAACATGAGTATAACTTTAATCAGAATGCATATGAAAATACTGATAGAGCACACCACGAAATTGGAATTGCACCCAAAAAAATGGTACCAAGTAATCATCTTTTTGCTCTGGGTACCTAAAGAGTTCATAATGACTATTCTGCATATACTTCAAATTCTCTCAGTGAAACATTTATTTCATGTTTTCATAAAATTTGAGCTCTATGCAATCACAAGATTATAAACAGTACCTTGAAGTAGAAATTGGCAAACCACTAAAAGGCCTAACTCCTAGATTTAGACCAAATTCGTTGGTTACATGATGTTATACAAGCAAAGGAAGCAAACAATTGTCCACAACAACCTGCCTCAAGTTTACAAACATCTAGGAAAGAAAATAAACAAAGTCAAGTGCGTTGAGTTGCTTGCACTTCAATGCTTACCCCACCGAGTAACTGGTGGAAAAAGAATCTTAGGCAAATGCAGTGCCTGTATATTGAACTCCCTGGGTAAGCATGTTCTTCATGTTCATCACTGCTAAGACAGCAGCAGAAGGCACCCATCTTTGTACTTCAAAAATAAAACCCAAAGGAATTGGCTGCTGACAACTAGGAAGCAACAAGCTAGGAATAAAGGATGCTAAATCTTCAACAAACCTGTACGAAACTAACACATTTGAAGCACCCCATAAGAACAAGTATCAGTATAAATGGAATGATGAGAAGAACGAGTTGTGAATGACATAAATCATCTGCCAAAGAGAAAGAATCTAGAGTTCATAGTAGAGAAACTCCTATAGGGATTTCCAAAGCCCACCACGTAAAGTTCTTCAATTAAAATTTTTGAAAGAAACATATACATTAAAATGCCACAAAACATCTCAAGGGTACTTCACACAGTTCTGCGTTCTGGGAATGGCAAACAAGTGCAGATGCAGAGTGCCGAATGACACCAATTCCAGAAAGTCACAACAGGCATAAAATTCCTCTGAAACCACGAGCAGTGTCGTGGCAATCAATCTAAACTACAAAATGATTGCTTTCTTTGCCTATCATTGAAGGTTTGAAAGGGTTTTTGGATGAAAAACCTGTTCCAAGAAGTATTTTATTTTGTCAAGTTGCCATGGACAGTAATTCCTGCACAATGGAATAATAAATCAATAAATTAGCGATGAGAGATTTTTATTTTTGAAGAGAAATAGCAATGTACCAAATACAAACTAAGAAAAAAAAACCCTTAATCTCACTGTAAAATAAAATAACAAAGTGTAAATTCTTTATTTTTTTTTCATTTTAAATGGGAAGCAAAGACACAAAATTGAACAAAAAAAAGAGAAGAATAAAAAGGAGCAAATTAAGCAAGCAGAAGCAATAAATAAAGCAGAATGAAATGAAAAGAAACAGCAACCAGTCTAACCTTAAACAACAGAGACACTAATTTCTTACCAAAAAAAAAAAAAACACTCGCCCTAACAATTGTATGAATCGTGACGATCGCGGGTCGTGTTGTGAGAACTGAAAGTGTCCCACCTAGGGTTTGTTTTACGCGTAAAATAAAAGGAAAGGAGAGGAATAGAGAGAGAGAGAGAGAGAGAGAGAGAGAGAGAGAGAGAGAGAGGAAGTTTCTTTCTACTTACCTTCAGTACAAGCGAAGAGAAAAGGAGAAAAGGAATAATGTAACCCTAACATGATTAAGATCATAATTTTTTCAACAGAACAAAAAAAATAGAATGAATAAAAAAATTTGACTATTCTACGTTAAGACGTAATATTTTGAAAGTAGTATTGCATCAGATCTAAAGAGAAAATACTGAGCAGATAATTATCCGCATATTGCATGTGAGTTTCACCATATTGAAAGGGCAATTTTTCACGCATGTTATGCACTTGTAATGGCCCGACAGTTTAACCAGTTTAACTAGAAACCTGATGTAATTACTAATTAGGGTGTATACTGGTTCAGACTTCAGATTAAAAAGAAATTTAAAAAAATAATTTAATTTGACGGTTCAAAACCATAGCATTATATTAATCTGTTTAACTCGAGATAAAACTCAACTTTTAACTTATTGTTTTTTTAAAAAATATTAATCAAAATAACTTTATTTTAATCCTTTTAAAAAAATTATGGATCAACCCGGATTAATATTTCTAACCCGTGACCCCGAGCCTATCCTTTAGAACCATGGTCATGCATGATAATGCATAACTTTATTTTATAAATTAACAACAACATCATTTCTATGCATTACTTTTTAGCCATAGATTTTTCTTTTTGGATAATCTGCTGTTCTTTCAAATCCAAATGCTGGTGAGTTTGGAGATGAATTCGCATTGCTTTCGCTAAATAAAAGTCTCGGTAGATTATAGCCTAAAATTAGGTGTATTTCTAAAATGTGATATGAAAAGGACTGCATAACTTAATGGTATCTTAGGAGCCCTCCATGATCCATCGTACAATGTTTTTCAATGATAAGAAGTGTTTTCATACTCCACAAATGATCATCATTGTGCTTGTTGTCCTGAAGACAAAGGCTAAAGTATAAGGTAAGTTTTTGTTTTCTTCTTCTTAGTAATCTTTTCTTTGCTCGTTTTGGAGTTGTTGGTTTTAGACTGGCTGGCTATGATTCATAGGAAAGCAACTTCGCCTGCCTCCACTGGGAAATAAGCAAGCAGAGCCATCCCTAGCAGGCAGAAGCCCCATTCACTAAAGAAAGATGTGGCCTGAGGCTCTACAGAAGTCTGATGCTTCCCGAGCAGCTCGAGTCTTGCCTTTCAATGCAACTACGCTTTCTCCCTAAGCAAACTGAAGGCAGAAGTCTGCATTCTCTATGGAAAAAAAAGGGATCCATCTTGCTGAAAGCTCTCATCGACTGGTGTGATATAAAAAGAGTTGCTTGATTATTAGTGAGATGAACGTCATTACACTCATCTTGCAATATATACAGACACACACACCATCACTCATTTACGCTCGAAGTGCCATGGAAAATCTTTGCCATTTTTTGCTGTCGAAGCAGTACACATGAGCTTGCCATTTTGCATCCTCAAGTGCAGCTCCCACTTCAAAGGTCATGACATGAGCCTCCCTCCCTGCGAACATCTTACAACATAAGAAAACAAACACAATTTGCAACATCCCTTCGAAATTCCTATGGCATGTCAATTTAATTTCAGTAACATTGAATTAAATATACAGAATCCCATAAACCAAAGACAAATGCTACTGACCCACTTACCATGAGATACACTATCACGCTGATCTGGTTCATGTGTGAAACTAGACCAATAACATAATAAAGAATGATGTTCATTTACATTAAAAATGTTTGGAAACTAAATAGTTTCAAACTATATTGTTCTACATTCTCATAAATTAATTGCATTCCACATGCAACTATGTGCGCCAAAACAGTAATTTCTTATTTAGAAAGAAAAAAAAAAGGGTCGCTGCCCTGAAGAGAATGGTTATTTAAATCCATTTCAAGATAGTAAAAAAACCTTGAAAGAGTGAAATAGTAAGCAAAATCGTTTTTTTTTCATTTCAAAAACCTTTTTGAAAAAATTTAAAAATTTTTAATTTTTTTCTTTGCTTCAAATTAATATATTTTTTAATATTTTCAGCTCATTTTGATATGCTAATATCAAAAATAATTTTTAAAAAATAAAAAAATATATTATTTTAATACTTTTCTGAATGAAAAGCAACCGCAACCACACTTTCAAGCACAATCGAAAGCTTGTTGATGTTACTATCCTTCCGCATGCTGATCTTTCATCCATGCTTGACTATAACAAATAACCCGGTTTTGATCGGGTTGCAGGTAGATCTGGCTAAAAGTGAAACTGGTCTCAACTTTCAACTCTATGCAATTCATGCTCCTTGTTTTTCTATCTGGGAGGGACATCACTAGAAAGAAAAGAGCCTAGAAATCACGTTAGGTTTCCCAGTTTTCATTGTAGAGCAAATTCCTTTTTATTTCACAAGCAAGAACGAAGGTGATCTTTCATATCATAGGACCCCCTTTTTAAGTGAATTATAGGAGCCATTTTATATTTCACATGTGCCATGGAAGTTCAACTATTCGGATCTCTTTTGTTTTATTTTGTTTTTGTAATTTTGAGTACTATTTCCTGCTCGATCATATTGTTTTTATATTTATAGTTTGCACTCAAACTATAAATAAACTTGCAAGAAAAATTCAACCAAAAAAACACTTGCAAGAAAGATAGCTCGCAACTGAAAATTTACAGCAAACAACCCTCCTAAGTGAGATTACAAAGCTTATGGGTTTCTTGTAAATATTAACATAGCCTAAGCTTTTAATTGCCGTGAATTGACATCTTTGTCCTTCACAAAAAAATCACACAATATTATCTCAGGTTTTTTGCTAGGTTCATTTCTGATTTTAGATTTGTTTAATTTTTTACACATTAAATTACTTGGTTATCTTAAAAAAAAAAAAACTTTGGTATAGAGGCGTTTTCCATTTTGGCATGCACAGTATAACTACTCTATTGCCCTTGAAATGAAAAATTCTTAGGCCTGGGTTTAGAGACATGTTAGTCATTTCACTTTGGGAAAAAGTAAAAGAATACATACCATGCCCTTCAGTTTCTGTGAATGCTTGCTATAGAAATTAGAAACGGCCAATAAAAGTGGCCATGCATTTCCAGGGCATATTGACTACGCAAATGAAGTAGAGGAAAAGAATTGCAAATCAAACCTGGAACTTCAGCAACTCACTTGAAAATTACGGAAACACATTGCACAACATGTATCTGCCTAAATATACTTCATTCCTGAGATATATTGCTGTCTAGAAACAAGGGTCTGGGCTATGGTATAAACAATTCCTAAGCATCCCAATATCCTGATCTTCATAATATCTGATATTATAATGGATGGCAGGTTAAGGGGAAGCGTGATCAGTGGTGACGAGTTCGTCTGCTTTGTGTAACTCCAAACAAACCGGTTGAAGAGTATATGACTGGGGAACGTAAGAATGAGGATGGCTAAATTCTTGACTGCAAAGAACCAATCAGGACCCCCAATTTCAATGCCCCAACCAGTATTACCATGCCATGTATCTTCCCATATGCTGTAAAGGGATGTCAAGACCAAGTAGGCCGATATAGCCACTGTAACAGGGAAATATCTTTGTTTGTCCCCAAAACCAGCGACAAAATCTGAGTCCTGGTTGAGAAGCAGTAGGATAGGAGCCAGGAAGAAGATAGCTTGGTTTGATCCCCCGGTCAGATTGATGTTCAATATCAGGCAAATGGCGAAGCACATTATAGTGGCGACATTACCAACTGCAGGCATCCAAGCTCCCTCGGCAGCCATTCTCTTAATTGTAAAGGTTGGCACAGTAGAGGCACGCCTTTGCTGCATGAACCTCATTCGTGGAGCAAAATTTGAAGAACTACTTTGACTAGCTTGACTATGTCTAATTCCACCCCTTTCAAGAGCCTTTTCCCGGGTAAGTGAGGCAACCTCAAACTTAACCTCCAGAGCTATGAGCATGAAGATTGCTGCATATAAACCAAGAAGAGATGTCCTTGCCCCCTCAACAGCCAATAGAGTAGTGAGCTTCCTGTCTTCCTCTGCCAGATCTCCAACTTCATCTCCAAGGATGCTTTTGATTCTCACCTGACCCTCCAACAGATATGTCACAGGAAAGAGGGCTACCAGCAAAGCAAAAAACCATGGTAGCAGCTTTGTGCTTGAAGCGGATGGAAAATGAGTGAAGACCACAAACACAGAGGTGCAGACCATGGTTACAACAATGAGGGCATGCAGAACAGCAGCTTGAAGAAAATACTCAGCAGATATGTATACTCCAAGAGCAAACCCTATTGCAATAGAGTAAAAAGTTCTTAGCTCTACCACATACTTAATGGGTATGATGGATGTCACTGCTGCTAAAGTGAGCAGAATCGCCACAATAAGCAACCATGATGGCCAGGTCGGTTTTGATGCCATGAAGCCATAGATGGAAATGTCATCAGAAGACTGACGAGCTGCTCTGATTATGTCAGATCGATAAGTCCATGCTATTGAGATTGGTGGCTGCATCAGGATAAACAGTAAACCTGTTGCCACCACCAGTACTAGGCATCTCTTAGCAGACTGCAGAAAAGAAGATAAGATCAAATCAGTAATCAGAATAACTGGCTGTTAGACAGTTCAAAATTTCAAATCAAAACTCTTGGAGTGCCTTGAATAACATCCTAACATTTTATTGGCAGGAGGAAATGGAACCTAAAAAAAAAGTACTATTATAGTCAAGTTGTCTAAGTCTTACAATAACTACCTTCACATTCAAGTGAAATTAGCTTACATAGCATACAAAAAGCTTTCAATTAGTGCTGCTTCAGTTCATTACTTATCTAATTCTTACTATTTTCCTCCACGGAACGATCAAGTTGATATTAAACTCGAATGAACAAACATAAATCCTCTTCTTTCATCCATTCTTTGAATTTTTAGGCCAAACTTTCTATGAACTATGGTGATAATGTATCATTAACTTAACAAATTCAAATTATTTCCAAAATTTTGCACTGATTTATGAGCTTTCTTGTTAGAAGGACAATAAGGACCACAATTTTATAAATTGCTTGATTTCAGTGAGTTCATCAAACACAGAAAATTTGTTGTAAAGGAGAAGGAAATGAATATATCTGATAAAATATGTTGGTTGATTAATAGGTTAGTTGGTTTAACTACTTATTGATTTACTAAAATATTATGCCAGAAAGAGCAAATTTATGCAAAAAAAAAATAAGGACATAACAAGAGAAAACAGACCAGGACATGAGAGAAGTGCAAGGCAACAATGGGTACACAAGCCAATCCAGTCAAGGCAATGCAGAAACCCAAAAGCAAACCATCAGATGGAGCCCTCCCATTCCACCACTGAAGGGCTTCAAAAATTGCTTCACGGAAGAACCAGACTGAAAGAGCTACCACACCAGCATGTACATAACCTTGCCATGGTTTCATCTTTGAGCCTGTTTGTGATTTCTCCCTGCGAAGTCGAACATGCAGAGAATAAATGAATGCCTAAATTGAAGTAGATAAGGAGGAACTTATGTCTTGAGATAGGAAAATATGCCAATACACACTTGTAAAGAAGCAACGGGGGAGTAACAGCAAGTAAAAGTACAGCTGAAACCCATACAACAGGCTTTGATGAAATAAACAGCATGGATAACTTTGAAGAATACAAGCAAGTCAATATCCAAACTGCCTTCGGTCCAATCCGATGATCCGCAGATAGTCTTCTTACAAGAGCCAAACCCACAAAGGTTGTCAGAATAACCATATAGCTTGGATACATCACATCCTCCTCCATTCCATAGAAATAAAGACCCGGGTAATTGAAAAAACGATTCTCAATATGGCACAACAGCAATGCATGGCTGATCAAACCAATCTCGGCTAAAAAATGAAGTTTCAGTGGTAGCAGAGCTAAACCTGGAACAGCCATTGCAAGAATAACATTTGCGACTATAAGTTTGCAAAACGACCTCAGGGGCATGCCAGACAACCAAATATTTAGATCCCAGAAATTGTGCAGCACAAACCATGTAACCATCAGGCTCCCGAGCACAAAAAAGGCAAAATATGATGGCAGACTTTTCTTTGTGACAAAACAAGCAAAATAAAATCCGGCAACCGCAGGCAGGGGAAGAAACTGCAAAATAAGGGTAAATGAAATTTATTTATTTTTTTGAACATGTAAATTTCTTTTCATTTTTCCCATTCAATATCTGTTAAACATTAATTGTGAAGACACAACAGCCTGAACATGAAATAAGTATAAATTATAAAAGAGAGGATCCTATATAATTAAGCTAGAAATAAGTACTAATGAAGTATGAATTGGAGTGAAGACTTAGAAAATTCAAGATGCATACCAGCACAGGAAAACCCACAACAAGTGCTCCAGCAGAACTGACGATTACAGCCAAAGCAGTGAAAGCCGCTGAACTAAAAGCATCAGAAATCATTCCAAGGGCTGAAGCACCAGCACCAGCTGCCCCTCCAAGCATTGTCACAGTCACAAGCAGATAATTCAATGGCGAAGGAACCTGAATATACCTTCCAAACGAATGGAAAACAACTCTAAACTCCAAACAAATCACAACAACAATCAGTGCAACAGCTCCATTCACTACACGAATACTATGCAACTGATTCGCATTCTTGGTCACCCACCAAAGTGCACCCCTAGTAGATGCGTACAGTTGAAACAGAAAGGGAATAAAAAACAACAGCAACAAATCGCATACTGACGCAGCAGATGAGAAAATCACTGAGTAATGCGACGCAACATGAAATACCAACGGAAAGAAGAGCAAATTTAATGTATGAAAACAACCCTCTAGTGGACTGAGTATAAAATTATCATCGGGAACCTCTCCACCATGATATTTCACTTCTTGCTTCGCTTTAAATGAAGAAGTACGCGGAATTGCAAACATCCAATAGAAAACACAATTTAAAATCATCAGATAATACGCAGCATGTTGCATACCGACAGCAGCGGTTGCAGCCCAAGTGAAAATCGAAGAAGCAGCAAAAGGAACGCAAGCGAATAACAAACGTTCAAGCGCGATCACGATACTAGGGTTTTCTAATTGGATCCATTTGAACTGAAGCGAAGCCCAGGCGCCAATTAAGAAATTCGTTTGTGCACAGAGGAGAGCGGCGAGCAAACCAAGAGGAATCGAATTGAAAGTGAAGATCAATGAGGAGCTAAAAAAGAAGGCGACCTGAGCTGCAATTAGAGAAGCCCAAACACCGAAGAACGCACCGGATTTGAAATTGAGTGAGTCGAGGATGTACGCGATCATTAGCCCTAGGGTTAGGGTTGCGACGACGGGAGCGCCACCGAGGTCAAGGAGGAAAGCGGCGCAAGGAACGAGAGCGAGGGCAATGCGAGAATTGTGAGCGAAAGAAGAAGCAGAGAAACGAGATCTAGAAGAGGAGGTAGAGGGGGAAGGGAAGTGAGAGTTACGATTAGGGTTTTGGTTAGGGGAGTAAGGAGAAGCAGAGGGGAATGAGGAGGAGGCAAAGGAAGGGGAGGAGATGGAGGCAGCGATATAAGGGCGGAATGACCGCGATTGGATCTCCGGCGGCAACATTTTGGCTGTCGCCGGAAAAGTTGAGATGGTGCAAAGAGATAGTAGTAATGGGGATGACGGGGAGGAAAGAGGTGGGATTCTGAGGGGAATCACGGGAGAGTTTGGGTTTGGGTTTGGGAAATAGGTGACGTGTTGGAGGAGTTAGAGCCGTCGGATCATGGATTAAGTGGGTCCTATCACTATAACGGAGCAGACTTCAATTGTTTCAGCGATAGAAGAATTGGATTTGGAGATAACAGGCACGTGAGTGTCTGAATTCTTGTGTGACTGTTCTTTAATTGTTTAAGCTTGCTTAGTAATTACGATTATTTTTTAAAATATTTTTTATTTAAAAATATATAAAAATAATATTTTTTTTATTTTTAAAAAATTATTTTTAATATTAATACATTAAAATAATTTAAAAATATCAAAAAAATATTAATTTAAAAATAAAAAAATTTTAAATTTTAAATTTTAAATTTTTTTAAAAATATTTTTAAAATATAAAAATAAATAACGACGAATTAAAATATAGAAATTAAATGCTTATTTTAGATGTATTTCAGTGTTAGGAATGTTCTTGTTAAAATTAAAACAAAAGTGTCCGCGGCATTTTCACTATAGACTCTCTCTGCAAACATTGTGTACCACAACAATGTTTCTTTTTTTATTTAATTTTATGTTATTTACCTCAATTTCTCAATTTTTTTTATTTTATCTTTTATGACTCATTGTTTTGGGTTTGGGTCTAGCAAATTATTTTAGTTTATTTTCTGTAACCTAATATAAAAGACTAGATACAGCAAACGGGAATTTATCTTATTCATTTATTTTTTTTACTTTCTTTTCTTCTCTCTTATATTTTTTTTATTATCTCTCAACTGTTCACGTTATTTTTCTCTTCTCATCCCAAGATATATTGTTTTTCTTCATATTTTTCTCTTTTTTTTGGTTTTTTAACAATCTCTTTTTATTTTTTTTATTATCAGCGAAACTAAGCACGTCATAAATATAAGAAATTTTCATTCCCTTTTCTTCTTTATTTGTGTGTTTTTTTTTTTTGTATTATTTTTAAGGTCATTATTTTTGTATTATTTTGTATTTATAAATTTTGGGTAGTCTCTCGTATAGGGAAGGTGCTGCTGATTTTTTTTTAAATAAAAATTGTTTACTTATTTTTTTGTTAATTTATGTAGAAGCCTAAGGGAAAGTTTATTGCATGTCGTGAGGATAGGATCACTGATAGTTCTTCTAGCAACAATGTTGACGATTACAAGTCATTAGGTGCTGATCAAGAACAGACACTTGAGGCACAAGCATTGACTTACGACGTGAGGTTGTCGAGTGCAATGTCGCAATGTCGAGGGGGGTCCCTTCACAACGAGATCTATTTACCTGCAAATACGAGGCCCAATGAAAAAGCAACATTTCAGTGTAAGTTTGTTTTGCTTTCACAACATGTTTAATAATTTTTAAAAAAATTATTTTATTTAACGAATATAATTTTAGGTTTACAAACATTAAGGTTGTAAGAACAATAACATCAACCTTTAAATCATCAATGGAAATATTATTGTTTTAATGGAGTCGGGTTTCCAAACATCCTGAATGGAAACTACATGTCGATGCACGGTTTTCAAGGTTTAAGGTTGGTATTAACTTAAATATTTTGTTTTATTATGTTAATTCAATTAATTTATTGAAATTACTAAAAAATTCCTTTTGTAATTTTTTACTTTGGATGGAATTTTGAGTAAGAGAGAGCTGATGATAATGTTGCGATGAGAGTTTTGGAGAATCACGTTGCAACTAGATAAGATTGAAATAAGGATAAATTTTTGTTCAAATATTTTTTTTTTCATTTACTAACAGATAATATATCAGTAACATATAGGTTGTGTAATTTTTGGTATGAGGTTCGGAAGAAAGCAAAAAAATATAAGAGAGAAAGCGAGCTTCCAGCTTAGAATGACATGACGGTTTGAAATGATTTCAACCGTTAGATGCTTGCAATCAATTCTGAGCACTCAAACTTTAGAGTTCATGGTACAAAATTAGACAACTCTCTACGGATCATGAAGAACTCCGTCGAGTGGTAATGGAGATGGGATCACATATGGGTGATCTATGTGCTCCTCCTTATTGGCCTTACAGTCCCGGTGACGATCAGCCTCCCCCTTCCTCCAGCGCCTCCTCTATTTTAAATTTATTGTATTTGAGCCTAATTTCTTTAAAATTTGTAATAAATATTTATTTTTTATATTATTTTAATTTCTTTTTATATATTTGATTTTTATATAATTTTTATATATTTAAATTAATTTTCTACTTATGTTCAATATATTTTCTTAAAAAAATATTTTAAATTATTATTGACAGGGTTACCTATGGAACACTTCCATTGGTATATTCCAGAGAGTTGAAAAATAATTACTGCAAATGTCACTGCTACTGCTAACTCTCCGATAGAATTACAAATGGTATTCCTTCGATGATAAGTTATATTTATCAATGGATATACCGATTGAAAAATAAAAACACCAATGGAATTATTTTCATGTTAATAATATGTTAAATTTACCGATAGATTTACAAACGAAATGAAGCGAGTAGATTTGTTTTTGTGCACTTTGTCAATCTGTAAATCTATCAATAAATTTATTACTGACATACCATAAAGTATCGATGAAGGTTTTTTTGACGGATTGTTTTTATCCATGATCCCGTCAGCAAAATACATACTGATAGACTGTGAGAGAAAATACTGACATAAAGTTTCGTTGATAAAACTGTTAAATCAGGTAGCATTAACATGTTCTTATTTGACATATATATAAGCATGTCTCTAATGGACATCCGCAAATATATTTATCGTTGTTACACTTTAAAATATTAAACATCGATTTAAAAAAATTATCAAATGATGAGTTTTTTAAAAAATAAAAAGTTAAGGTAAATAAGAGAAAAAATTATATTAGATATTTATAGTGTAAGAGAGATATATATAAAAAAAAAAGAGGAAAAATCATATATAGTTGTATATAAAATGATAAAAATATTTTTTTCCTTCTTGTTTCTTTAATTCTCTCTCTTTCTTATATTTATTTCTTCTATAATGTAAATATTACAAGGAACAAAAACTAAAGCTTATGGCAAAATTATTATGGAACAAGATACAAAACACTATGGATTGTAATAATGTTCCACAGTGTTTTCTCTCTTGCTTTTTTATTTTTATTTCTTGTTTTTTTATTTAATCCTTCAAGGTTGTGATTATTTGGGATTGGACTTGGTAGTTTGTTTTCGCTACTTAGGTTATGAAATATCAGGGTGTCGAGGAAAAACATTGTCACTCGGTTGATACTCATTTTAGCAAAATTAAATATATTTTTTTTATTTAAAATAATTGAAGCTATGAGAACCAAATCTAAATAATAGACAAATATTCAACTCTTTTTATTGAGAGAAAAAGGAACTGAATTGCACAATCAAGGAAAATATCAGCCTAATTTTTTTTCT
>Ga0307513_10007417_pt1 | contig 14222 bp, 10 predicted proteins | sample 15_EM_MG_FD_202174 | JGI IMG/M metagenome (GOLD analysis project Ga0307513, IMG submission 202174) | Populus trichocarpa ectomycorrhiza microbial communities from riparian zone in the Pacific Northwest, United States - 15_EM | ecosystem: Host-associated > Plants > Roots > Unclassified | place... | reverse complement strand
CAACACCATGGTGCGTGTGCGGGTGTTGGGGCCGATCGAGGCCGAGGTGCGGGGGGTTCGGGTCGATCTCGGCGGGCCGCGGCAGTAGGCCGTGCTCGCGCTGCTGCTCAGCGTCCGTGGCAGCGTAGTCCCGGTCGACCGGATGATCGACCGGCTGTGGCGTGGCGAGCCACCGCCCTGCGTGATCGCCTCGCTCCAGTCGTACGTGTCGAATCTGCGTCGCCTGATCGAACCGGACCGTCCGCCGCGCGCCCCGGCCAGGGTGCTGGTCAGCTGTGCCCCGGGGTACGCGGTGGACGTCTGCACACCGGCAGCCACAACTGACACGCCCACGGCGACGGCCTGTCCCACGGACGTGGATCTCTTCGTCGGCCGGGAGGCCGAACTGCGGGCCCTGGCCCAGGTCGCCGGAGACGGCCCGGCCCTCGGGCGGCGTCGTGCTCGTCACCGGTGAGGGGGAGCGGGCAAGAGCCGGCTGCTCACCGAGGCGGCCCACCGGTTGGCGGGCGACGGCTGGACGGTGGTCCCGGCCCGGCAGGGGCGGCTGGACAAAAGCCCGGGCGATCGGGCGGACGCCGCTGCGGGCCGACCACCGCCACACGCGCCACGCCACGATCCGGGCAGAACCGGCGCTGCTGCTCGGGCGCCAGGAGGACACGCCCGAAGTGACACGGCTCCCGCTGCCCCTGCGCGACCAACTGTCCGGGGCGGCCTGCACGGCGTACGCCCTGCGGCCGGTGGCCCACTCCCTCGGCGAGCTGCACCGACTGCTCGGCGACGAGACGGCGGCGGCCTCGCACTTCGCCCACACCGAAACGGTCGCGGCCCGGTGGGCGGCGGCGGCCGGATCGGCGAGGGTCACGCCCCGTCCGCCGTGTCACGCGTCCAGGGCCGGTCCGGCGGATCAGGCCGGAGGACGGCCGCGGCGCGAAACGCACACGGGTGAGCGGGACTTGGTGCGTGCGGCGACATCGCCGCTGATGTGCGTGCCACACCCCACCGCCCAGGCATGACCCGAACGACGACAGGTCCTGGAGTCCAGCGGGCGTGCCCTCAGCCGGTGCTCCATTTCTGGTTGTCCCTGCCGGTGCAGCTCCACAGTTGCAGTTCCGTGCCGTTGCCGGTACCCAGGTCGGTGACGTCGACGCACTTGTCGGCCTGGATGTTGACCAGGTCGTGCGCGGTGTTGAGCCGGAAGCGCTGGGCACCGGTGCCGTTGCAGGTGAAGAGCTTGATCCAGGCGCCGTCCTCGCGTGAACCGCCGTTGACGTCCATGCACTTGCCCAGGGCGCGGACGGTCCCGTCCGACCAGAACTGCCACTTCTGCCGGGCGGCATCCGTGCAGTCCCGGATCTGCAGGCGGGTGTGGTCGGCCGAGCTGCCTCCCTTGACGTCGATACAGCGCCCGGAGGCGTGGCCCCGGATCAGTACGCCCTTGACCACGTCGGAATCGGAGTCGGCGTCGTCGGAATCGGTGGCCGGCGAGGAGTCCCCGGGGGAACTCCCGCTCTGCGTCCCGCCGTTCTTGGTGTCGTCCCCCGAAGTGGCCGTGTCATCACCGGTGTTCTCGCCGGATGCCGGTGAACTGCCGTCCGGGGCCGACTTCCCACCGGGCCGCTCGGTGACGTTCGTGGCGTTGGCCTCCAGCGCGGAGGACTCGCCCGACGGCGAGGCGGATCCCGACGGGGCGGACGCGTCCGGGTTCTGCCCTCCGTCCAGGGCGGTGTCCGATCCGGTACCGGCCGCCGCCGGACGCCCCTCGCTGTCGTCGCCCCTCACGAGGAACACGGAGCCGACCAGCAGGACGCCGACACCGGTGCCGACGGCAGCAGCGAGCAGCATCTTGCGGTGCCGTACGAGCAGGGGCACGGACCGGCTCGGAGCAGCTGTGACCTCGGCGCGGTGGCGGGCCGTGACCTCGGTAGGGGCATCGGGACTGACGCCCGACGCCTCGGGGTCCGGCGGGGTCTGCGTGAGTGCCGCGAACTCGGCCGCCGCCGCGGACATGGGCGGCGGGAGCACGGACTCGGGGTCGGGGGCGGGTACGGCCCCCAGCGCGGCAGCGGCCTCCGCGATCGCCGAGGGCCCCCTCGACCGGCGTGGCAGGGGCAGTGACGCAGCGTCGGTCTGCTCGGTCCGGGCCGTGGCGGCCTCCGCCGACGGATCCTCGGAGGGGGCCGTCATGTCGTCCTTCCGGTACTGGGGTGGTGGATTCCCGCGCGGCCGGTACGCCGTCGAGGTGTCGAAGACGTCGTGGTCGTGCGTGGTGGCCCGCGATGGTTCGTGATGGCCTCGGGCGGGCGCCGGCGATCGGCCGTCCACGTACCCGAGGGCGATTCTGTCGTGTTCACGACCTCCTAGGCAAAGGGCGACACGCGGTGTCCGTCCGGTACCGGCAGCTCCCGGAGTTTGGCGCGCAGCAGGTCGGCGTCGGCGTGGTCGACCCGTTCGCGGATGTGCGGGGCGGCGGTCCACTCGGCGCGCGCCAACTCCGGCCGTCCCGCGCTCAGTTGGGTGTCGCCGAGCCGGCCCATGGCGTCCGCCTCGGCGTAGGGGACGTCGACGCGCCGGTAGCGGGCGAGGGCGTTACGGCAGCCGGTGACGGCCTCCTCGTACTGGCCGAGATGATGGTGGGCGCAGCCGACGCTGTCCCAGATGTCCGCCTCGCCGTAGTCGTAGCCGGGCTCCTACAGGGCCAGCGCCTCCCGGCAGTGTTCGAGCGCCTGCTCGTGCTGCCCGGAATCCTTCTCCCGTCAGCGGATGATCGCACCATCGGCCTCGTCCAACAGCCCCAGTTCGTCCCGTGTCGGAAGCCCCTCCCAGTCGCCCCGGGTCGCGACGGCGAAGGCCGCGGTGGTGACGGCCCGGTGCAGGCGGGCCGGGATGTCCGTGCCGTCGAGGAGCCCGGACAGGTATCCCGCGACGAAGGCGTCGCCCGCGCCGACCAGATCGACGGCGTCGACCTGTCGCGCCGCGCGGTCGGTCGTCCCCTCGGCGGTGAAGCTGGTCGCGCCGCGGGCGCCACGCTTGACGACCACCTCGCCGACGCCTGCGGCCAGGATGCTGTGCACGGCCTCGGATTCGCCCGCGCCGGGGCGTTCCTGCACCAGCGGCAGCTCGTCCTCGGAGGCGATGAGCAGGTCGGTGTGGGGCAGGAGCGGACGCAGGGCCGTGCGGGCTCGGTCGGTGGTCCACAGTCGGGAGCGGTGGTTGACGTCGAGGCATACGGTGATGCCGGCCTCGCGAGCCGTCGTGGCGGCGGCGAGCACGGCGTCGGCCGCCGACGGACCGAGCGCCGGTGTGATGCCGGTCAGGTGCAGGACGCGGGATCCGGGGGCCAGCGCCGACAGTACGTCGGCCGGTGAGACCACCGAACCCGCCGAACCGGCGCGGTAGTAGCTGACCCGGGTCAGGGTGCCGAGGCGGGGTTCGGTCAGCAGCAGCCCCGTCGGGCGGCCGGAGTCGTCGACGACCGCGTGGTCGGTGTCGATGCCCTCGGCGCGCAGCGTACGCAGTACCAGCGCGCCGAGTTCGTCCGCACCGACCCGCCCGGCCCAGCGCACCCGGTGCCCGAGCCGGGCGAGGCCGATCGCGACGTTGGACTCGGCTCCCGCGACGGACAGGCCGAGGTTCCCGCCGAGCCGCAGCGCGCCCTGGGCCCGCAACGCCGCCATCGTCTCGCCGAAGGTCACCACATCGGCCGGGGCCGGTGCCGTCACGGCGTCTCCCCCGCCACCTTGCGGAACTCGGCCGCGCGGGCGCGGAGTTGGTCCAAGTCGCCGCCGTCGGCCGCGTCCCCGACGAGGGGGGAGCCGACGCCGACGGCGATGGCGCCCCGGTCCAGGTACTCGCGGGCGGCCCGCGCGTCCACTCCGCCGACGGGCACGAAGGGCACCTCGGGGAAGGGGTCGCGCAGGGCCCGTAGATAGCCGGGGCCGCCGAGCGACCCGGGGAAGAGTTTGATCGCGGCGGCGCCCCGGGCGAGGGCGGCCTCGACCTCGGTCGGTGTCAGGGCACCCATCAGCGCGGGTACGCCGTACGGCTTCAGCCCGTCGACCAGTGCCGGGGTGACCAGGTACGACGCGCCGGCGTCCACGGCGCGGGCGGCGTCCGTGGCCGAGCGCACGGTGCCGGCGCCGAGGAGCGCGTCGGGGCCCAGTTCGGTGCGCGCCCGCCGTATGACGGTCAGGGCGTCGGCGGTGGTCAGCGAGATCTCGACCGCCGCGATGCCCTCCTCGACGAGGGTGCGGACGGTGCGCAGGGCCGCGGCCGGATCCTTGCCCCGGACGATCGCCAGCAGGCGGTGCGTTCGGAGCGATTCCACCAGGTTCATGGGAGCGGGCTCTCCTTCCGCGCGGGGTGCCGGCCTGCCTCTCGCGACATCGTCATGATCTTCTCCCGGGTGACGTGGGGCGCGTCAAGGGTTGGCAATGGTTTCCATATCGATCGGAATCGGCCATGTTTTTGACATTCATTTCCATCTACCGTGGCGCATGCCGGTCCGCAGCGTGCCGACCGGGCCCCTGTGCATGTTGCTGTCGTGGAGGATCCATGTCCCCGTCCCCGTCCCGGCGTCTCGCCCTGATCACCGGCGCCTCGCTGGCCCTTCTCGCGGGGTGCGGCAGTTCGTCGGACTCCGGCGGTGACGGGAGCGGTGCGCAGGAACCGGTCGCCGCGTCGAAGATCACCGTGGTTGCCTCCACCAACGTCTACGGCGACATCGTCGAGCAGATAGGCGGCGCGAAGGTCGATGTCACGTCGATCATCAGCGACCCCGACCAGGACCCGCACTCCTACGAGGCCAACACCCAGAACCAGCTGGCGCTGTCCAAGGCGAAGCTCGTCGTCGAGAACGGCGGCGGCTACGACGACTTCGTCGACCGCATGCTGAAGAGCAGCGGCGCTTCCGCCGAGGTCGTCAACGCCGTCAAGGTCTCCGGGAAGACCGCCCCGAAGGGCGGCGAACTCAACGAGCACGTCTGGTACGACTTCCCGACCGTCGCGAAGATCGCCGACCGCATAGCCGCCGCCCTCGGCAAGGCCGACACCGCCGACGCCGCCCTCTTCACCAAGAACGCCGACGCCTTCAAGACGAAGCTCACGGCGCTGGAGACGAAGGAAGCGGCGATCAAGAAGGAGCACGCGGGCGAGGGCATCGCCATCACCGAGCCCGTGCCGCTCTATCTGACCACCGCGAGCGGTCTGGTCAACAAGACGCCCGAGCAGTTCAGCGAGGCCATCGAGGAGGGCGACGACGTCTCCCCCCGGGTGCTTCAGGCCACGCTGGCGGTGTTCAGCGACAAGCAGGTCGAGGCGCTGGTCTACAACGAGCAGACCTCCGGCCCGCAGACCGAGAAGTCCAAGGCCGCGGCCAAGGCGGCCGGTATTCCCGTCGTACCGGTGACCGAGACCCTGCCCGCCGGCAAGGACTACCTCGGCTGGATGACCTCCAACGTCGACGCGCTCGCGAGCGCGCTCGTCAAGTGAGCCGGCCCGCCCCGGCCGCCGTGATCAGCCTGCGCGGCGCCGAACTGTCGTACGGCGCACGCGTGGTGTGGCAGGGCCTCGACCTGGACGTACGGCCGGGTGAGTTCCTGGCCGTGCTCGGGCCGAACGGCTCGGGCAAGACGAGTTTCGTCCGGGCGCTGCTGGGCCGGCAGCCGCTGTCCGCGGGCACCCTCACCGTCCTCGGCGGCCCTCCCCGCGAGGCCGGCCGGCATCTCGGGTACGTCCCCCAGCAGGCGGAACTGTCCGCGCAGGCCATGCTGCGCGCCCGCGACCTCGTGCGCTTCGGCATCGACGGGCACCGCTTCGGACCCCGGCTGCGCACCGGCAACGTCCGCCACCGGGTCGACGAGATCCTCGCCTCGGTCGGCGCGACGGCGTACGCCGACGTCCCCCTCGGCATGCTCTCCGGCGGTGAACGCCAGCGCGTCCGGATCGGGCAGGCCCTGGCGACCGACCCGCGCATCCTGCTCTGCGACGAGCCCCTGCTCTCCCTCGACCTGAACCACCAGCGGGCCGTCACCGAACTCGTGGACGCCCGCCGCCGCTCCCACGGCACGTCCGTGGTCTTCGTGACCCACGAGATCAACCCGGTGCTCGGCCTGGTCGACCGCGTGCTGTACCTCGCGCCCGGCGGCCACCGGGTCGGAACCCCGGAGGAGGTCCTGACCTCGGAGTCGCTGTCGCAGCTGTACGGCACCCGGGTCGACGTCCTGCGCGTCCAGGGCCGGGTCGTGGTCGTCGGCGCCCCCGACGGACCGGCCGCACCACCCCATCACACCCACCAGACCACGCCCGAGCCCGAGGAAGTACGCCGATGACGGTCGCCGAGGGGGTCTGGCACCAGATCTTCAGCTTCGAGAACTACGGCGAGCTGCTGGCGCTGGTCCGCAATTCCCTCATCGCGGGCGCCGCGCTCGGCCTCGTCGGCGGGCTGGCCGGGGTCTTCGTCATCATGCGCGATCTGCCCTTCGCGGTGCACGGCATCAGCGAGCTGTCCTTCGCGGGCGCGTCGGCGGCGCTGCTGATGGGGGTGAACATCGTCGGGGGTTCGATCGCCGGGTCGCTCGTCGCGGCCGGGGCGATCGGGATCATGGGCGCACGAGCCCGGGACCGCAACTCGGCGATCGGCATCCTCATGCCGTTCGGCCTCGGGCTCGGCGTGCTCTTCCTCGCCCTCTACAAGGGGCGGGCGGCCAACAAGTTCGGCCTGCTCACCGGGCAGATCGTCGCCGTCGACACCCCGCAGATGACCTGGCTCCTCGGCACCTCCGCCCTGGTTCTGGTCGTCCTGGCCGTCATCTGGCGGCCGTTGACCTTCGCCAGCGCCGACCCGGACGTCGCCGCGGCCCGTGGTGTGCCGGTGCGCGGGCTGTCCTTCGCCTTCATGATCGTGCTCGGGCTCACCGTGGCCCTGTCGGTCCAGGTCGTCGGTGCGCTGCTGGTCCTGACCCTGGTCGTCACTCCGGCCGCGGCTGCCGCCCGCGTCACCGCGTCCCCGGTGCTGCTGCCGCTGCTCAGCGTGGTCTTCGCCGTGCTGTCCATCGAGGGCGGCATCCTCCTGGCCCTGGGCAGCTCCATCCCCATCAGCCCGTACGTCACGACGATCTCGTTCAGCATCTACGCGCTGTGCCGCCTCGCGGGCGCCTACCGCATCCGGCGCTGGGGAGACAGGAGGCCGGTCCCGCAGCCCGCCTGACACACAGCCGCCTCACAACACCCGCACTTGTCACTCACGGACGAACCCCGGTCCCGCAGGACTCACCTCCCGCACACAGAACGGTGATTGACCCGGTCCCCTCCTTTGGCGCTGCCATATTCGAAAGCCACTTCGGAGGTGGCTGTGACGCTAGAGGCGACAACATCCTGGGCGACGCACGTGCCCGACCGCACCGCCGACCGCATCACCGTTCTGGAGAGCCGCCGGGCGCGGGCACTGACGGAGAGCGGGCCGAGAAGACGCGGGGAGTACAGCGCCCGGGAACGGATCGACCTGCTGCTGGACGAGGGCTCGTTCACCGAGACCGGGCAGTTCGTCCGGGCACGGCCCACCGGGGACGGCGCCCGTCGCCCTTACGGAGACGGGGTGGTCACCGGCCACGGCACGGTCGACGGCCGTCCCGTCTGTGTGTTCGCCCAGGATTCCACGGTGTTCGGCGGCAGCATGGGCGAGGCCTTCGGGGAGAAGACGATCGCCCTGATGGACCTGGCGATGAAGACCGGCTGTCCGGTGATCGGGCTCAACGACGGCGGCGGCGCCCGTATCCAGGAGGGCGTCGCCTCGCTCGCCCTCTACGCCGAGCTGGTGCGCCGCAACGTGCAGGCGTCCGGGGTGATCCCCCAGCTCTCGGTCGTCCTCGGCCCGTGTGCCGGTGGGGCCGCGTACTCGCCCGCCATCACCGACTTCACCGTGATGGTGGACGGCGCCTCGCACATGTTCGTCACCGGGCCCGACGTCATCGAGGCGGTCACCGGGGAGCGCACCAGCGCCGAGGACCTGGGCGGCGCCCGCACCAGCAACTCCGTCAACGGCAACGCCCACTTCCTCGCCGCCGACGAGGTGGAGGCCCTCGACACCGTCCGCGACCTGCTGTCCTACCTGCCCGCCAACAACCTGGAGCGGCCCCCGCAGTACACGCCCGTGGCGCCGCCCGCCGACGTGTGTCTCGACGAGGTCGTGCCGGACCGGCTCGGGCAGGCCTACGACATGCGGGACATCCTGCGCGCGGTCGTCGACGGGGGTGAACTGCTGGAGATCCAGGAGCTGTTCGCGCCGAACATCATCTGCGCGCTGGCACTCGTGGAGGGCTCCCCGGTCGGGGTCGTCGCCAACCAGCCACTCCACTCTGCCGGTGTGCTGGACATCGACGCCTCCGAGAAGGCCGCGCGCTTCGTACGGTTCTGCGACGCGTTCGGCATCCCCCTGTTGACCTTCGCCGACGTACCCGGCTATCTCTCCGGCGTCCGCCAGGAACAGGCCGGGATCATCCGGCGCGGCGCCAAACTCCTGTACGCGTACGCCGAAGCGACCGTCCCGAAGGTCACGGTGGTGGTGCGCAAGGCGTACGGCGGCGGGTACGCGGTGATGGGCTCCAAGCATCTCGGAGCCGACGTCAACCTCGCCTGGCCCACCGCCCGGATCGCCGTCATGGGCGCCGAGGGCGCGGTGGGGATCCTGCACCGGCGTGAACTGGCCGCCGCCGATGACCCGGAGACCCTGCGCGCCAGTCTTGTCGCCGCGTACGAGAGCACGCACGGGACGCCCTACCTGGCCGCCGAACGCGGGTACGTCGACGCCGTGATCGCCCCGCGCGACACCCGCACCCACATCGTCCGCGCCCTGCGCGCACTACGCGGAAAGCGCGCCCCGATGCCGACGCGCAGACACGGCAACATCCCCCTCTGAGCCCTCGTCAGTCCCCTCGTGCGTCCCGCCGTTCCCGCGATGTGAGGAGCCATGCCCGATGGACAGCCGCCGCCCCCCGCTCGCCCCCGCCCACCGGAGTCTGCCGGAGTACGTACGGCACTGGGCCGAAACCACCCCCGACCGCCGGGCGTTCACCTTCGTCGACCATCCCGCCCCGCACTCGCGCGGCGTCCACCGCACCCTGACCTGGCGCCAACTGGATCTGCGCGTACGGACCTTGGCCGCCCGGCTCGCCGAGGACGCCGAGCCCGGAACCCGGGTCGCGCTGCTGTGCCCGCAGGGTACGGACTACGTCACCGCGTTCCTGGCGACGCTCACGGCCGGACTCGTCGCCGTACCGCTGTATCCGCCCGGCCTGCCCGGGCACGGCGACCGGCTCGCGACCGTGCTGAAGGATGCGAGTCCCGCGACGGTGGTGACGACCAGTCACCTCTTCGACGAGGTGCGGGACTTCTGCGCACGCGTCCTGCCGGTGCGGATCGTCGCCGTGGACCAAGTGCCCGACACCGCCGGGGACTTGCTGTCGGTCACACCGCACGAAGATGCGATCGCCTACCTCCAGTACACGTCCGGTTCGACCCGTTCCCCGGCGGGCGTGGAGATCAGTCACGGCAACGTGGTCGCCAACGCCCGTCAGGCACTGGCTGCTTACGGTGTGGGCGACCGTTCGGTGACCTGTGTGGGCTGGCTGCCGCTGTACCACGACATGGGGCTCGTCCTGAGCGTCGCGGCTCCGGTCGTACAGGGGCTGCTGTCGGTACTCATGGATCCGGCCGCTTTCCTCCACGAACCGGTGCGCTGGCTGCGGCTGCTCGCAGCGCATCCGCACGCGCTGAGCGCGGCGCCCAACTTCGCCTACGACTACTGCACTTCGGCCGTCACCGACGCGCAGAAGGCGGGGTTGCGGCTGGACGGTGTCGCCGCGCTGATCAACGGCAGCGAACCGGTCCGCCCCGGCACGGTCGACCGCTTCCACGCCGCCTTCGCCGCCCAGGGACTGGCACCGGACGTCCACTGTCCGTCGTACGGGCTCGCCGAGGCCACCGTCTTCGTCAGCGCCGGCAGACCCGGGGAGCCGTTGCGCCGGTTCGCGCTCGACCGCGACGCCCTCGCCAGCGGGAAGGCGTTGCCCGCACGGGCCGACGATCCCGGGGCGGTGCTGCTGGCCGGCTGCGGTACTCCGGCGGGCCAGCGGGTTCGGATCGCGGAGCCCGTGTCCCGCGCTGTGCTGTCCCAGGGGGAGGTCGGTGAGATCTGGGTACGGGGGCCCAACGTGGGGCGCGGTTACCGGAATCAGGACCGGCTGACCCGGCTGGTCTTCGGCGCCGAGTTCGCCGACGGTACGGACTCCTCGAACAGTTGGCTGCGCACTGGCGACCTGGGGATGGTTCTGGACGGGCAGTTGATCGTCACGGGGCGGCTGAGGGACCTCATCATCGTCGACGGCCGCAACCACTACCCGCAGGACGTGGAGGCCACGGCCCAGGACGCGGACCCGGCCGTACGGCGCGACCGGCTCGCCGCGTTCGGTGTGCCCGGGGACGCGGGCGAGCGGGTGGTCGTCGTGGCCGAGCACGTACGGAGCACCGGCCTCGCGGAGATCGACATACCAGGACTGGTGCGTGCCGTGCGCGCGGCCGTCTCGGCGCGGCACGGGCTGCGGCTCTCGGACGTCCTCCTCGTATCGCCGGGCGCGATTCCGCGTACGTCCAGCGGCAAGGTGGCCCGGGCGCTGACCCGGCAGCGCTATCTGGAAGGCGCCTACGGGCCGGAGGCGGCGGGATGAGGGGCAGCGGCGGCGTCGACGAGGGCCGGTTACGGCGGCTGATCGCCGAGCGGGTGGCCGCGTGGAGCGGTACCGCTGCCGAGGACGTGCCGATGGACCGGCCGTTGGCGGACCTCGGGATGGCGTCGCGGGACGCGGTCGTGCTGGCCGGGGAGCTGTCGCGGGCGACGGGCCGTGACCTGGCGGCGACGCTGCTGTGGGAGGCGCCCACCGGGGATGCCCTGGTGGCGTACTTGTGCCGCCCCGAGACGGGGACGAGGACGGCGGTCGCTCAGTCGCCTGCCCCGGCGACGGCCGACGAGCCCGTGGCGGTCGTCGGGGTCGGCTGTCGGCTGCCCGGAGGTGTGCACGGGCCCGGCGACTACTGGCGGCTGCTGGCCGAGGGCGTCGACGCCGTGCGCCGGGTCCCGGAGGACCGGTGGCGCGACTTCGGGGCCTTTCCGCCCTCCGACGCACCCCTGTACGGCGGTTATCTCGACGACATCGCCGGGTTCGACGCGGACTTCTTCCGCATCACCCCGCGCGAGGCCGCCGTGATGGACCCGCAGCAGCGGATCCTCCTGGAGGTCGTCCACGAGGCCCTCGACCACGCCGCCGTCCCGGCCGCGTCCCTCGCCGGTACCGCCACCGGTGTCTTCGTCGGCGTCTCCGCCGCCGAGTACGGCTCGCTCACCGGCGCCGACCCGGCGACCGTCGATCCCTGGGCACCGGCGGGCGGGGCGTTGAGCGTGACGGCGGGGCGACTGGCGTATGTGCTGGACACCCGGGGGCCGAGCATGGCCGTCGACACCGCCTGTTCGTCGTCCTTGGTCGCCGTGCACCACGCCTGTGTCAGTCTGCGCACCGGCGAGAGCGACACGGCGATCGCCGCCGGGGTCAACCTGCTGCTCTCCCCCACCGTCAGCGTGGCGTTCCGCCGGGCGGGGGCTCTGGCACCGGACGGGCGGTGCAAGCCGTTCTCGGCGGCGGCCGACGGCATCGGCCGCGGCGAGGGCTGCGCGGCCGTGCTGCTGAAGCGGCTGTCCGACGCCGAACGGGACGGCGATCGCGTCCTCGCCGTCATCCGCGCCACGGCCGTCAACTCCGACGGCCGCTCCAACGGCCTCCTGGCCCCCAACCCCGCTGCCCAGAAAGCCATGTTGACCACGGTCTACGCCCGGTCCGGACTCTCCCCCACGCACATCGACCACGTCGAGGCGCACGGCACCGGCACCCGGCTCGGCGACCCGATCGAGGCGGGCGCGCTCGGTGCCGTCCTCGGTGCGGGCCGCGACGCCGACCAGCCACTGCTGCTCGGCTCCGTCAAGGGCAACCTCGCCCATCTGGAGGCCGCCGCGGGCATCGCCGGGCTGGTGAAGACGGTCCTCGCGCTGCACCACGACGCCATTCCGCCGTCCCTGCACTGCACGGACCGGAGCGCCCTGGACGACGTACGGCTGCGGGTGGTCACCGAGTGCGAGCCGTGGCCGCGTTACGGCGGTACGGCCACCGCCGGGGTGTCCGGGTTCGGGTTCGGCGGCACCAACGCCCATGCGGTACTGGAGGAATGGCGGCCCGATCTCCTCCCGCCGCCCCGGGAGGACGACCCGGTCACCCGCCTCCACCTCCTCTCCGACGTCGACACCGTCCGCCTCCGGGACACCGCGTCCCGGCTCACCGACTGGCTCCGGACGCCCGAGGGCAGCACCGCACACCCCACCGACGTGGCACGCACGCTCGCCGGGCGCGGCGGGCGAGGGCCGGTACGCGCGGCGGTCGTCGCCCGCGACCGTGCCGAACTCGCGGACGGGCTGGGTGCGTTGGCACAGGCGCGCCCCCACACACGGCTCGTGAGAGGCGAGCGCGACCTCGTCGGGCGCGGGCCGGTGTGGGTCTTCTCCGGGTACGGGAGCCAGTGGGCCGGCATGGGGCGTCGGCTGCTGGCCGAGGAGCCCGCCTTCGCCGCCGCCGTGGAGAAGCTCGACGCACAGATCGCCCCGGAGTGCGGGCTGTCCCTGTACGACCACCTGGCGTCCGGCGACGACCTCGACCGGCTCGAAGTCGCCCAACCCGTACTGTTCGGACTCCAGTTGGCGCTGGCCGAGCTGTGGCGCTCGTACGGTGTCGAGCCCGTCGCCGTCATCGGCCACTCCGTGGGCGAGGTGGCCGCCGCGGTGTGCGCGGGCGCCCTGGACGTGTCGGAGGCCGCCCGGGTGGTCGCCGTTCGGGCCCGGCTGCTCAGCGGGCTGCGCGGCGGGGCCATGGCTGTCGTCGACCTCGACGACGGTGAACTCGACGCCCTGGAACGGGACTTCCCCGGTGTCTGCGTCGCTGTGCACTCCTCGCCCGGGCAGAAGGTCGTCACCGGGGAGGAGGAGGCGGTGGCCCGGTTGGTACGGCGGCTGGAGCAGCAGGGGCGGACCGCTCGCGCCCTGCGTGTCGTCGGCGCGGGGCACTCGCCCCAAGTCGATCCACTGCTACCGGAGTTGACCGACTCCCTGGCCGACCTGGCGGGCGGCCGACCTCGCGTCCCCGTCTACTCCACCGTCCTGGACGACCCGCGCGGCGACTCCCTCTTCGACGCCGCCCACTGGGCCGCGAACCTGCGGCGGCCCGTACGCCTGGACCGGGCCGTCGCGGCGGCCCACGCCGACGGGCACACCGCCTTCGTCGAGATCTCGCCCCACCCGGTCCTCACCCGGGCCGTCACCGACACCGCGCCCGGCGCCCTCGCCATCGGCACCCTGCGCCGCGACGCCGACACCTCCGCCGAGTTCCTGGCCCAGGTGGGCGCCCTGTACTGCGCGGGCGCGCGGCTGCCGTTGCCGCCGGGCCGTGTCATCGACCTGCCCGCGCCGCGCTGGCGGCACGTCCGGCACTGGTGGACGGACGGCGGGCGTACGACAGCCGCGCCGGCAGCGGCGATCAAGGAGGCCGACGTACCGGACACGTCCGTCTCCGGGCGGCTGCGTCACCACATCGCCGCCGTCACCGGCCACCCGGCGACCCGCATCACGCCCTCCACCGCGCTGGCGGACCTCGGCCTGGACTCCCTGATGGCGGTCCGTATCCGCACGGCCCTGGAAGGCGAGTTCGGAGTCGAGTTGCCCCTGCGCGAACTGCTCGGCGCCACCACTGTCGAGGCCGTGGCCGAACACCTCCGACAGGGGCTCCCCACAGGCGAGTCGGACTCCCCTCTGCGCACCCTCCGCGCCACCGGAACCGGCCCCCCGCTCTTCCTCGTCCACGCCGCCGGCGGTACGACCGACGTCTACCGGACACTCGTCGAACGGCTCGGCGAGGAACGGCCGGTGTACGGCCTGGAACGGCTCGCGGACGCCCGTACGGTGACCGAGAAGGCGTGCCGATACGCCGAGGCAGTCGCCGACGCTCACCCCAACGGGCCCTGTCTGCTGGCCGGTTGGTCCTTCGGTGGCTTCGTCGCGCAGGAGACCGCGCGCCAACTCACCGCCGCCGGACGGGATGTGGGGCTCGTGGCGCTCCTCGACTCCGTACGGCCGCTCC
>Ga0307513_10007416_pt1 | contig 14224 bp, 21 predicted proteins | sample 15_EM_MG_FD_202174 | JGI IMG/M metagenome (GOLD analysis project Ga0307513, IMG submission 202174) | Populus trichocarpa ectomycorrhiza microbial communities from riparian zone in the Pacific Northwest, United States - 15_EM | ecosystem: Host-associated > Plants > Roots > Unclassified | place... | reverse complement strand
CTCTCGCCTCGCCCTCAACACCCGCGAGGCGAGCGCCGCTACGGATCAATGCGGGAAAAACGGACTGGGCGGCACGACGATGGCGAGGAGAGCGGCCCACCCTGAAGACGACGAGATGCCGTGAACGTGCGCTACTGCAACATTGGTTCTGGAGTCTTGGTTTAGCTGCCGATCTGATGCCTGTGCCCTTGTGTAACTACAACAGCAACACACACACCCGATTCAGCCGCTCGAGAGGCACCTCCGGAATCAATTCGACCTGGCCAGCTAGGTGGGCGCGTGTAGACAGTAAACGTCGATCCATCGCTCCTTTTTCTCACCACTCGTTTTTGTTGACCCTGGGTGTCCATGCGGTCCGCAACGGTCATCCGTGTGGCAGTACCGATGGCATCGGGCATTCGAGAAATGCAGAAAAAGGAATGAGAATTCTGGGGTGCGTCTGCTTCCGGTCAACCAACTGCATTCACATGCACATGGTTTAAACATTTCAATTACATTCTGTATCCTACAGGAACCACACACACACACACAAACTCCAATTCCGCTTCGATTCCATCGTACAAATGCGCAGAGAAACTAGATGAGACCAGAACAGGTTGTGGTACAAGACGATTTATTCACTATCACTACCCCCGCCTCCCAACTCAAATTCGAATTGATACGGATACTCATCGTCGGGCTACAGAGTGCGTAATCAGCTGTAGTCGTGACACAGAAACACCAAGCCACTCACCAACTCGGCCTGAATGCGCATCAACTCGAGCGAGGCCCGGTCATACACCCAGTCCAATTCCAGAGTCTCAGCCTCACTAACGCTCTCTTCGTCCTCACTGTCGTGCGCGAGGTACAAGGGTGATTCTGGCGACCTAGGGGGGGCGGGGCGGGGCATGGGTGAACACCAAATAAAACAACCAAAGGAATGGAGCATACCATGGCGCATGGTGCGGCCTACATCCGGTATCCCCCGGCGCATAGTACTCGTACTCCTCGCATCCTGACTCAGGAGAGGAGAGCTCGGCTTCTTCGAGATACTCGAGCAGAGAGTTGACCACATAGTCGAACTCCTCCTTGGTGAGACCGTGTTTGCGAGGCTGAATGGGAGAGATACGCATTTCCGGCGCGCCATCGTCGTAGTCGCAGTCGCAGTCGTAGTCGTAGTCGTAGTCGTTATCACCGTCATTGCCGTCGTCGCACAAGGTCATGCCGGCGGTCTCTGTGGGGTGGACGCTGGGGAGTGTATCGGACGAACTACCAGGCGAGAGGAATAGATCTGGGTCGTGCACAAGGACGCGCTCCATTTTCGCCCTTTCACGGTCTTCGGATCCCCACAACGTTGCGAGCCAGCCGACGAGAGGTGAGAAAGGTGAGTGGAGCTTGCCGCGAGGCTGGGTGGCAGAAGCATCCGCAAGTGGGAAGAGAGTCTCAGCGAGGGATTGAAGGGCCATGTGGAGAGTTTTAGGAACTGGGAGGTGTGGTCTGTGACTGACGAAGACGAACGAAGGAAGCTGCCCTCTGCTCGCAGGCAGCTTATATGTCCGAAGCGACAGGGGCTATGATGGTGCTACTCCCCCTAGACTGGTTCTCGATATTTTTAGGACCAGTCAAGCGGCCCCTTTTCAGGTAGGGTGGTCGAATAGGGTCTAGTATACTTTGCACCTCCTTCAGGATCGGAGATCGTACTCGCCCATCTCCTACAAAGGAGGTAGGCGTTGGCTAGTCACGGGAACTGAATATGATGTTTTGCGGGTACCTAGTATCACAAATCTTCATGAGTCCGCGCGTTCGATCGAACGAGGCAGTGGCCAAATCAAGAGGTCTGCTGGCCTGGCGAGTTGTCTGCCTCGCGAATCATTCGACTCTTTGACTCCGCGTTGCTCTGGAGTCATCAAGTCGTCCTGTCGAGCGGGGCGTTCTTACGTCCGACCTGTTCGGACTCAACAACCACCATCGGGGGAATTTGCTACCTACACAAAGCAAAATCAACACTAATTCCGGGGCAATATGGGCTCCAACTTTTCAATTTGTTGGCTCGATTGGCTCAATATTGGGCGGTTGTCCATCGTTCAGCAGATAGTGCGTCAACTCCTCCTGAGGCTTACTATCATGTACTGCGTGCACAGTGCGACTCAACGCAACGAACCGCAGTACAACGGAACGATCAACCTTCAAGTGCCTTGGTTACTTCGATTTATTGGGATCCTTGTCCAAAAGCCCGTGTTGAGGCTCACACCGGCAGGCTGCCGCGCCCCATGCTGTGTACTCCACAGGGCGTAGCACGGAAAGCAAACTCGAGTCAGCCGTTATTTAGTCCCTTATACCCACTGCCTTTGGCCTTGCTATGATCACTGGTCCACCTTGCTCGTTAGCCAGAATATCGCCACTCACCTTGGCCTCTAATCAATACCTCCACACAGATCACTTAATCCTTCTATATCCCGAGATACTGTCAAGTCCGTTGGCTCGATTTGTCTAGTGCCCTCAATGAAACGCGCATATAAACCACAGGCCGCAGGGCTACAACTTCAATCCCATCCCATCCCGTACACTGGTCATCAGAACACCCTCTTCGTCGTCTCCGTCAATCGAAAATAGGCTCACTCCTAGCAACCCGTAATGCTTTGCCAAATTCCCCTTCATCCAGAGCGATTCAGGGTCATCGTACGTGATCACCTGCTGGGTCAACTTCGATCTGAGCCACGGCTACAATTGACTCGCCAAAAGCGCAGCGCGTCCATGTGACGTTCCGCGAGATGGATGATGCCGTATGGCCAGCAGGGACAATTAATCAGAGTCAAGACCCGTCCAGGATATCGAGTTTTCAGCGCCAACCAGGTTGGCATTTCAAATTGTTAGGGGCATTGTGATGCCGTTATTTGGTGTATCGGAAAGAGCAGAAAAGAAGCATTGAATCAGCGAACGTCCCCCGGAGTCAAAACAGGGACGGAAGCGAAGCGCGCGTTGCATCGCGACAGCAAGCTTATTATTCGATGGAGGTGGCTAGGTACGACATACGCACCGTAGATGAACAGGCGTCCCACAAGCGCTCGAAATCGCCGCCGCCCACGAACGCCGGCAGACCGTGGCGGGTTTTACCGCCTTTCACTAGTGCGCCTTGTCGAACTAGAGCGGAGAAATGCACCTGACCATCGTCGCTTCCACCGTCACCATTTGTCACAAGAATCGGGGCCACACCTTTGGGCTCTGCTTGTCGCGTGAGGCCAGCGTGGTGACGGAGAGTTGCACGTCCATGATGGGCGCGTCGGTTCTGAAGTCGGTCTACCGTCGAACGTTGAATGTAGCCGTATGAAGGGAGGCCTAGTACTAGTTGCTTGGCAGGAAAGCCAGCTGCCTTCCACGCCTCGATGGCTACTCGAGCAGAAGACTCCGGCCTTCCAGATGTCCCACATCTGTCCCAAAGCGGCGCGTTAGGCCCAGGCGTTGCGGAGGCTACTGTGGGTCAGGTCTTGTCAGGTCATTGGGAAGTCACTGACTTACATCCGACAGTATCATAATTCATGATCATGACCCAATCCAGTACCTTGGAGAATGCGCTGACGTCCGTCATTGGCTTTCCATTGGAACCAGCGAATGGAACTACACGAGTGGCAGCGGTGATGACAGCCTCAGTCGGGAGCTTGTTCCGGAGTACACGTAGGAATTTCAAGAAATTATCACAATCCTCTGGCGTGACTCCATTGCCTGCATAAGCCTCGACACCGCAATATTCCCAGTCAAGGTCAATCCCGTCGAGTTTGTACTCATCGTATGCGCTTGTAATAGCGTCTGAAAACTTGTTTCTAGCTTCACGGGTGGCTACGGCTTTGGAAAAATGGCTGCAATGAAGTTAGCCCTGCAGCTACCCTCGTTGACGACCGGCAACCTACGCGCTCCCGGTCCAGCCGCCGATGCTGAGCTTAACGTATTTATTCCTTCTGTGCGCCGCGGATGACAAGCGCCTTAGCAAATCCTGAGAGTCCGGCCGGGTGAAGACCAAATCAAAGTTCGCATCCGGTATCGCAAAGGCTACACCCGCTCTCACATGAGTGCTTGCAGCAATCTCGAATTAATGATAGCATAACGTACCGAAGTCGACCCAATCAAATGTTATCCAGTCCACTTGCTCTGGTGATAAAGTGCTTGAAGCCCAATCTGGATAGTAGCCAGCAACGATCGGGCCCTTGACTCGTCGCGGAAGAGTGTCCTTCGTGGGCTCGGGCTGGTGCGTCCTTGTGGTGGTTGGGTTCGCTGCTTCAGGGACCAACTCCGGTGTTGTAGAAGCAGCCGTTGTTGCAGTCGCAGGGGATCCCATAGCGGCTTGCACATAGGAGGTAATAGTGCTTGTGACGAGCAACACGGTGGTGGAAGGTAATTGCGAGGTGGGTTCCGCAAGAGACGTGGGACTGGTGACATACTGTGTGACGAAGATAGTCCGCTTCTGGCTCTGGGTGGTATAGGTTGGCACGCCCAAGACATCATCCACAAGTCCTCCTATCAGTCCGCCTCCATTATGGGTAGGAACCGGCATCGCGAACACACTACTTCCAAGAGAGAGTATTAAAGTGAGGAGAAGGAGTCCTGGGGAGTGCGGCATCTTGACCCAGGAAGGGGTTGCGGGTAAGGAGACTCGAATAAGTGCGTCAAAGCCGAATGTACGGTGCCAGGTGATATGATATGACCCTGTTCTATTGATTGTTAAAGAATGTGAATGTGCAGCCCGATATTCGAGTGCCAGTGTGGAAGGAGAGATGAATATTAAATCGTGGAGGGATCAACCCAAGGAGAGAGACAGGAATGAAATAAGGGATATGAAGAAGTGTTGTTGAGGAATTGTGTAGGAGAAGAGAAACGCAAAAGTTGAGGGGAACGAAGCGATCAAGGAAGGGTGTTCAGGGGTAGCCAAACACGATCGACAACCCAACGACTGTTCGCGTCGGACTTTCTATTGACCCCTCAATAGGCGTGTATCATTTCATTTATTTGTTCATAACCGGTATTGCTGTTGAAACACGTCATCCAGGATGAGAACCGCCTTATACAATATGCCCATCCACCGCTCGGGTATTTTGGGAATCCTGTCAAGTCACCAGGCACAGTTTTCCTCATAACTCGATTAATTATGGAGCAGAGACGCATATCGTTACATACTGCCGCCTCCCACAAAATGAAACAAATATCGTCCTACACACCCTTATCAACCAAAATCCTCTTGCCTTTCCCAGTCCTAACATGTTTCCAGGCCTCAAGAATATCTTTCCTCCAATCTTGCGTGCCTCTCCACCCAAGCCTTAAGACCCATCCAACAAACATCACAAAACTCGCATCCAACAATAATCTTCTGACAATCATAAGCAAGGGACCCATGGTCTTCGCATCGGGGTTTGTCAGGAAGTCGACAAGATACTGTAAGTTATGTTGCAGCCTTGCCAGCGGTTGGAGCAGAAGGGACCAAAAGCCCATATTGGATGCATCCCATTCCCCACTGTGAGGCCGTCCAGAAGGGGAGATGTGACCAGACCACCGGCGGGAGTCATGCAGCGAAGAGGCGGAGACGCTTCCCCTCCCCCGTCCGACTGCAGCATACCGCTCTAGCGCCTCCATACGCTCGTGCAAGGCTGCTATAGAAGCCTGCATGTTCTCCACAGCACGTTCGAGAGGAGGTCGGTTTGAACCCGGGAGCGAGGAGCTCGAGGCATGGGGAACGGTGGACGTGGGCATGGGGGAACGGGCAGTTTGGGGTGTTCGGCCGGGTACGAAGGATCGCTGGAAAGAAGGCGTGCCCACGAAAGGAACACTATTGTATGGCAGTTGAGGAGACTGTGTCCCACTCCGCGGGTAGGTTACGTTCGAAGTCGGATATGAAACCGACTCAGAAGAGGCGAACGCGGAGGGCGTGGCGTACTCTGGGAGAGGCTGCATGGCTGGAGTACCAGTGGGTGAAAAATGTCCTAACATCTGTTGTTCACCGCCTGGTGGAGCACCAGTCATCGTGGAACCCGCAAGCGGTGTGCGGTACCGTATCTGTGACGACATAGAAGAATGCGGACGTTGTACTTCTGATGCTGCGGTGACGGCTTGAGTGGGGTGTTCCTCGTCCTCATCTGAAGTTGCGTATTGTTGGTTCAGGTTTGGGACTGAAAGAGCAACAGGTGGCTCGGATGTAGTTGAACCACTAGAACCACTAGAACCGGATCTGACGCGTCCTATGGTGAGATCAGCATTGAGCAGGTTGGAGAATCCTGGCGCTTACTGTTGGTAACGACACTGGACGAGTCACCATATGACTCGAGCTCTTGAATGATATCCCTAGCTGCTGTCTTGTCAGAATACTTCCGCAGAACCTGGCGCAATGTATGATTGAGTTTGCCAGTGGAGTAGCGGATAATCGACGCACACACCTTCATGAGCGTTTCAACATATCCCCACTTTGCTTCTTGTGGTTTCAAATCTTTCTGCTTTGCCCACGCATCCCACTTTGCCCTTGCGAGCATGTCCCACATTCCGGGACGCGGAGAGGTGACATTGCCGACCGTAGCTACCAGTATTGATGAGTATGAACTTGTGGCCAATTAGTGAGCGAGTATTACCCTGCTTGTACAGACTGTAAAAAAACGAGTCAGCTGTGGTCACCTGAAAGTGCAGTTGCGGACCTGTACATGGCGAGCTTCTCTTCATAGCCTGTCTGGATGGGCCCAGTATTGGGCAGACTACAGGGACAGAAGAATCTAAACATTTGACCGATCCTAATCGCAGAAGCCATCCAACCTTTGCACGATTTCGACGGCCCTATCGAATTGCCTGGGGCACACGAGCATCCTCAGTCGACTATACTAAGATCCCACACTATTGATGTTGCGTACAGGTCGATTAGCTCCTGGGACATTGTGTACTTAGTTGCCAGTCGTCTCTCGCGCGAAAAATGGAAAGGTCCAAGAAACAATCGACCATATCCACGAATTCAACTCCAAACGATATTCAGCAGAAAAATACAGATTTGCCTATTAGCATTTAACAATAAGACCAGTGGATCTCGACGCGCTCCAACGTGCTCTATGCCCGCTGCTTTGGGACAGGCAGAGGAACAGATTTTTCGTCGACAACTTTCCATATGTATTTTAACCCCCCTCGTATCTGCTCATCCCTGGTGCTCACAATCTCCCCTAGAAATTCCAGAGTCAACATTCAATTTCTTATGGAAAAGGCTAGATTTTTAGCCAACCTTTCCAGATAAGCCTCCCCCACACGCGACCGTGTCTACCTTCATCCTTTAGCTTGACACGTGTAACTTTCCAATAACAATCGCGAATGTTCTTTGCATCCCACCGCCGCTGTGCTACGAGGGCACCAATCCCATCGTTTCGTAATCTCGAGAGGGTTCGGTAAAGGGTTGTTGGGTACGGACTGAGCGTCGCATTCGCGGTTCCTTTGGTTGCAGGCAATAGTTTGGCTAGCGCGGGGGGCAGACTGCTTGCCATGGGACGAGGTCGACAAATATCACCAGACCAGCCTCAAACCCTTTGTTGCTACCAAACAACAAGGTATCCCCACAATGGTTTCTCGCACACAGGACAGTGGCACAAGACGGTGGTGCAGAAAGGTGGTCCTTATTTCTCAGCAAAAGGCGACAGGTGTTCTCCATGCAGTTGCACAATTAACGACGAATAAGTGTTCTAATACGATCTCGAGATCCTCGGTCATTCTATGCCTGAGTCGGAACCCAAGACTCACCCACGGGTCAACCAGCAGCTCGTCGAGGCGGCCCCTCTCATTGGGCTCCCCCTTGGCGGCTGGCTCAAAAAGGGCATAGCTTGTCTCTAAGGTTTGGTTAGAATGTCAATGTTACCAAGTGCGTTCGATTTATCTATTGTCGCATCATTTGCGCTAGTGTGAATAAACTAACTGATGAGAGGTGGACCGCCTTCACCATAGGTTTGGCATAGAAGCCCGTTGTGCCTCGTTTGAGGAAGGATTGACAATTGGGCTGCACCCTGCATCAAGGAGTGGACCCCGTTGTCTTTCAAAAACCGATGAATCTCGAAGCAACAGAGACTCTTGAAGGCTATATATGTTAGGCTCTCTTACTTTATGGGCTATACGAAAATCAAGGAACAATCACACAATATAATAACCAACATGAACATAACCAACCGAGAGACAAGAAACTTATTGAAAGTGCTGATTGATCTACGAACTAAGAATTGGAGCATGTCATGTTTTATGGATGAAGTGTAGGTGAAGGAGGAAACAGAAAGCCGGCCTTTGCTCCGCTCGGGCCAAACGGGGTTTGTGTATTATAACCCCAGAAGGCTTGCTACCTCCCTTGTTCAATCACACGGTGAGCCGGGCCGCACGATAATATTACATTGATGACACCAGACCTGGTAGGCTCAGGGACTAGCCGTTCAGGAGTCCCAACGCACGGCATACATGAATCAAATACTAGTATAGTATAGTAGCAATTGCATCGCGAAAATATTGCAAGGTGGTACAAAGCACCTGCAGGTTCATTGGTGCCGGAATTGGATCCGCCGGCTTCCGTCTTCGGCATTCCTTGGACTCCCGTGCCGCTGGTCGATCGTCGCTCAGTCCCCAACATGGTCCCAGTTTGTCCTCTTCTTCGCTGCTAATTATTGCCTTTCACGCTCCTTCTAGATCGTCACTCCCTGGACACGTCTCATCCGTTTCATCTCAAAGGAAACCGGAATTATTCACCTCGGTGAACCCATCGACCCCAATGTTGATGGTACCTCGCTATTTCTCGCGCGGTGACGCCATCTCTGAAAATGATGCTCTAGTTGGACGAGCTATAGCCGATAAGGAAACCGTTCAGGCGTACGAGATTGTTGGAGGGAATGCCTTCGACCCAAAAGCCCGACTCACCTCAAGAATTTTGACTGTGGGCCAATTGCTCACTCCTCTTGCTCGAGAGGATGTTCCTATCGTCGGCGAGGACAAGATATTCCTCTCATGGTATTCATAACCTGACTGTTGAACAGCGGCAATGGGTTTGAACTACCGTGACCACCTAGAGGAGGCCGCATCTTTGGCGGGAAAACCAAAAGCTAGGATACCTGGGTATGTTTCTCATAATACCTCTTTCAAAACAGCAAGGGTCTAACAGGGGCCCACCACAGCCTTCCAATCCTGTTTTACAAAGTACAGTCACTAGCTATTGCTTATTCCGTTGACCTCTTCGATCATTGACCAACATGAAATACAACAGCCAGTCACTTCTCTTATTCCCGGCGGCCATCCAATCGTGGTGCCTCGCGTTGCCCAGCCAGCGGAAGAGCACCTTCCAGACTGGGAGGTCGAACTAGCTATAGTTATTGGAAAGGCCGCAAAAGATGTACTTGAGGCCGAAGCTTTGGACTATGTCCTGGGTTATACAGGGGCAAACGACGTATCGTTTCGGAAACTCCAAATGGGCATTCCGCAATGGCAGGCCTCTCACCGCACTGCCCCCACTCCCGATATACTGATCGGCCAACACAGGTGCTTTAGCAAAGGGTTCGATGACACAAACCCTCTTGGACCAGCAATCGTGTCGAAGAAGGCGATCCCTGACCCTCAGGTTGTTGACTTGAAAGCAACTCTGAACGGAAAAACCGTTCAATCTAGCAACACGAAGTGAGTCCGAGTTACGGAAGAACCGAAGGGAACCCTCTAACGTCCAACAATGTAGGCACATGATCTTTGGTGTCGCCAAGATAGTCGCCTTCCTCTCTCAAGGTACAACCTTACGTCCGGGGTAAGTAGCCGATCTGGGTTGATATCTTCTCCTAACCCTTTAGGTGCACAGCACGATCATCCTCACTGGCACACCGGCTGGCGTCGGGTTCGTCAGAAAGCCCAAGAAGTTTATGAGGGGTGGTGATCAGATCAATGTCGAGGTTGGGCACGGTATCGGCACGCTCGTAAACTGGGTTGTGGAAGAGAAAGGAGCAATTCCGACAAGACGGGCCAAGCTGTAACTATAACACATGGCTTGTCCGCATGTCAATGCCTAGCACCGGTATTCATATCGAACAGTGATGCATTGCCATATATGTATTTATGCCACACTCTGCTGTCCTCACCCATGTACCCACCTCCCATGGGCCGCTGGTCACTGACCCCAACACAGACCTCGTTCGCTCCTCTCCGTCTCGACTATTCGAACCATAGGAATGAGAGAGTGAATGTGCACCCAGTGTCCTTGTTCACGCTCATACTGAATACTCACGTTAATGAACACTCAGATCCCAACCACAGCGCCCTCGAGTTGGTCACCTCCCGCGTCGATCCCCAGCTCGCCTATTCTTAGCCCATGGGGTAACAGCCCCTTTGGTTCTAGTGTTGCTTTCCCCTTTCCGCCGCCTGCCGACCCGAGTGTACTATCGCAGTTCCCTCCTCCTGTCGACCCGAAGCGATGCCTGCTCATCCCGACTGTGCACTGTTCTCCTTCGTCGAGGAGGGATAAGTATATGGGGAATTCTGGGGTGAAGAGCAATAGGTTGCAGAGAGCAGCTGGTAGGGCGAGAAGTGGAGGGATTGGGAGCGCGCAATTGCATATGAGTGTGACCCCGCCTACACCTGGACCTAGACGATATGCGTTTACGTGGGTTAGTAAGCTGGGCCGGTTTGATATCATCCAGGAAGAGGTGGAAGTCGAAGGCTATCAGATTTACGCCGTTCAGAAATGGTGCGTTCCTTTATCAGAGCGGATCAAATGAACTCAGCCACTCACCGATTCTCAGGGTTGTGGATAGGGGCCGCTTTATGAAAGTAGTTGTGGTTTACACAGGCGACTCGAATGACAAGGCATGACGTGCGCCTGTACGAACGAGGTTTGTATTCTAACGCGTTATCCAGATTACAGTCACGGTCATTGCACCATACTCCATACTCCCTCGTTCAGAGGCGACCGAGCTGTTGAACAATGCGAGTAGCTGCTTGCGCCGGGATGGCGCCAAGCCACGAGAAGTAAGGCCCATCCCCATTCTCGGGAGATAGTTTCTCATTTACAAGCAAGACCGCTCTTGGAACTATTATGATCACTTCATTAGCCAACTTCCGGTCAGATCTAAACATTGTCAAGATACCAAACGGCAAATATATTGATTACCGAGAACGCCTATTCGTCAATATCAACCTTCTTCGTGTGGGATGCAGCGGGCGTACGGCGTTGAACCTCGATGAGCCAAGGTTCGAACGACCTTTAAGCCTTATGACAACATTCTGACAGGATACAGCGAGGCTACAAAGGATAAATTCCTTCACCTCTATTGTATCCCGGAAACTGTGGCCGACGCGCTTGGTTTCGACGAGACCGTTCTTCGACTAATCGTGCTGATACAGTCTGCGTTGGTGATCTTTGGCCTTTTTGGGATGGAGGAATACAGAGATGGACTACTATGTGATATTTCTGTTGACTGTCTCCAGAGGTGGACTCTTGAGGTTGGTGAGAAGCTGCGGGACCTGCGCTTAGAGGTGAGTCAACTAAATACAGTCACCTGCTGGCGCGTAATGGATTACTTCAGCCTACTGACCGTACCCTTGATCCGGCTGTCGCTGCTGGTTTGTTGAGCGTCACCACCTCAGTCCGAAACAAAGTCGCCGCGATCCTACCCCAAGGAACGGCACGTCTTCCTCGTTCCTTCGTTTGCTTACCTGACATCCTCCTCAGCACGTCACGCGGGATCCGTTTCTTAACCCGAAGCGTTTTACCGAATCACTCTTCCAAGCAAGTCCGCCGAACTCGGCGCGCGTCACTTCGACCCAGCGGCATACAAACGCCTTTCTCAACGCTATTTTCGTTGATCAAATTACACGCCAATTCCGTCGTCGTCAAGCCGAGTCGAGACAAGGTTACCGGCTACTGAACACGTCCACCTTTACTAGTCTCCTCCCGAACGAAACCTTCTCTCCTACAGGCATCGGTGGACCGTTGTTAACGGAAACAGCGAATTTGGAGGAGTTTGTGAAGAGCAGCGCGGTGGTCATTGGAAGTAAGGAGGCGATAGAGAGCTTACAGGTGGTCTGGACGGGCCGCAAAGGACCAGGTTTGATTGCAGCCGAAGGGGGAGCTGATGACGAGAGGAGGGATGGGCTTACTACGCCTGGCGGAGCGGAGGAAGAGGACGAGGACCGACTCTTCAACATCATGCACCCATTCACTGCACTCAAACAGAAGGGGCAAGGCATCTCCGCCAGGTGCGTGGCAGCGTTTGAGAGCCATTAGCCGACATATTGACCGATTATGCAGGATTCAGGGACGGAAGAAGGCGAGCATAGATTTCAGCAGTGGAACCGACCGGCAAGCACTTCTTAATCCCAAGGAAGACCTCATGAGGACCTCTTCGGGATCGCACGAATCATACAAGGTTAGACGTCCTGCGCCGCACAAAGATGAATTAAGGTAACGTCTGGCAGGCCACTCGCCAATAACCGGAGGCTCATTTATAAATAGGAACAACACATTTTCTCGAGAAGACGAGCCCGAAGGCCGTCAACGTGCCTTGAGCGCGGACGAAGCTGTTCGACCCGCTCGAGGCTATGGATTCGCACAACCACATACACCACTCTCAGCACAGAGTTCATCGGTGCACTTGCTTCCGGCTTCCGACGAACTTGGTGCCAAACCAGCCTCCAGCCACAAACACCGACGTCCAAAGTCTCTCGATTTTGCAACTCGACTTAACCCTATGAGCCAGACGGACTCTTTTTCGGCGGGCGTACACGAAACACTGTTAAAAGAAACGTCCCTCGCAAGTGTTCCGGATACCTTACTATCTGACGAAGGTGGGACTATCAGAAAAAGGCCAAATGCTAGAAGAGCAACGTCTTCCGGAAAAGCCAAGGACAGCAAGCTGAAAGTCATGTCGGATAACGAAGGTGAGAGGATAGTTGGTCATACGGTCCATAAGACCAAAACGGTCATGTCCCACGACTATATTCGAAGGTGCGAACTACCCTGGCCGCTTGTATTGTCCAATTGACATGCTTCATAGGCGGCACAGCTTCAGCGATGCGGAGGAGTGGCGGAATGTCCCACTCTTGACGCCACGACAAATGCAAATCGATTTAGAGCTGATACAGCGGATCGAAGAAGTCCAATGGCGCAAGCGACAATTGTATTGGGCCCTGCAAATCGTGCGGGTCAGTCATTATCAGCTGGACGTGCTTGCAGAGGCTCATGTTTTTGCTTCAGACGTTGCTTAGTCCCGTTCCGAAAGCGGCTGAGCTCTTAGAGAGGAAATTGACGGACCAAGCACCAGATCGCGAGGAGCTCAACGGCTTAGTCGACGAGCTCTGGCCATCAGTAGCCACACTGTCCGCACTTAGCGGGCTAAGTCTGAAATCTGCTTCGCGATCGTCTGTCCCACCTACACGCAATACTATATGCGAAGACGGCACCACAGTAGCAGAAGCGGCCCATCGGGCCACCTACTACTTCTTCGCTTCCGACCTGAGCAAGCTTCAGGAGGCCTCGTCGACAATCAAGCGCCATCGGAATGACCTGTATTCCACTAGGATCAAGGCTTACATGCCGCTACAGCCAGGAGACGAATCTGCGACCATCCTCCAGCCGGAGCGACCCTGGCTCGTCAAATGCCCATTCTTATGGTTTTGCTACGTCTTATACACATTGCTCGTTCTTACGTTGCAAACTATTGGTGTCTGGAGTAAGCCTCCTCCGCCTGTCACCATCACGGAGGTCTACATTCCACGGCTAAAAGCCGAAATTGACCAAAGAGGCAAGACAAAAGAGGATAGAGGGAATCTTGCATCAGAAAGCAAGTGGTTCGAGGAAAGGGGATGGGTGCTCTCATCAAAGAACCAAAGGGTATCGAAGGTGGCCGAAGAGGAGATGAGAACCTTGTAGTATTTTTATTCACAAGCGTTGGGTATGTGTTACATGATGGCCTCTCTGCTGATAACGTGTATGTCCCAAGCTTCAACTGTTCGCTTGGTATAGAAAGGTCGCTTTCCAGGTTGGCATGTGCTTAGCTTCTGTATAGGCGATCTGGAGGTCATGCCCAGATATATGGGACGTAAGGTTTCCCATCCAGTACGTCGGTCGCATCTTGCATCCTGTCTGTTGTCTTTCTGTAAACCACCACTGCTGCAAGATGTCATTTGGAGGAACCGCCACCAAAGAACAGAAGGAGACAGTCTTAGACTGGTTCGACATGGTCTCCAAGAGTTACAGTGGATACGTTGCTGCCAGAATCAAACCCGTCCG
>Ga0307513_10007415_pt1 | contig 14224 bp, 23 predicted proteins | sample 15_EM_MG_FD_202174 | JGI IMG/M metagenome (GOLD analysis project Ga0307513, IMG submission 202174) | Populus trichocarpa ectomycorrhiza microbial communities from riparian zone in the Pacific Northwest, United States - 15_EM | ecosystem: Host-associated > Plants > Roots > Unclassified | place... | reverse complement strand
GTTGATTGATTATGGCTGTCCGCTACCTTATGGACGAATCGTAGAACCCAAGAGTAATTCAAATTTCAAATGTCCGCGTCAACAAGAATAATTTTCCCACGTTCCCTTTGATCCTACCGCCTCTTCGGAGTTCCCCCGCTCGACTGCTCATCCAACGTTCATGCCAAATAACGGACTAATCCCACAAAGCTTCGCTAAAAATTATGCCGGGTGACTCAATTTCATAATTTTATCCCTTCCTCAAAATCACCTGGTTCAATCCTGCCAAGTTTTGTTTACGTGCCAGTAAATTAGAAAGGGCAGTGAATGACCAAATGTATATCACTTTAGCTCAATTCGATGAATACAGCACTCAGCAACTGCAGAGGAAGCCTCTCTTTTGAAGTGCAAAAACACAGAGTTCCAATTTTCTAAGGGGTTATCAATGGGGATCGCGCTCGACGCAGTCCCTGTGGTTGGGGACGTCATTCAAGACATTGGCGGAAGATCAACTGCCGAGTTGTGCTGGGAGGCGAAGGTATTAGCTTCCAAACTCTGGTCTTGAAGCTTGAAGGCCTACAGGTGGAATTGAAGAACCTCTTTTCGTCCTTAGACTTATGAACCAACTCGCAATCGCCGAAACACGTCGACCGTTTTCCACACACTCTTCATTCCCTTCATGCCCTATCGCTGGAAACACAGGTGGAGGGTTCATCATGTTTTTGGTCCCGAAATGTATCTCTGAAGAATTGCACTCGTAGTCCAAATCGTTTTGACGCCCTCGTAACCATCTTCGATTCTAACGAAATCTAAAAAAATTTCACTGCGCAGTCTATAAAAAGGTAGCGGGCGCTTGTATTGAGACTCCGCGTCGGGAGTCTCAGTATATATAATACTATCTCCTTCCTCGATCTCCCCGTCCGCTTTCAAATTGCTATGCCGCCACCGTCCCAGGTGCCAACTCCTGTGTTCCCGAGTGTCCAAGATATCAAGCTCTACACCCTGAATGGATCGCAATCGTTCCTGACGGGCCCACATCTGTGTAAGCCTACCAATTTCGATCGATTAGTGTCGCCGGGCTGACATTCACGTATAGACAGCTCGTCGTTGGCAGGTCAAAGGACCTTCGGCTGATTTTTTCACGATCCTGGACCATGTTGTCCGAGTTCCAAGCGTTCACTACAGGCTGCAAAAACTTGATGCCCAACTCCCAGTCTACCGATCATCTCCAGGAAACATCACAGCCGGGAACTATGTTATCCGCAAGTTTCACTTGAGCTACCAATGGATCCTGATGCTAACTTCTCTGTAGTGCCCTCAGTTGCGGGTGAGGAGACCCTATTCAAGGCCCTTAGTACATTTTTCAACATCTCCACGACTGAAACAATTACGGAACCTCCAGCAAAACTCAATGGTGGAGAATTCACGACCAGCCAACGCTCGGTTAGAGTAAGATTGCACTTTGGCCCTTCCACTAATTTCTAACTTGGAGCAGGATCGCTCTGACGGTAGCCAAGGGTTCAAGATGAGACTTGTTCATCGAGACAAAGGATGTGTAGTCTGTTTGGCCACTGGGGTTCAGGACCTTGAGTCACTCTACTTGTACTTCCAAGACTCGGATCGTTTTGAGGGCTGCCACATCATCGACCTCGTTTATCAGGATCTAGTAAGCTGTATCTGCAATTCTTCAGTACCTTGCACTTATTCCGCTATTTTGTCATAACCAAGTGGGATGCCGATAAATTATCGACACTCGTTACAGATCCTTTCGTCAACCCCTCGATTCCCAACAACCAGAATGCCAGTCCGAGCACGCAGACAAAGAAGGATCATATACGGATTAATTCTTTGAAGAACGGGATCTTGCTCTGCTCAAATCATCAGAAGGATTATGACGATTTTCGCTTTTCGATTCATCCTGAAGTCAAGACAGATTTCCCTCCTTGTTCGACCTCTAACATCCTTTTGAGCAGACCCACAAAATATTTTCTTTTCATCCAGCCACTGCCAGACTCCAGGATGCAGAAGTAAAGGCACCTTGGGACAACGCAGACGCGATGTACCCTCCCCCACATCCTGCTTTACTGAAGTTGCATTACCAGACATCCGTAGCGAAGGCTATGAAGGCGAGTGGAGGTAATTATGAACTGGACGATGACGATGACGACGACGATGACGAGTCCTGGAACCTGCTCTAAAGGATCCAGAAACAAACCTGCTTTTGTGGCGCAACTAAGTATACTTAGCCTTCACTGCCTACGACTCAACAACAGAGGTTGAAACCGGTCCTGAAGGCCACACCACGACTACACAGAAAGGGAAGGGGGGTATGAAAGAATCTTTCTTCGCCAGAAAGTCCATGTTAGCTAAATCAACGCACTACTGTTTCCGTTAGAATACACATTGTCATAAAAGTGATTTTCCCCATCGAGAAGTTACTAATTCCCTCGATCTAAACATCAGGCAGGTCGGCCCTCGTTTGGATGCAATTTGGCGAGAATTTGACGGCGGAGTTATATAGCAGTTGTATGAGCTGAAACTGAAAGCCAAAATTTGTCCCTCGAAAGATATGATGGCGCAGTGGCACAGTGCTAAGTGCGCACTCGAAGTTTCGAAAATCCGTCAACTCAATTGACCCACGTGATTTCCGAAAACGTCGAAGGATGAGGTAGCCATCAAAAACAGAATAGGAGCTAATATAATTCTACAACTCTACAGCAACTCTATGTATAAATTCTAGGTTTAGGGCCAGGACTCTCGCACGAGTTAGGATAGTTTACATGATTTATCAAGTCCAGCGAGGTAGTGGTGTGCTTTTCCGAGCATCCAGACGGTGAATGTGAATTTGTAGTTGGTATAATCTATCGCGCAGGGCTTGGTGTAAACCCCAAGAGTAGAAGAACCTTCCGGCCATGAGCCATCCTAATCAGGTTTAATTGTTAGCAGAATGTCAGGAAATAACAGCTTTCTTACCGAAGCTTGCTTTGACATCACGAACTTCACAGCCTCCTCAATAGGTTCTGGATCAGGGTATCGTGCGCTCATAAGTGCTAGCGCAGCCCAACTCGTCTGAACAACTTGGCTTTCGGCGTGATCAACCCAAGTCCCCAGTTCCATAGACTATCAAAAACGATGATCGTTCAATCATCAAGCAGCAGCTCGCAATGAATGAACTGGAGACCGACCTTATAGCTCTCGCCCCACCCACCATCGACTCTTTGTTTGCTAATAAGGAATCCGCATGCGTTTTTAACACGCTCACTGTTGACATACACTTCGCCAACAGCGGATAGAGCATCAAGGGCAAATCGACAGCCGTAAGTGAAGCAAATACCCCACGAACCCACCCAACTGCCATTAGGTTGTTGGGCTCCATGGATAAAACCGATGCCACGGCGAATGCACTCACTGGATATATTCAGTAAGCTTCATTTCGGAGAAAGAGATAAGACAGTAATTAACTGTCGACGGACTTGACTTGGTCTTCCCGATAGCCTGGAACGTGCTTCCTAAAGACGGCCAAAGCAGTGACGACAGAGGAGGTGCATTCGGTGTAAGAGGGTTCAATCATAGCACCATCTATGAGGGAATGTCAACATCGGGAGGTAAATATCGGGGAGAACGCTACTCACCGAATACACAGTCTGGATTTAGTAACTCCAGCCATTGTGGTCCTTTGGCTGGGCCGTAGGAACCAAACCCACCATCCCAGTTTTGCATACTTAGCATGAGGTCGACCGCATCACAGAGTCGGCGCTCAGATACCAGCTTTGGCATATAACTAGAAGGGATTAGCGAAAACGAAATTAAAAGCCTACTAATAGAGGACATACTCTAAGGATTGAAACTGAATAACCGTCTTAAGACCTTCAGCAGCACAATCGGAGACGCTATAACTTTGTTCTCTTGTGCTGAGGGCAAAACATTCAGTGAGGATTTAAGTTCCCAATCTGAAGGTGTTAGAGGCGCACCTGAATGGCCATGACCCTTTAGTACTGTGGCGATAGGCGGGATCAAAGTGTAACGGGTCTTCACGTATCTGAGCCGCGTCTAGCCATCGAAGGGCCTTGATGAGGCTCTCCTTATTTTCTTCTCGTTGTGCGAGGCCACTTTCTATCATGGCATGAGACATCATCACGACGTCCCAAAATTGAGTGCCATTCATTCCAGACACCAACATCCCGTCTTTCATAAGCCACATGAAATCGGAGCGCTTGTTGGCATGCTTTTGGTACGCTTCGCTCCGGGGTCCTTCCCTATGCGCACGGGCGACGAGGTGTAACATTTTCGACAAAGCGCTATGGGTTTGATATCCTGTATTTTCATCTTCCAGTGCAATAAGAGTGTATGCCCTTTCGATGGCAGCACTGCGAACAGATGCCAAGTTGAATTTTTCGTACATGTTGAAAATCACGGATACGTAGTTGAAAATTTCGGAGGTGGGATGAAACAAGTCAGCGCCGGAGACATTATTCCGCTGCGCAGGCCAGTCGATACCGGAGTAATCTTGAGTATAGAGTTCCTGAACGTAGTATTAGGTCTCGTCTACGTTTATTTTTCATAAGGGGTCCTACCTTTCTCAGGGAGAGAATGAGGTCGTCCTCTTCAGCTGTGAACCTGACGCCGTATAGGTAACTCATTGCAACGTAAAGACCAGCGGTTGGCATCCACCAGCGGGAGGGATGACAAGGTAACCAATTTGGTAGGAGCCTATGCGATGGAATGAGTCCTAACATTTAAACGATGAGCGTTCAAACGTACAACAATTCAGGGGGCAAGGTATTAATTCCCTCCCAATCATAGACGTGGAGGAGGGAAAGCCAGAACTTGCCCCACCAAGGAATGCTGGCCGCCCCCCCTAGGAGAATGAAGTCTCATAAGAATAACCCTTGCAAAGTGCGAAATCACAAACCCAGTTTAATAAGGGTCGCACGACTCCTGACGCAAACAGGGTGATCCTTACTAACACCAAGGATGCGAAGAGCAACATAGTTTAGACCCGTACCGAGAGCGGTGGACGGTCCTTCGACGTGCCTACGAGACATAAAATATCATAAGGTGTGGGCAAGAGCTCGGCGACTCGAAGAGTATCCACTCACAATCCCCAACCACCATCCGCAAGGTGAGCGCGATTCATTATGTAACGAATCATTTCTAGTCGTTCGACCTCCTTGAAGTTCATTTTAGTAATGTATGAACCTATGACGAAACCTGGAATTAGGATCATAGGACCCCCATATTGGCTTGGCCAATGTCCGTCGTGGGATTGGAGATTCTTGAAAAAGGTGTAACCGTTCTGGGCGGCCTGCTGGGCATTTGTAGCGAGAGGGAGGTGGGGAAGATGCTTTTGGAGACATAAAAAAGTGTTCAAGACGAATAAGAGTCCCATACCGTTTCCAGACCCAACCAGTATTTATCGACAGTAGTCTGCGGCCAAGCCTGTGCCTCTTCATCGGATTCGAGATAGTGCCAAGTATGTCTGCCACCGTCGTTGACGAGGAGCCTCCAACGGGTATAATCGCTGAATGGCTCGGAGGGTAGTTTCGTGATTTCTAGAGGGGAGTACATTAAGAGAAAATTTATCTTCGAAGACTAGCTATAGTCATTATTAACATGAAGGGCATCTCTGCGTGGCATTATTACCAGTGCCAGTAGCCGGACCGTTCGTCTCAGAACTAATCATTAGGGACGTCAAAGTTAACGATTCTGAGCACGATTCTGGACAGACTTGAGTTAATAGCTCCCTTGTTACGGGTCCCGATCCGTCTGATCTTGATCGGGACAAACCACAGTTCGGTTTCGAAGCTTGAAATTCCATGAAAAATGGGATTTCTATTCGGTATGATATGACCATCGGTTACAAACCGAACAGAGGGTCAGACCGAACATGGGGTGAACGATAGCACGAGAAATGACAGGGAACCAAAAAAGAATCACCTCATAATCGTGCATGAGTCTCCTCCTCTAGCACATGTGCTAGAATTCTCCTCCTCGGGACCTCTAGCGCATGTGCTAGAACTCTCTTCCTCGAGCGGATATACTAGAATATTAATCTCTTCCTCTACATTTCGGTTCCGAAAATGGGGTGAACAACAGTAATCGTGCATGAATCTTGTAGCACAAGAATCTCCGAATTGCTGTTTGCACAAGCATGGCCGTAAGATTTGGGGCCATCTATTATAAGGGATTCTTACAACTGTATGCAAAACTCTAGACAAGGCTCCACTATTTTCAAGTGCGCCTTCCGCTGCTCCAAACAGCCTATTTTGAAATTGGCTTTAGGGTCGATGCTTACACATATTGGAATGAAACGAAGGAAGGAAGGAAGGTGGCTTGCATGTTTACTAAACCAAAAATGGAAGGTACAAACAAACAAAGGCGCAATTGCAATAAGTGAGGCCGCTTGTCTAGGGTTTTGCATACAGCTGTATTCTTCTCTACATTTCGGTTCCGAACAGAATCTCCTAGCGCAAGAATCTCTGAAATTTTCTTTGCACAAAGCATGGCCGTAAGATTTTGCGGTCATCTACTATGACCACGAGTTTGTAATGTTACAGGAGTTTGTAATACTCGATTTTCTCCCTCCCTCAATGAGCTAGCATCTTCAAATTTTGCACAGTCATCAGTAAGCCCCAGAGAAACATGATTATCTAGTTTTTTTTTGGGAGGAAAGGCTGTCTGAACGAGAGGAGGATTTTATATAATGGTGGCCATTACCTTTAATGGCCTAAAGTAAGCGAATGTTTCAGATCTAGTCCGATCGGGTGCCACCATACCAAAATTTGTAAGATTACTATACTATGTACATATTGCAGTTTACGGATAAAGCCTAAAGGGAGTGGCAGACATGTAAAGGCCCTGTTTGCCTGGGAAACAGACGGCTATTCGGGTCTGTTTCCCGGGTAAACAGGGCCTTTACATGTTTTCCGGCGCCTTTATACCTAGAAAACCGACTTCATTTCCAGCAGTGCGCATGCGTCTGGAAGCTCATCGATCATCGATCCCCTCGAACCAGAATTGCGGAAAGATTGATTTTTACCGCTTCCAACGTGACGAAGTGACGCGACACTACCCACGTTATACGGATTTTCGTGACGGTAAGTACTCGCTCATCGTGGTGTGGATGTGCACTACCCTAACTGTTGTTGTCACTGCCCACGCTATCCAGATTTTCGCGATATCAGACGGCGCTCGCCAATCCCCATGCTCAGTTTCTCGCAATGGCAACCGATGAATAAATGAACTCCGCATACCAGCACTGCTGGTGCCAACTCTGTTTCCTACAAGCGCCACCATTCGCATCCTCTGCCTCAGCCACAGCCGCGGCCTCCGCCGACCATCCTCCTCCTGATAGTGATAGACCGAGGCCAATGCCTCTCGTCATGTAGTATAGCACTGCGACGTAGTGTAGTAGGGCAGGATGAGGAAGAAAAGGTGCCAGGTACGCGACAGCACGGCCTACACAGGGCAGTTACTCATCCCCTTTGTTTCTGTAAGGGACAGGGCTCCCGGCCGCTTCCCCATCCTTTGACCATGGCACCGCCTCACCTCGTTGTTTGATGGTACGAGCCCTGCCAACGGTGCCCTCATTCTCCTGTTGGAACACAGTGGCATGGCCATAGCGACCCATTGGACACGGCTTCTGAGGGTCGGACCAAACTGTTGCTGCCTGAATCCACTGCGATATTGCACCAACTCGGCCACCTCCACATGGGGTCACATAACACAGGGCCAATGAGAGTGGCACCCAACACCACTCCATCTGCGATGGTAAGACAGTTTGCGCTCGCCAACCCACCCCATTTTTTTTGGTGTATTCGCAGCGGCATCGTTCAGAATCTTATGGCTTTGACCCTCGCAGATGATCGTCCTCACGTCAATCGACGTCCTGGATGCATCGGCGAGGTCTGTTTTGCCAATTTATTCTTATAATACTACTATTCTCGTCATCGTCCAATATCCTCGATGTTCTACGTTGAACATCTATCCTCATATGTGCGAGATGCGTACAGTAGTATTCATGATCAATCAATATACAAACGTAAGATGCGGTGAGTGGGGGATGGAGTATGGAGTGGGATCCCTTTTCCGCAGATCCCAGTTGCACATTCATTTGAACCGTTAATTCGCCTCTGGGAGGGTACGTATCTCAGAGTAACTTACTCCATCAATATCATGACATGGACCTCCACGACTATGGGTACAGAACACGCACAGTATAAGCATTGGTACATAGTTGTGTTCTACGAGGACCGGCCTTATCATTCTATTAGTATTGTGGAGAGTAGGATTTGCACAGAACCAGAATCTCAAGACGAACGTCTCCTAAACATCAACTCGTGCTTCGGGCTGATGAAGGACATCTGCATGAAGTACTCGGCCTCAGGACGAACGCCGCTCGTTAACTTCACATCGTAGTTCAGCAAGACATGGGCGATCATCAACTTGAGCTCGTAGGCGGCAAGGAAACGGCCAGGGCTACGAGATAGAGTATTAATCTAAACTGTTAACAGGGGCTTGAAAGAGCACTCACCATGCATGGCGTCCATGTCCGAATAAGAGATAATCTGAGCTAGTCGACACGAACTGATTTTTGGTCCTGTCTCCTTTCATTCTGTAAAATCTCAGACCGTCAAACTTATTGGGGTTTTCATAGTTGTCCTACAAGGAGCAGTGTCACAAAGTTGGCACTCTGGGATAAATAGTCCTTACCGCGTCGTAATGAGTCGAAAACATAGCGACTGCCACTGTATTTCCTGCTGGGATAACGGTTCCGTCCGACAGGGCAACGTCCTTTCTGGTTTTTCGATCCATGTTCACTATATATTGAGATTAAATTATCAATGGCTGGTCTGAGTATAGAGGACGTAGAGAAGACGTACATCCACGGATGGCGTGCATTCTACCAGATTCCTTGACGAAGCTATCTAACTTGTACATCTTTGCAAGGGCCTCCTTGCTCAGCCCTTCCTCCTTGATCACCGACTCGACCTCTTCTCGAAGTTCGGGTACATAGGAAGAATAGGTAGCAAGATCAAACAGTGCCTCGGTAGCTGCCTAAAATATGATTAGTAGTTGGAAAATAATGCAGTGTACTCATCGCACCATTCCTGTAGTGTGGACCGCAGCAGCATTTATTAGGAGGATGCGCACCGTTAGATCGCGAACGGATCTTTGTGATCCCTTGGCATCTTCCAGCAACCAGCTAACAAGGTCATTCTAACAGAACAGTACTAAATAACTGACGCATTGAAGATGATTTGGACACAGACCGGTTTATCAGGCCAATTGGGACCATATTTATCTTCCATTCCAAGCCGTTCTTCGAGAATGGGACCAAGAATGCGCACTGCACGACTGATACTTCCTGGGACGCTAGTGAAATAACGCCCCGCGAACCTGTTCGCGACTTCTCAGCTGCTAGTAAACAGAAATGAAGACAGGAGACTCACGACTGGAGGAAGCTTGGAAAGATGGAGATGATATGCGCAGCTTTGAAGAGGTCTATGCCGAATTGCTCGTTTAGTGTTATGAACTCAAGATTTCGACCTGTTCAAAAAGGTAAGTAAGAAATATCATTAACGTATCAGGTAAGACTTGCATATTGCCTGAGGGTCGATGAAAAGTCGATTGCTTGCCCTAATTATGACGAGCGAAGCAGTCCTATGTGCTGATGCCTTGACCCAATCTTTGTAGTAATCCCTTCAGCACACCATTTTCTGAACTAGATTGCGAAAACTGACCGTTGGAAACCTTGACAGGGACCAGCTCAGAAAACGCTGTCGCAATCTCATCCGCCAAATCGTCGAATCGTGCTGCCAAATTTCGTGTAAGAGGCTTCTGGATTACACCGAAGTGATATGGGTCTCCATGAACATCGATTCCAACGCTGTGTCCCACATGGAATTTCTAGCGAAAAAATGAGCTAAATTTCAAAGCGAATGTAGCCATACACTACCTCCTCAATATCATCCAGATTAGACAGCTGATCGTCAGGGGCTTTCCTGACGAAATCAACCATGTTTGGACCGCTGACGATGACCATCCAACTGGTGAATAATGGAATTCTAAAAGCAGTTCCAGGGTACTGTGTGTATCATGAATTATCGAGTATGAGGTTCAACCATGGGACATACCTTATCATAACCCTCTTGGACCATTTCCTTGCCATTGAAAAGGTATTTCCATGCTCCTACATAAGAAGAGAAAAAGCCGGATGGCCCAATAATCGGAATATTGCGAAGCTATTTCACAAATAATGAGTATTAAAACTATGTATGGGTTCATACATTCAGAGATGGACGTACTTTGGAGCGGGCTCTATTGGCCTGGTATATGTTAAACGCAAGATAGTATGTGCCCAGAAGGCCACCAACAACGGTAAAGAAGCTATACACCATCATTGAACAACTTCAAGGATATACAGAGAGCGCTTGCGCAAATTGCTGTTGCTGCACTGAAGTATCAGCATTCTTTTATTGCTCTGGAAGCGAGTAATCAGTTTCCGAATCTAAGGGCTGAAGGCCAAGACAAATAGTTTGCCTAATTTATCAGCAGTAAATCGGGTACCCAGACACGAGGGCTCACGAAGAAGGACAATGGGAAGCGAGAAAACAAATTTGGCACAGCCGTTTTTAGATTTTTTTTGGCCCCAAAAACTAGCTATTTTCGAGAATTTAAGCTTGTGAGGCCTGTAAATTGCAGGAGATAAATTTATTATCGTGGATAAAACTAGTACTACAGAATACTCGAAGAAAACCTCTAGCACAAAATTTTGGCCTACGACGGCCGTCCTTTGAAGCGCCAAAAAGGGCGGACACGGCCCACCTCTGGGGAGCCGAAAATATGCAAAGAGCATCGCGAACCAGCTCGGGTTCGCTGTAAATCGACGGTAAATTATTCCAAAATTATTCGCACAAAAGTAAGTCGTAAGACTTACATATAATTAGGCGGATCGTCGTGCCGGTTTCGCCTAGAAGTTCCTGTCAGATCGGTTGTCCTTACATCGAATTCTAGATCTTATTGGTAGATTAAACACTGAAAAGGCAGGGGTCCGAATTCGGTTCAGAATTGGACTAAGAACCAGAACCTAGTCTCCTGAAACAGACTTAATAAATAAATGATAATCGATTATAACCAGAACCATGTCGGAGAAACACAGAACCGACTACCGAACCGACTAAGGGCCCAACTAATCATAACATGCCGAAGCGAAAACCGAAGCCAGGTCGGTAAAAAAAAGCCGGTATCCAAACAGGTGGCAATGACACCACATCCTTCTCTTTCCGCACATCCCTGTCACGCTCCCGACACACACGAAGCGAATAGCTGGGGTGATGCCTCCTAGTGCTAATGCTTGTATAAAGCTAAGAGGTCGAGTTACCCCTTTACACCTGATCTTCCATGTTGGTTCTATCCGAGTCAATTCCCATCCTCACCGGGGTCGTTGGATTCCTTGCTGTTTTACACTTGTGGTTGAGTCGGCGGTCAAAAGCTGCCATCGCTGTGCCACCTGGTCCGAAACCGATACCAATATTAGGCAACCTCAACGACATTCCCGGGAAAGAGCCATGGTTTTTAGCCGCCAAGCTGGCGAAACAATATGGTAAGGTTTTAAGGACCAGTGCCAGTGGGAATCACTGAATCTCGTGCTGACCCTTTACACTTCAGGTGATGTCGTTTACATGCATTTCTTGGGTCGAGGAGTCGTGTTCTTGAACAGCGTCGAGGCAGCTTATGACTTGTTGGATAAGCGTGGTTCGATATATTCAGATAGACCGACATCTGTCATGGGAGAGCTGTAAGCCAGTTAAGTATTCCCGGAAGCACATGCAGGCTGACAATCCTTTCATTGTGCCCCCCCCCCTACCCTATAGATGCGGTGCCACCAAGCTGGTATGTGAATAAGAACCATTCGAGAGGGGGCAACGTCAGTAATTGTCTCCAGGTTCCATTCATGGCATACAGTGACGATTCGAAGCGCCAACGTAAATTGATGCATAAGGCGCTCGGCCCATCTGCCATTGCACCTTACCACCCTCTGCTTCAAACTGGGACTGTTGCCTTCCTACGCAAGTTGATCCAGAGCCCTTCTGATTATTTGGACCATTCCCATTGGTATGCTGGGGGGTTCACTCTGTCTGTCGTGTTCGGGTACGAACCTGCACCTCAAGAGGACAAGTTTCTCACGATAGCAACTAAATGGAACGATATGTTTACGAAAGAAATCTTGTCGGGCGGTGGAGTTTGGCTTGTGGACCTGATCCCGGTGTTGCGACACCTTCCTTCGTGGTTTCCAGGAGCGGGTTTCAAGCGCAAGGCCGCACAGTGCATTGTCAAGACCGAGGAGTTTGCGTCAACGCCGTTTGAATTTGCTAAGAACAGCGTGGTTAGTCTGCATGTTATTTCTCATCGCCAGTGGCCGGACTTTCCTATCTCATGTCTTTCACAGGAATCCGGGATATTTCAACCATCTTTTTGTTCGACACTCTTGGAAGACCAAGAGGTGACAAGGCAACTTGCAGACGACATCAAGTGGACATCAAGTTCCATGTATGCTGGCAGTGCTGACTCAGTTAAGCCTGTTCTACTGAAATGGATTCTTTCGTTTGAATGACAGCTCTTGTTTATCCGCAGACGGTCGCGACAGTCTCTAACTTCTTACTTGCTATGATAGAACACCCGGAAGTTCTCGCCAAAGCTCGGGAAGAGGTTGATAGAGTTGTGGGGACTGAGAGACTCCCAAGCTTCACGGACAGAGAGTATTTGCCGTATGGTAAGGACTCACTCCAAGATCTTCCGGGATCCTGGCTGACTGATTTTTTTAAAATTGTAGTTGACGCTGTACTGAGCGAGGTATGGAGATGGGCTGTCCCTCTACCCCTCAGTATGTTTCGCAAAAATTCGAAGTTCATCGTGGCTTGCTTACTGGTTATCTGATCGGATTTTTATAATCCTTTTTCATTTGCAGATCTGCCCCATTGTTTAAAGGAAGATGATATCTATCGCGGGATGCTTATACCGAAAGGAAGCTGGGTAAATGCCTTGGAGTAAATTTTCTTTAATTGAGTGTCCATTCTCATCTTTCGATTTATAGGTCATTGCAAACCTATGGTGAGTGGGTTCACTATATTTTGTCCCGGGTGTATAATACTTTTTCGACCATCTCGTTTACCCTAGGTCAATGCTCCGAGATGAGCAACTTTACCCAAACCCATCCCAGTTTGATCCGGAACGGTTTATGGAAGAGGTGGATGAAGAGACCAGACGCAGGAGGGACCCGCGAAGCTGTATATTTGGATTTGGCCGTCGGTATGTTCTTTTTTTTTGGTGCTCTCTTTTACTACTGAATCACTGTCTCTTCTTGTTAAAAATTTGCGCCATTAGATCATGCCCAGGCTCTTACCTCGTTGAATCCTCCATTTGGCTGCTGATCGTTTGCATGATTGCAACACTCGATATCTCGAAGCCTAGGGACGAACACGGCAGGGTAATCGAGCCAAATCCTATATTTGACAATGAGGTAGTGAGGTATATAGCGTCTACATATTATATATTTTCGCAAATTGACTCCATCTCTCCCAGAATCCCGAACCCGTTCAAAATCAATATTGCACCACGCTCGGAGCAAGCGGCGAATTTGATCATGGAGACAGAATTGTAATGCTTTCACGTCGCAATTAGTTCATAAGGTAGTATGGCTATTTATATCTAGCATGTCGTCTGCGCGCCCTCCGATCGTTTTCCGTAATTCCCGCTAGAGTAGAGGGTCTTATATACGTTTGAAAACAAAATTTTGGCAGGCCGATGCAAGACCGTAATACCCCGTACACTCTGTTATGATGCCAATGCCAGAACTCCGAGCGGCTAGAACTACAACACCGACCGCCTCAAAGAAGCGCAGACAGCCGAAACATGGTGTAACGAAAAGCATAACAGCCAAACAAATGCTAATTTCCTTCCCCAAACGAGGTTGAAGAGATTCTATAATGTCTCACGGTCGGTCAACGACGGAGTCCGTGTTGACTACATACCAACGGAGTCTGTGGTGTGTGGGTCACATCGAACGCTGCACTATGAATTTCGTTGTGCAAAACAATATGCAGGCGTCATTGCCGAGTCTTGGTTCTTTTTTGACAGCAAGAACCACAAGCTTCCGCACAACAAGGAGAGATAGCAGAGAAAGGCCAAACCCCAGGTATTCTTAACAATTTCTTTAGTTTTGACTCAACATGGTCTTGGAAGG
>Ga0307513_10007414_pt1 | contig 14225 bp, 16 predicted proteins | sample 15_EM_MG_FD_202174 | JGI IMG/M metagenome (GOLD analysis project Ga0307513, IMG submission 202174) | Populus trichocarpa ectomycorrhiza microbial communities from riparian zone in the Pacific Northwest, United States - 15_EM | ecosystem: Host-associated > Plants > Roots > Unclassified | place... | reverse complement strand
GGCTCAAGGCGGCGTATTATTGGGATGCATCTCAGCCTGAACTGCCGCTCAGATTAAGCATGAGTTCAAGTTTATCATTGTGTGCAGCGACTCTGATGCCGATACCCGAACACGGGTAGCGGCTAGTCGTGAGACATACGAAAGTACAGCCGGGCTGGCCGTACTCGAATTATACACTTTCGTTGTGAGGAGTGGTTCTATCTGAGATTTTGTGCAACTCCACACCACTCGGTGGACTCTGAATCAAATACACGGTTCCCATGGAACACGTTCCCTGGATGACACTTTAGTGAGTGTGGTTGCCTCCTCAGATTCCCTCGCTAACTTCCCCCCTAGCCTCTGCTCCCGCCTAATGCTGTCAGAGGCGTCATTCTTGAACCGAACGATCTGCCGGTGTAATCCCCGTACGTCCACCTTCAAGGTGGGAAGTGCTGTGGCCGTGGCAGCGGCAGATTGTCGAATGGATGCAACGTCGTTCGGTGCGATTTTTTGGGCCCTTCCAACGGATACAAATATACTGGATTGACCGCCACCCCCCGTATATCTAGATAATTGAACCGCAGCGTCGCCCGCCATTGACACAACTCCGGCACCGTTTACACGTTTTGTTATTATTTTACAACGTGATTTATCAAGTGTTAGCATTCACCTCTGCAGACTGGGGGGACATGCTGTTTACTTCATTCCCGCTCCAGAAGACAGGTACAGCCAGCTTGCGGTGTGTAAAGTTGTAGTCTCCCTGCGCAGGGTGCACATAAACCCCCATTTGATCTTCGACCCCCCCCTCCCACTCACGTGCACACCATAAATAGGACCTCAAATGCCACTTGTAAATCTCCAGCCATCCCTCCGTTGGATGTGTTGCCTGAGTCAGTTGGTGGAAATTCCTGCCGCGGAGTTTGGATCTCAAATGGGTTGCCGGCTCCCGATATATAATTTCTCAAAAGGCCGGCAGAGAATCTGGCCCATCCCAAGGTACAGAAAGTAAATTGGTTTGCCCGATATGTATGGATTGTCAGCGGAACCAATAGGCAAGGCTCGACGAGGAACAGGACGAGGACGAGGGGAAGGGAACGGGATGGGGACAGGGACTGGGCATCCGTAGACGCCGGGATTGCGCCTGGGACTGCGCCTGAGACGCGCCATCATTTTTGTCCGTTATGGCCCGTCATAGACACTCGCGCTTCTCACTCGTACACAATCTTTGTTTACATTTGGAGCTCCGGTAACGCTATTCGTGGGGCACCGCATGTGTTCTTGACTAACTACTCGAAATTTGAAAAAACGACCCGGGCCAGAGCCAACGCCCCTGTAGATGGTGTTGCAATTGCATCGCAGGTTACGGGCAATGGTGGTCTTCCGCAGACGTGACGTGACGATAATCTTCTCCTTGGCTTGGATTGGGATATGTTTTCGGTCGCCCACAGCTGGAGATGGGACTCGCATGAGAAGGAGTCGTTTGAAATAAGTTTTCACGGATCTGAGATTATCGGATCTGGGCTCCACAGATGTAAACAAAGATTTTACAACAAAAAAAGCCGAGTGTATCTATCGTCTGAAAAACAGCTGTAAATCGTCACGCGTCACCGGTCACCGGGAGGCTCTCAATGACGAGACGAAAATGCCACTTCTCCAACCCTTCCAACTCGCACTGTCCGTCACGGCTCTCGTTACGGAGGAATCTCCACAGTTCCTGGGGCACCAGTTGACCTACTGTTTCCCAAAAATCGCGAGAATTGAATGCGGCGAAGAGGGAACTCTCAATACTGGCGTAGAGTAACGACTGGACCGTGATGATCTCGGGCGGGGACCGGTCCATGTGGTGGGGCTGGGGCCCGCGTCGGGGAAGAGGGAGTTTTTTAGTGTCGACGAGGAGTTGTATCCGGGTGGCAACGATCTCGTTCTGTTACGTTGCGATCCCCATCGTCTGATACGAGGCTATTCTGATGCCGTCGCAGGGGGGAAATGGGCAGAAGAAACTCGAACGTGGGAGAGAGGGGGCCAAAAAGGCTGCAGGGAAGGCAAAGGAGGCCGGTACAAAAGAGCCGCAGTCCCAAGCCACCCCCGGATCCCAGTCGGAGATAGCCAAAAAGAGCGTGTGCAATCCTTCGTGTTATGACCTCATGTTGATTACGAGTCGAGATAGAATGATACTGCTCCTGGGGTGTTGGAGGATGGTCGATGATTCTAGGAAACTTGATGTGGACCTATTTGCTGGCCTGGTTTTCATTGCGTGAACCGGGAACAATGCATTTCTCAGATATGTCCTCAAAGCAATTAGAAACGACCGACACAACTAATTATAATTGACATGGTGGTACCGCACACCCCGTAGGAGGACCTGCGCTCATCCTTGGGCGGATACACTGCTGTATGGAATGGTGAACACTGGGGTCGCAAGGTTGCGGTTGACCAACCAACAAGAACTTTTATTCGCGTCCCGACTCATGGTGATTCGAACGCACGAACGTCTGTATACCAATGAGCACGAAGCCCCTAAACCGCGCCGCCGGTGAACCCATCGCGAGTGTCATGGGTGTAAGCGGCAGAGCACGTACCAGAAAACCCAGGGTCAAGGAAACACGCTCAAGCGCTCGATCCGATGTGAACCCGACTACCGATCACAAGACGACGAATCGGCATGAGGACAAAGCGGGATCCGCTACGACAAGGTATCAGGGTACCGGAGACCAACCCCAAACTAATTCGATCTTCGCAGAACGTAATGTGTAACATGGGTACTTCCACCTTGGCGCGATTAACCCGGAACCAAAAAAAAGGGGGGGGGGGGGCATCGAAGACCACCGGAGATTTGTCGATCGATCGCGAGACATTTCTCCCGGGCTGATATAGAAGACATAAATTACTTCTGACGCTTTTGGTGTTTCACACTTGAATAGGACGCTACGTATGTTCAGGAGGAGATTGAGGAAGAAACGATCTTTAGGAAACACAAGTAACATGCCGCTGCAGAGGGTGATGGGGCTGAAAACCGGGCAATGTCTGGGGGGGAGGGTGATAAACCATATGGTCCACGGCCATAGATGCATTTGACGACGATGGTCCCGGGTGAGAGTGATCTTGGTAGTGATGAGGGACGAGTGCGTCCATGAGCGAGAAAGTATAACTGAGCGGACAAAAAAGCCCTCAGCTGTCAGCGGAAGCTTTCGAGATAGACCAGGGAAACGACATCGGAAGAAGAAACGCACGTTGAGTCACTTATACCAGGACGATTACGGGCGAGGAGCAGGCGAAAGCAATAGCCGAGGCGGCGATAGCGACAAGGAGAGCAGATACGCCGAGAAAGGCTGGGACGTGTTCGATAGTAGATATTGTGAAATCCGTGATGGTAAGGCGTTCAAGCCAATCCTATGCCAGATACACACTCGCCCAGTCTACGAACCGGGCGGGCATTATTCCGGGCCGATCAGACGACACGCCCGTTCCTTCGTCCACCTCGTTACCTGAGAGACATGAAGGTTGATAAGATACTTCTTCATCCAGGTCAACTGATCAAGTCAACGTGCGCGGGATCTGTCACTGGCCAAACCAGAAGCTTCCGAAAGGATGGGTATCGGTGAATGTGTCTGTGAAGTACTAAGACAGAAGAATACGGGTAACGCTGGGTGTGGCCCCCCTTGTCGAACCAACAATCAAGCAGGTGCCTATTTCCATCATGGGCTCCACCACACTCGTCCCCACTGACCGATGTCGATGAGCGCCCTGGCACCTCGGGTGAACCGACGGGTCGGTGGCTGATATAGGAAAAGAGATGAGAAGGCGCTAGTCTGGGGAGGTCACCACTATTCATATTCAACGATCAAAATTTGCGCCCGGACCCAGTCTTGTAGTGCGGAGTGAATTCAATGGGGTCCGCTTTGCCCTTAACCAAACCTTCCATCAACTGACACGCGCCGGGAGCCGTAGAAGAGACACCTTTCATCCGTCACCACCTTATACTCTCCGGACGAGATATCGACAAGAGGGATCCTCATAAACCAGGAGTGGGTTGTAGGTGCGGCTTTTTACCATCTATCTCCCATAACCACACGTCCATTCCCCCCAGGTTTCCCGATGTCACGCGGACGTAAACCAAAATGGCGGGTATACAAGGAGTAAGCCTCTGAACCCACCTCTCGCATGTTGCGCCGACCTCCTGATGCTCGATGTTCCCTTTCACAGAGAAATGGACTTGTTTTGTTACGGCGATGCCCTTTGGTAGCGTATCGTTTTTTTCAGTCGCTGCGGCCGATATCTGAAGATCCGGAATCTTACATCGCCCAGGGAGCCCTCCCCTGCACACAACTACACGCGCATTAGCATCGGAGACGTGGGTTTCATCCGCGATGGCCAGTTTGATCTGTTGTTCTCCGCTGGTTCCCCGTTGGGAGATCGGCAGCTGGGAGACGATGTTCCCACCACATTCGAGCAATTGATTGTCGGAACTCCAGCACCCGTCGAGCCGCGGAGACCTGGTTGCTTGCGTACTCCAACTGTTCAACAACTCGGAGCCAATCTTGATGCCACGGGATCTGCTACCACGTAGGCCTATATCTTAAACCGTCCTCCGTCGTTTTCAAGAATTCCCACCCAGGCTCCTTGAACATGATGCAACCTTTTCATTCGAGCTCACCGGCGATCATGGTGCAGCATTGGTGACCAGACACGACACTTGTCCGGAAGATACTCGGCTTGAAGCTGCGTTTGAAACATATACCAAGCGTCACTACAAGTCATGGGTAGAGTTCGCCCGCCGCAAGAAGCCTACAAATGACATTCATCCTGTTCTCGTGTCCGGTTTCGATATGACCAGGGATTTTTCAGTGGTGGTGTATTCGAACGAGGGCGATGCTCTCATATCCAACGACACTATCCCTATTCCAATGTTCACTTCCACCCCCCCTCCTTTTCTGGGCACATGGCGAGCTAGATGCCCAGTCCACACAAACGAAGGGCCACAGCAGCGCGGTCTCCCTTCACGCGGAGGCATATATCCTCCCTCCCCCCAATTGGGAGGCGCAGGGGGTGCTACCAATGAACCCAATCAATGCGTCTTCATTCGATATTACACTATGCGCCAGAGGAAATGGGTCCCGATGTTTCCTAAAATAATCCGAGCCGGTGCGGGACCACACGATCTTGGCCCAGGGGACAACAGAGGGGACACGTTTCCGGAGTTGGCGGCGCAACGCGACCCCGAACGTGCCGGGAGCGGCGATGAGGATCTCAGAAGAGAGTGGGGTCCCGCCACAGGCGATGCTAGCTCTGGGCCAAGCGTTGGAAAACCGCCATACGTATATGGTCCTTGCTATCCCTTTCTGTCTCTACTCTGAATTATACCTCCAGGAGGAATATGACACCTGGGATGCCATCGCAGATTACGTATTTCAGGTGATTCCCTTCTCCGTGTTGCTACCAGGGAACTCAACACTCTTGATGGAAGAACTCCGATGCTGTCGCCGTATTGATGCACCATAGATATTTGGAGGGGATCCGTATGGTAAGACAAGCAAAAACGACGGATTCTGAGCACTCATATTGGGTTAGGCTGGAGATACAGACGACGTACCTGCCCTATTGGCCAAGCATCGGCCACGCGTAGCGGTGGACGCGAGTGGAGGTTAGCATTATCCCCTGCGATAAATGGACATTTAGGGTCTCACTCCTGTCAGTGGGAAGGATAATCCGTCAAGAGGTCCGACAGCCAGGAAAGCCAACTTCGATAATGCCTCAGCTAGCCCCCCGCGACGACGGCCCAGGGAGATCGAGTGTCTCGTGGGCACAACGTCTCTCCGGATTAAACAGGGTATCGGGCTATCCCCAGCCCGTCGCGAGCAAAGACTACGGGAAACTTTGGAAGCACATCACCAGCACCACCGACGACGGCAAAGCCGTTCGCACTTTGGCTGAAATTTTAGCCGACAAGGAGGGCAGGAATTTTATCTTGCGTCTGGGACGCGAGGATGCAGAGTTTTGTATCGAAATTTTGGACCACGTATGTCGCGATCTGCTTCTTCCCTCTCTCTCTCCGTCTCAGATGGCTTCTCAGGGAATCGCAGTGCACGGACTCAACACCGACAAGAAGCAGGCTTTCTTCGTCACATTGAGGAGACTTGCTGAGTATTATGGTCGATTGCCAGATTCTATGATAATACCAGAAAAAATTGAAGTTGAAGATGGGAAACTCGCCTCCGGTGGGTTCGCAGACACTAGGATTGGGAGGTATACGGGACACCTCGTGGCGGTGAAGGCCTTGAGGGTTACAGAGCGGGACGATTTCTTGAAGATACGAAAGGTGAGAACCAATGACGTTTTCTCGGACACCTAGGACGTGGTTTTGATCATCCCGCTGCAGCAATTTTGCAAAGAAATCGTTCTCTGGAGCACGCTATCCCATCCGAACGTCTTGAAACTTACTGGGGTTTGGGGGGACATGGAGAAAGGTCAATTTATCACTGTGTCGGAGTGGATGGCCCACGGGAACATCATGGAGTACCTCAAGAAAAACCCCGTCAACAGACTGGAGTTAGTGCGTGACTCGACCTCGCTCCCTACACAATTTCCTTAACCAAAATGTGAGAAAAGCTGCACGGGGCAGCTCAGGGTCTGAAGTACCTCCACGGCGCCGGTCTCACACATGGGGACCTCAAAGGAGTAGGTCTCCTTATGTTTCGTGACAGTTTCCTCTTTTTGACATTCAGCAGGCGAACATTCTCATGTCCAACGACGTACCTCCTCGCGCCTGCCTCGCGGACTTCGGGCTTATGACAATGGTCCTGGATCCTAGCCACCCGATATCCGGTGCACAATTAGAGGGCGAGACGATGATATTCATGGCACCGGAACTTCTGGCCCCTACGAAGTTTGGTATGAAACAAAGAACACCCACATCACAGACCGACATCTACGCATTTGGGTTCGTTATCTTGCAGGTATGCGAGGAAGATCATGGGAATCAACTGTCTACTTACATTGCTCAGGTCCTTACAGGTGAAATTCCATCCCGCTCCGTGTCAAAGGGGTTTTTCTACTCTGTGGTTGAGGGGTCGCGCCCGGACAAACCAGAGAACGCCTCATCTATCGGGTTTTCTGATTTGCTATGGGGTTTCGTTCAACGCTGCTGGGATGGCAACAAGACGCGACGGCCGAAGGTCGCGGAGGTTATAACGCACCTCGGGGAGGCGGCGACAAACTGGAATGGGCTCATGCCACCCTGCGTTGTGGTTGAGGACGTCCCTTCTGACTCCGAGGAGTTATCGTCAGATTCGTCAGATTCGATGATGCACCGTGAGTTTGAGATTCTGACTCTCCCTTGGTGTTTCCCATCGAGTAATGGTACAGGTGGAATCTTTGAATGTTCGGAAAGTCCCATCGAAGCACCACAAGAGGAACAGGACGAGCCGCCCGATGAGGTTGAGGACGTCCTTTCTGACTCCGAGGAGTTATCGTCAGATTCATCAGATTCGATGATGCACCGTGAGTTTGAGATTCTGACTCTCCCTTGGTGTTTCCCATCGAGTAATGGTACAGGTGGAATCTTTGAATGTTCGGAGAGTCCCATCGAAGCACCACAAGAGGAACAGGACGAGCCATCCGACGATCCTCATGTTTTCCGGCACCTCGACCAGGACTTCAGACCTCCCCCGTCCATGCTTCCCGCGAGGAAACGGAAAGGTTTCTCGTACTTTAAGTCAAAACTCCGCGGGCTCTTTTGACCTATCACCTGCACCAACTCCTTAGGGCAACGACGATCAAATGAACTTTGCCGAGGCTTCTGGCTCTAAACATTGATATTCCTTTTCACAATCCACTGCCCGACTCGTTACAAGGTAGACAGATTTCTGATGCGCGCAAACCTCACTTGCCTTATTTCTATGGTGTTTATGCGTCCACTGCTACAAAAGAATCCCCCAACACCCCCTAGTTATGTCATTTTACCTGCTTATGTGGCTATGGCTCTCTTATCCACCAACACGTACAACTCTGTGGAGCACCATCGTGCTGGTCTTTTTATCCTTGAATATCCCCGGAACACCACACTATAAGTAACGTTACCGATAAGCCCAGCCGCCGGGCACAGATACCAAGGAATTCTGAGAATCGAACAACTTGGACACACACACAACCCCGCCAACAAAGTTACATGGCGAAGTTGAAGTAGAAGGACCCGCGCTCACCCTTGGGCGGATACGCTAGGCCACCTGGAGGGGTGGGCACCAAGGACGCAAGGCCGCGGTTGTCCGAGTACCAAGAACTTTGATCCGCATCCCGACCCATGGTGAGTTGGATGCACGAACGCTCGTACACCAGTGGACGCAAAGCTTGGAAACCATACCGCCAATGAACCCATCACGAGTGTCATGAGTGTGAGCGGCAGAAAACGCACCAGAGGACCCAGAATAAGGAAACCCTCTCAAGCGTTCGATTCGATCTCGTTGTGAACCCAATTACGACGACCGACCAGCCGCAAGACGAAGAATCGGCACGAGAGCAAAGCGGGTACCGCAACCGCCAGGGATCAGAGCATCGGAGGCAGCCAAGACAGAGAGGGGTCCGGATGGAGATTAGTCGATCAATCGCGAGACGTTCCTCTGCTGATATAAAATGCATAAATTACTTCCGCTTTTGGCATTTCACACTTGGACAGAACGCTACATATGTTCAGGAGGAGATTGAAGAAGAAATGATCTTCAGGAAACACAAGAGACACAGAGAAGGAGGGGGAGGAGGAGAGACGAGTGGAACAAATGAGAGAGAGACAGGTTGGTCACGGTGGGACCAAAATACTTAAAACAGGAGGGTGACAAAGCGAAGCACGGAACAAGAGAGACAGGTAGTCGGTCGCCGCACGAGGGGGACCCACTACAGTATCAGAATAAGAACAACGCTTTCTAGTGGAGCCGCAGAAAGGTAACGCACCAAATACTTAGGTTAAATAATTGGACCCGAGGACTGTTGGTGGTCAGTCAACCGGGGAAATGGTCAGAGGAAATCGGGAGAGAAAGAGGGAGAGGAGGGAGGGAGACTCGGAAATAAGGCTCGGAGGGGATGGGTGATTAAACAGATTGATCTAGACATAAGGACGAACAATATGGTAGGAATAAGACCGTGCGTATATACACCAAAAGCGTCGAGGATAACATCGCGAACAAATGTCGGACGTTGGGAAAGAAAAAAACAGCAGTAAACACGGGGAGCGGTCAACCCCCCAAACGCGAGGGAGTAAGCTCCCTGCGTTATAGATAGATAATTGAGGGACGAGAATGATGTTAGGGAAACAGCGAGCCTACGAGAAAGCAAGGGAGAAGGAGTTTCTTGAATGAAGAGATATAATTAAAGCGGGTGCATCCGAGGATCGGCGGTCCTTCGGAAGAATACAGGATCCCGTAAGATGCGAGGAGAGAAACAGCCCATAAAGGGGGTATTTTGATACACGGGAAGGAAATGGCGTGAGGGTGAGGGGGGTCAATTAACGGGTGAAAGCTTTCTGGAGGAGATATACAGGTGGGGAAATTATAAAGAGGTGATAGAATAACCATAAAGTCGGGTCGCGACAAAGTACAGGGAGACTTCCTTCAACCCCTCGACCGGGTCACCGCGGGGGTAGTAGGGGGTGGGCGTGAACGGAAGCCGTTACAGCGGAACGGTTTGAGCGTGAGGATAGTACTGATCGACGTGGCCGCCGCCGTATTGAGGTTGCATCGAGTACATCTGATGACCGTCGGTCGAACCCCCATTGTGGGAGTAAGTTCCACTCGAGAAGCTAGCTGGGGAGTCGCTTCGATACATACCCCCGAAGGAACCCCCTGCTGTCGTAGTGGATTCCCCGGTGTACCCGCCATCCATCGAGTCCAAGTGTAACATCTGGTTCATCTGGTCTGGAAGATGAGATGAGCCAGGCCGAGAGATCGAACTCGAGCGGGAAAGGTGAGACGGTAGGCTGCTAGTCATCGGAGTGTTGTAATCCAACGGGACATTGTAAGTTCCCGGGCTGGACTGAGCAGAACCGGAGTGGGAAGAAACCGCATAAGGGTGGTAGGATCGGTTCCCGTGAGCTGACTGATCGGTCATGGCGGCGGAGTATGGGCGGCGGATGTTCTCCCCGTATCGAGCCAAGGATGGTGTGACACTACGATGACGCCTGATCGGACCCGGACCAGTGGAAGGAAGCAATTGTGTGGGGTAAATCGCGTTGTGATCGAACGTTGCCTTGTGGGAAGGTGCCGACATAGTCATGTATTCCCCGACCTGGTTATAGCTGCCGGACTGAGACATGGGGAGAACACGTTGGTGAGGGGAGGGCATGGATTGAGTACTGAACGCGGGGCTAGGAGAGGCCCGTGTCATCCAATTGACACCTCCAGAAAGTTCACTGAAAGGAGAGGGTTCGGGGGAAGAGGTCATAGGGAAGTGTTGGTCAGAGGGCGGTCCCGGGTAGTAAACGTCCTGGCCTATCATAGGATGGATTCCGTTCGGCTCCCCAACGTAGCCTGCCGGATTTGTGGTGATTAGCCCCTCTTCGTCACCCTCAACCTCGTGTACGGTTCCCTCGACTTCCACCTCGCAAACGCCAATGTTTAGCAGTCCACCATCGACACCTTCCAGCTCGTCCAGATCCTCGACATCAGCATGCGCACTCTCATCTTCACCCATGGCAGCCATGTAACTCGTGGTCGTACCGGTCACACCCTCAGCGTCCATCCTCATATGAATGCGGAAATGTTGGTTGAGGTTATCCTGTCGTGAGAACTTCTTGCTGCATCGGTTGCACTGGAATGGTCGTTCCATCGTGTGTGATCGAACATGCCTCTTGAGGTGTTCCATGCGCTTGTACATTCTTCCACATGAGAATAGCGGACAAATAAAGACCTTTGTACGAGCGGCATCGGCGGATCCAGGTGCTGGGACTTCGGATGAAGCGGCGTGGTCCATGTAAGGCCATTCACCAGGAAGAGTCGCAGAGTGGTTACGGAAGAAATGAGGGGGGACGCCGGAGTGTCCATAGTTTGAGTGGGGTGCTGGGAACGTGTTCCGAGATTCGAGACGTCCCCGTTGGGGATAGTTCTGCTGGGATGCAGTGGGGGCCGGGCGAGGAGCTACAGAAGGAGCCACATCAGTACGGGGTTAAGTCACAGGAGAGATTGTAACGACGAACGAGACAATCGCTCATTCCCCCGTTCGTGAAAAAACTCACCACGCGCTTGCGCCATGAACATGTCAGCCGCTGACATCCTAGTCGTGTCTTGGAGCTGGGTGGAGGTGTATTCGTCCATGCTGTTGGCCCGGTCAACATCCATTCCGGTCTTATTCTTGGCAGTCTTCTTCCGTCGTTGCTTGTACGTGGGGGAACCCTCGAACAGCGAGAACATACTGTGGAAGGTGGGGTTACTGTGCACCACTGATAGACTTTTCTGACCGGCTCCCTCATCCGCAGAAGAGGCATTGTCGGAGCCTCCGTCATCACTAGCCAACTCATCGGCGCGACGGACGGCAGCCTCCAGTTCGCCTTCGCCTTCGTAACCGCCGTGAGCTTTACAGAACTGCTCGTACAAGGATCTCTTGGGATCATAGGTGAACGAGAGGGCAGGCTCCCCGGTGATGACCGTTGTTGGCTCGAGTCCCATCTTCTCCCGCTTCAAGTCCCGCTCCAGGGCGTCCAAAAACAACCTGTCATGTGGCACAGAGAACCTAGAAAACAGTGAGTAAATATCGTGCCGTGCAACGAATTTCAAATCCCGGCCCACCAGTAGAAAACCTTTTGCTTCTTCTGGGTCCGAATGCACTGATATTTGAATAGGAGGTCGAGAAATGGGGACTGATTACGGATCAGGGAAAGGTCAGGAGGCAGTTGTGGGATTTCACACCTTTGGTTCCTCGAGGCAAGCGTCAGTACCAGGCTTGAGGTTTCTGAGATCACTGAAAACACCCTCCTCGAACTTCTTCATGTTCCGGACAGGGCGCCCAAAAGCCTCGAAGCGGAAGACGAGTGCTCGGACAATATCCGTGCCGGTTATGTGGTAAAGGCCTCCCCAAAGGACGCAGGACACGTATTCTTGATTCGGGAGGAGGAAGCGATTGAGCGCAGGGTGTGTGGAGCTCGGATGGCCGACAGGAATCGATGAGGGGTCGGACTCGTCCGGTTCGTCCGCGTTCCATCTGGAGGGAGCAGTGGCGAGGAAAAACTTGAGTCTGTCGAGATGAGCGAGAAGCTCCTGTTCCCGGTGGGTCAGGGGGCGGGTAAAGGTCATCGCAGAAGACGCCGATTTGGCTGGTGCTGACTCGGTCGATGGGGCGGGTTGTTGAGGCTGGGCTTGCGGAAGGGGGAACTGGGGTTGCATCCTGGATGGATGAGCGGTCTGTTCATCCGCATCCTGTTCCTGGCTGACCGAGGTTGTGGAGATCTGGAGAGAAGAGGTCGGACTGGGTCTTCGCTGTGAGGCTTGCCGCTGCGGAGGGTAATGGGGCTGAAAACCGAGCGATGATTGGGGGGGAGGATGGTAAACCATATGGTCCATGGTCATGGATGCATTTGACGACGATGATCCCGGGCGAGAGTGATCTTGGTAGTGATGAGAGACGAGTGCGTCCATGGGCAAGAAAGTATAACTGAGCGGGCGAAAAAGGCCTCAACCGTCAGCGGACCTTTGCCAGATAAACCGGGGAGGTGACATCGGAAGGAGAAACGCACGTTATAACAAGACGGAAGAGGAGTTAAAGGCCAGTGTTTCAAGTCGTTGATACTGAATATTATGTGATGTGGTGGATTTACTGATAGGGTTTTGGGTGGGATGGCCTGCGGGAGAGCAGGCGAAAGTAACAGCCGGGGCGGCGACGGCGACGACGGCGACAAGGAGAGCGGCGGCGGCGAAGACGAAGAAGGAGGAGGAGAGAATAAAGAGAACGAGGATGCTAATAACAGGAGGAATAGGAGCAGCACCGGAAGACGCCCGTCTGCGAAAAACACTGTGGCTGTATAGCCCAAAGAAGGGAATTGCTTAGTCATCCGCAACCATATTTGGACAACATTCAAACCCCGGCTGTTGCCCCGCCACCGCCGAGGAGTGGGAGAATCCGCTGGCCACTCGTGCGTTCCGGCGCAAAGCCCACGCAGGGGGAGGCCAGATCCCAGCTGGACTGGAGTCGGCGGGATCCCCAGCACCGTCGACCTGCTCAACCCGGGAGCTGTCAAGGTAGATCCCATCAACTTCTATCAGCCGCCGACGGTCGTGGACGTGCTTCTGGCCTCACTAGAGCCATTCTGCCTTTCATCCCCATCACCAGCCATCTCGCCCCGCACAGCCTGCCGTGGGCATCCCCGATCAGCGAACCCTGCGACCTCCCCAGAGCATCCAGCAGACCCTTGCCAACCAACTGATCCCCGGGCTGACGACCGGAGCCGGTGCCGCCCCACTCTGCGGAAATTACAAATGCGGACGACAGGATCCGTGGATCGGGCGATTGAAAAGCTCACCTTTGCGGGGCGGGAATAGCGAGGGCTCGCGTTCATGACAATCCTTCTCCGAGGCGTGCAAAGCATCCACCCCGCACGATCAATTCAGCCCGAGAACAAAAACCCGCAGAGCATACGAGTCCCCGCCGACTGGGCACCAGGTGCCTATCTCGGAGCCCTGAAATGAAACACGCAGACACAGGGAGGAAGAGGTAAGTACTTCCTGGCCGGTAAAGCGATTTAACCACACCAGGCCGTCCAGAGTGTGTGCTTTCAATTGAGCGGGAGTCAGGTGGGCCCACCTTGGTGGCGCAGTGATCACGAGCCATTCACTCAAGCCGCACGAAAATGGGATGCCTGAGCCTCCGCACCGTCGACCGTTTCTGCTGGGAAATGACGTATCAAACAACAACAGTGTTCTTGTGACACCTAAACATTGGTCGATCCGACGGCGAGAACGGAAGGCGGTTCGGGATGTCCCGGTGGCAATAATGATGATCCCAGCCGCTCCTTGCTTTACTACCCGGTAAGTATTTTGTTGCGATCTCTGCTGAATGTCGGCTCACAAGCGCGCACTCACATACTTGTCGGCAATCGTGAGATCGCAATGGTCCCGATACTTCATTCACAAGAAAGTATGGTGCGGGTTCTTGTATCTATAAGTAGCGGGTCGGAAAAAGAAAGATCCGCCCAAACCTTTCTGGTCATTTCTAAAGCCGATATGACTTGAGATCCCGCTAGCTGGATTATCGAGCTCCGAGGCACGACCCTTAAA